>JAESGM010000158.1_pt1 | contig 144487 bp, 143 predicted proteins | sample 9269721 | NCBI WGS metagenome assembly JAESGM01 (sample SAMN15720920, study PRJNA650825) | algae metagenome | isolation source: Komarekiella atlantica HA4396-MV6 and co-occurring heterotrophs from... | place: USA: Theobald House, Kauai, HI | collected 2009-07-29 | reverse complement strand
GACCGCCAACATGCTGCCGGGCTTCAAGCCGGCCCAGCCGGTCGTGTTCTGCGGTCTCTTCCCCGTCGATGCCGCGGACTTCGAAGACCTGCGCGCTGCCATGGGCAAGCTGCGCCTCAACGACGCCTCCTTCTCCTTCGAAATGGAATCCTCTGCCGCACTCGGCTTCGGCTTCCGCTGCGGCTTCCTCGGCCTGCTGCATCTCGAAATCATCCAGGAGCGTCTCGAGCGCGAATTCGATCTCGACCTGATCGCGACCGCTCCATCGGTCGTCTACAAGCTGTTCATGACCGACGGCACGGAGCGCGAGCTGCACAATCCGGCCGACATGCCCGACGTGGTCAAGATCTCCGAAATCCACGAGCCGTGGATCAAGGCGACGATCTTGACGCCCGACGACTATCTCGGCGGCATTCTGAAGCTCTGCCAGGACCGGCGCGGCATCCAGACCGAACTCACCTATGTCGGCAAGCGCGCGATGATCACCTATGAGCTGCCGCTCAACGAAGTGGTCTTCGATTTCTACGACCGCCTGAAGTCGATCTCGAAGGGTTATGCTTCCTTCGACTACCATCTCGACGGCCATCGCGAGGGCAACCTCGTGAAGATGTCGATCCTCGTCAACGGCGAGCCGGTCGATGCGCTCTCGATGATGGTTCACCGCATGGCGGCGGAAAAGCGTGGCCGCGACATGTGCGAAAAGCTCAAGGACCTGATCCCCAAGCACATGTTCAAGATCCCGATCCAGGCCGCCATCGGCGGCAACGTGATCGCCCGCGAAACCATCTCGGCACTCCGCAAGGACGTGACAGCCAAGTGCTACGGCGGCGACGCATCCCGCAAGCGCAAGCTTTTGGACAAGCAGAAGGCCGGCAAGAAGCGCATGCGCCAGTTCGGCAAGGTCGAGATCCCGCAGGAAGCGTTTATCGCAGCGCTGAAGATGAGCGACGAGTGAGGTTTGGAGGGAGCCTTTTCCAAGGCTCCCACTCGCCGTTTCCGCTTCATGACCCTGCCGCCCGCGCAGCCTCTGCCGCGATCGGCAAGGTCGGCCGCGGCCGGGCGGACAGCAGGGCCGGAAGATCCGTACGGCCGGAATGCAGAAAGCCTGCAGCCGCACTGGAATAGATCGACATCAGCATCGGCGGTTGAAAGGGTTTGAGCGGCGCACCCGTCAGGGACGCCCGCATCTCCTCAAGACTCCATGGCTGATATGCGGCGCCGAGGACAGCTGCCAGATCTGGAATACTCCACGCGTCCACTCCCGACAGTTCATAGCTGCGACCTGCATGAGCCTGCGAGTCCTGCAAAACCGTCACCGCGGCATCGGCCAGATCCTGCCTTGCCACAGGCGACAACAGCGCTGTACCGAATGGCCCGCGCATCACGCCATCGATCGGTGCGGCAAGCGCGCCGATCAACTCGGCATAGAGACCATTGCGCAGGATCGTCCAGGCAAGGCGGCTGTCCTTCAGCCGCTTTTCGGTCCAGCGATGGGCAAGCGAGAAAGCAAGATGGTCACCCGTTCCGCTCAGGCTCGTATAGACGACATGTCGGACGCCCGAACGGATCGCAGCCGCGATCACCGCATCATGGCGGCGGATGACGACATCGTCTTCCGCATAGCCGGCTGAAACCATGAACAAGGTTTCCACATCCTGAAAATCAAGGGATTGCGGGTCGTCAAAATCGATCCGGCTTCGGCTGGGATCAGCCGCGTCTGGCCTGTGGCGGCTACCAATGCGGATGTCGAGGCCGGCATGCCTGGCACCTTGAGCGATCAGAGTAGAAAGTTGGCCGGAACCTCCGGTGAGCAAAATCATGAGTTGCGTCCTTTTCGTTGCGGGCGCATCCGTTTATTGCGCCCTGAAGAACGAGGTAAGGAGGCACATTGATGTTCGCCGCGACAAAGCTGGAGATCCGCACGCTCGAACCCTGCGGCACACCGGAACACGAAGATTGCGGTCTTCGCCTCACCCTTGATCGCCTCGGTGAAAAATGGACCGTCATGGCGATTGCCGAACTCTCGGCCGGTCCGCGCCGCTACCGGGAAATCGAGCGCGCACTCTCGGGCGTCACGCAGCGCATGCTGACGCTCACACTGCGCCGTCTCGAGCGGGACGGATTGGTCGACCGCCATGTCGAACCCACCAACCCTCCCTCCGTCACATATTCGCTGACGTCCCGCGGCATAGGCTTCTCGGCCATCACAGCCGGGCTGGTCGAATGGTCGCGCGAACACAAGGAAGCGATCCTTTCATCGCGGGAAGCCTATGACGGGCGAGGCAAGGGCTGATCGGCCCATTTTCTGCAAACCGGAGCCGTGCTAATTTCCGTCCAGCGCCGGAGACCATCCCATGTCGATCGAAGCCCGCAAGGCCCATGACCTGACCGTCAGCGAAGCCCTCATCGCCGAGGCTGAAGCTCTCGGCCTTGACGTCACGGGTGCTGCCGAACAGGGCATTGCCCGCGCCATCAAGGCGGAAAAAGAACGACGCTGGAAGATCGAGAACGCCGATGCCATCAAGGCCGACAATGAATATGTCGCCAAGCATGGGCTGCCGCTCGCGAAATACCGGCAGTTCTGACGATGGCACGATTTCGGGTCCATCGCCTGAAATCGGAAGACCAGTTGGTCATCGATCTCCAGTCCGACTTTCTCCATGACCTGCCCACACGGGTCGTCGCACCATTGCAGCCGGTCGAAACCGTCTCCTGGGTGATTGCCCGCCTGACTCCACGCTTTGAGGTAGGCGGAAAAACATATGTCATGGCGACCCACCGTCTCGCCGCTCTTCCGCTCTCGGAGATCGGCCCCTCGATCGCCGACCTGTCCGCCCGCGCCGACGAGATCACCGCTGCCACGGATTTCCTCTTCCAGGGCTTCTGAGCCCTTCTTGCCCGCTCGCCCCAGTCACGCTAGCATTCGAATGCAATCATAAGCCGATGGGCAAGAGAGGGGAGACGGGCATGCACAAGTTCAAGATTCTGAAGACCGAAAAGGGCGAGTTCCGCGTCCAGTTCGTCTACAATGCCGAAATCATGGTCTGGTCGGAAAACTACGCGTCGAAGGCGAGCGCGAAGAACTGCGTCGAATCGCTGAAGAAGAATGCGCCTGGCGCTCCCGTCGTCGACCTCACCAAGGAGGAGACCGGCAGCGGCTACCGCTTCGAGATCGACGAAGCCAAGAACGGCGAGACCTTCGTCCGCTTCCGCGCCGGCAATGGCGAGATCATGGTGCGCTCGGAAACCTACAAGTCGAAGTCCAGCGCCAAGAACTGCATCGAGTCGATCCAGAAGCGGGCGGCAGACGCGCCGGTCGAAGAGGTGGAGTGAGCGCTGATTATGCCTCTCCCCTTGTGAGAGAGGTTACAAAATCGGGGGCTTAGCCCGATCAGGGCTAAACCTCAGATTTGTTGGTGAGGGGATCAGTCTGCGGGCACGACATAACAGCCCCCCTCTCTTGCGATTTCTGATGTTTAGGCGGCTTGCGCTCGCCTAATTCATCGAAATCGCTTTCTCCTCCACAAAGGGGGAGATATCTACCCTCACAGCCCCTCACCCGGCTTCCACGCTCTCGGCGCCTTGCCCGGCTCGACCAAATAAAACCCGTCAGCCGCCACCTTCTGCCACTCCCCGGCCTCGCCATGCGGCCATAACACCCGGATCTCGGTTTCACCCAATTCCCCCAGGCCGAAATGCCACCAGCCGGTCTTGCCGCTGACATGGCCGCCGCCGATCGTAAGCTCGCGGCGCTGCACGACACCGCCGGTCTTCACCTCGATCCAGGCGCCGACCGCGTCGCGGTTCGGAGCCTCCTGGCGCAGCGCCAGTTGCAGGAAGTGGCCAGCGCCTTCCGTCGTATTGCGCCAGACCTCCACCGGAGACCCCTGGTTGACGACGAGGAGGTCAATCTTTCCATCGAGGTTGAAGTCGGCAAGAACCCCGCCCCGGCCCTTGGCCATCGAGGCAACGCCAGCCTTGTCGCCCATTTCGGTGAACTTGCCATCCTCGCCCTGGACGAGCAGATTGTTCGGGTCCTTCTCGGCAAAATCAGGCATCTCCGCGACATTGCCCTTGGCGACGAAAAGGTCGGTGCGACCGTCATTGTTGACGTCCTCGAACTCCGTGTGCCAGGCGGTAGAAGGACGGATCTCGCCGCCTACATAGGGCCGGTGAGCGGTCGCACCCTTGGCGAAGGCGACATCGGCATAAGAGGGTTTCGGCTTGCCGTCGGCGGGGGCTTCGGCGAGCTTCTGCAGCTTGTTGTCGGCCATGCTGGTCAGAAAATATTCCGGATAGCCGTCGAAATCGAGGTCATGAGAGGCGATGCCCATGCCCCAGATGCGCAGGTATTTCCAGCCTTCCTCCTGGGTGTAGAGCCGCGGCGCCTCACCCGGCGGCAGATGCCACAGCTGCTCCTGGCCGCCCTTGTAATACTCGCGGTCGTTGGAGACGCGCAGCGAGGGCGTGCCGGAGCGGTTCCAGTCTGTGAACAGGATCGACAGCGGGCAATAGGAGGGGGTAAGCGGCAGCGGCGGGGCGAACCGTCGCTCCGTCGTCGATGCCGGGCGATGGAGCCAGTTGTCGGTGCAGGAACCCCAGGGCTCGAAGTCCTCGAAGCGGTCGATGTAATTGCCGATGGCGAGCGTCGGCCAGGTATTGCCACGCTCCCAGGTGGCGGAAAAGGCGGTCGACCAGGCATCGCCGCCGTCGAAGGCCCAGCCCTCGTTGGCACGCTCGAAGCGGCATTCGCCAAGGCCGCGCATCACGACATTTTCGCCAGAGCGCAGCAGCACGAGGTCCTGATGGCCGTCGCCATCGATATCCAGCGGATAGGCGCCTATCACCTTGTCGAGTTCGAGGCCGGACACCTGTTCTTCGAACTTGAGCGCACCGCCAGCCTCGCTTCGGTTGAGGTAGAATTTCGCCTTGTCCTCGCCGCCGGCCAGCACGAGATCGGGGAAGCCATCGGCATTGCAGTCGAAGCTGCCGGCGCCGCCGCCGACCATATATTCCCAGTCGCCGCGATAGGTGCTGGTGATGCCGCTGGAGGCGGTTTCGTCGGTGAAGCGGGGTACGAGAGGGCCGCCATTGGCAAGCGCTGTGCCGGCCTGCAGTACGGCGAACAGGGTGGCCGCGAGCGCGCTCAAGCGATGATGGAAGGCGAAGGCTTTAACAGTCATCCGCGGGTCCTCAGGGCGACCGCCTTTTCGCCGATGCAGCGGCCCTGGTCTAGGCCCCGGTCGATCGCGGCACGGAAATGAATGCCGCCATAGAGACGCGAGATGCCGGCTTCTTCAGCCGCATCCCAGAAGCTCTTGAAGCTGCGGTTCGGCAGCTTGTCCTTTTCGTGGGTGTTGTCGGTGAAAGCGAAGTTTTCGCCAAAGAACGCGGTCAGCACGGTCGCTGCCGCACCCGACTGGGTGGAATGACCGCTCGGATATTCCGGGAAGGGCGGCGTGATCAGGATCGGTTCCCATTTGGGATCGATGACCCGCTTGATGTAGGTGACCGGGCGCAGCAGGTCGTATTCGAATTTCGAATGCCAGCAGCCGATAAAGGCATCGGCGAGCGAAATCCCGAGCCGGGCAAGCAGATCGGCATGTTCGGATGCACTGGCCTGGCGTTCGTCAAGGACCTTTAGGGCAATCACAATCCAGTGGCCGGGTGGGGTCGGCGAGAGCATCGGATCATCCGACCAGAAGCGGGCGATGGCGCGCTGCTCATCGGTCACGCTGTTCACCGCCTCATAGACCTCCATCGCTTCCTTGTAGAAGTCGGAATCCTTCTCCTCGCTGTAGACGGGTGGCGCCGGCAGCGGGCAGGCATTGCCGATTGCCAAGGCGAAGGGACGGTTCTCGCCCCACTTGGGAAGAAGGGGCATTTGCTGCTGATTGATCAAACTGGTCGGCACCCAGCTGTCCTTCTTGCTCCCGAGCGCGAATTCCAGGGGAAAGCCCATGTTCTCGACCTTGGCGCCGCCATCGTCCAGCGACCAGGTAAGGATATGCGCCGTGATGCTTTCGCCGTAAGCCTGACTGCGGGCAACGAGATCGGGGGCAAGACCGGCGGACACTTCGGACGAAAGCTTCTCGGTCATGCGCTTTAGCGCACGCTGGCCGGTCGGGCCGGTATTGCCGAAGAATTCGCGCGCGGCCGATGACAAGGCGGCCTGCATGACAACGGCCTCGTCATAGGCGAGGCCCGCTTCACGCTGAGGTACCGGCGTGAGGCCGTTCAGCTGACCGGCGAGCGAGGTCATGGTCGTGTCGCCCGAAGCGAGCGCCTCATAGGCGGTGACCCCGAGATAGGCGAAGGCGCGGCTTGCCACGGGGGGCGAATAGGTCGGCGTATGACGGACGAGTTCGAGGATGAGGCGATACCAGTCGCGCATGACCGTGTCGGCGCCGACAGGGGATGCCTGGGCCGACTGGAAGGCCAGCCCTATGATGATAAAGCAGAGCGCAACCAAGCGCTTACCCACTGCCTTCATGTCCCCCTCCCACAGGTTTCTGAAGCGATCTCAATCGATTGAAGTTCGATTAAGCACGGGGGCGGATGGCTCGCAAGAGGGAGGCAGGCGGCAGGCGATCAATTCAGGCCGATCAGACGGATGGCGCGCCGGCTGGATGAACGTTGGCGACAGGGCGAGCCTTGAGGGGCTCGCAGAACACTCAGGCGGCAACGATCTGTCGGACCCAGGCACGAGCCAGCGCCAGCCCGGCTTCATCCGAGAGCTGCCCGTCGGTCGGCTCAATCTCAGGATGGCGGTTGAGCCAGCCGGGCTCCTTGCGCTCGATGACCTCTGGGAAATGCGTCATCCAGTTGCGCACAACCTGGCGGTTTGCTTCGAAATGGAACTGGAAGCCGTAGGCCGCGCGGCTGATGCGGAAGGCCTGGTGGCGGGTCGCTTCGTTTTCCGCGAGGTGAAGAGAACCTTGCGGCAGGGTGAAGGTGTCGTCGTGCCACTGGAAGGACAGGAAACGGTCGGGCATGACCGAGAGCACCGGATCCTGTCTGCCGGCCTCGGTGCGGCCGATGCTGCGCCAGCCGAATTCGGGTGCGGCGCCGATCAGGTTTTCACCACCATAGGCCCGGGCCAAAAGCTGGCTGCCAAGACAGATGCCGAGCACGGCCTTGCCGCTGTCGCCAAAGTCGCGCATCAGGCTCGCAAGTTCCGGGAGATAGGGATGCTTCTCGTCGTCGCGTGCATTCTGTTCGCCGCCGAACACCACCAGGGCGTCGAAGGCATAGAGGTCCGGGAGTGGTTCGCCGGCATAGGCACGGATCGTGGTGGTTTGCGCGCCGGCCTCTGACAGCGCTATGCCGACCTGACCGACTTCTGTGACGCTGGTATTCTCGACGATGGCAACGCGCATGGGGAATCGGATCTCGTGGGCGAACGCCCTTAGAAAAAGCATGCGGATGCGAATGTCGCAAGACGGAAGGGCGCCGCAAGCCGCGCCCTTCCATGACCTCAGAAGGTTTTCTTCAGACGGGAGTCAACAGAATAACGGTTGCCGCCACGGATAACGAAATAAAACGTCATCGCCGCCCAAAGGAGAGATTTTTCCGCGCCGGAAAAACCCTGGTCGAGCTGGATCCAATGGAAATAGACCGTCACCAGAAGAACGATGGTGGCGGCAAAGGCCGCCGGGCGGGTGAGGAGACCGATGGCGAGCAGGATGCCGCCAAAGAATTCGGTGATCGCCAGAAGCGGCGACCAGAGGACGCCGGGATAGAAGCCGAGGCCCTCGACCATCTGGACGGCGCCGAAGGGATCGACGATCTTGCCGGCGCCATGGATGACCAGGAAGCCACCGGCCACCAGACGTAGAAGGGTTTCGACCCCGTCGTGACCGGAACGATAGACGGGGGCAAGGGCGGGAACAAAAAGACGGTTCGGTTCAATGGACATGAACAAACTCCAAAATGACAATAACCTGCGCGTCATGGCCGAAGCGTCGCTGCGAGGCAATTGGACGCACGAAGAAAAGTTGATTAGACGAGTTAACTTATCCGTGAAGTGAGGAAGATGCCGATGGAAAAACCCCGGGTTTCGATCACCTATTGCACCCAATGCAACTGGCTTCTGCGCTCTGGCTGGATGGCGCAGGAGCTGTTGCACACCTTTCCCGACGATCTGGGCGAAGTGGCACTGATCCCGGGCACCGGCGGGATTTTCGAGATCAAGCTGAACGATGCGCTGATCTGGGAACGCAAGCGCGATGGCGGTTTTCCGGGCCCGAAGGAGCTGAAGCAGAAGGTGCGTGATGCCATCGATCCAGAGCGTGATCTCGGCCATGTCGATCGTGTGAGCCGCAACGAAGGGCTCGACAGCTGAGGTAAGCGAAGGCGGCCGAACGACCGCCTTCAAAGATCGCTCGTCTCAATAGAAGGGCGAATTGCAGACCTTGTAGTAGCCGCTCGAGGAGAGGAACTGGTTGGTGCGGGGGTTATAGGACCGATAGCGGTTCAGGCACCAGTCGACATGTCGCTCCCAGCGGCGGCCCGGCGGGCGGTAACCCGGATCGGCATAAACCGGCGGACGCGGCTGCGGACGGTAGCCGGGCTCGACATAGACGGGCGGACGCGGCCGTGGGCGATAGACTGGCGGCTCGTCATAGACGGACGGCGGATAATATTCCGGTGGCAGAGGGCGTGGACGGCGCGGCGGCGGGCGGTCCCAGGTCTCGTAGCAACCGGAGAAGTCGCAGACGAGATCGATCTTTTCGACATTGGAGCTCTGTTGCGAAACCGATGGCATCGGCTTCGTCATCGCAGCCTCCGCCACGGAGGTGAAAAGCTGGGCGGAGGCGAGCGCCACGGCCACGAAAGCGGATCGAATCGTCATATGGTCATCCCGTCTTTCATCCCGGCGGCGGGCGAACCGCCTTGCCGACCTCAGGATAGAGCGTTTCGATCACGGCTTTTTCACGACGGCGTTATTCCCCGGCGAACGGTGCAGAAAGCCTGTGTCATAACGCGTCCACCAATCCGCTTCCGGCATTTTCCGACAATCAGGCAAACGCGTTCATCGCCCCGACATGAAAACTTCAAAAAGCCGGTTGACAGGTCGGAGCAGTCCCTTTACACGGCTCCTCGTCGCCCAGATGGCGGAATTGGTAGACGCGCCAGCTTCAGGTGCTGGTACTCGAAAGGGTGTGGAGGTTCGAGTCCTCTTCTGGGCACCAAATTCCGATTTGAGATCAGCAGTTTATGCGATCGTCAAACACTTTGAAAAGCCCGGCTTGCCGGGCTTTTTTCTTGTCTGAAATTTGAATTTTCGACGCTGTTGCACAGCCGTTTTCAGAGCGATTTCTAAAGCCTTTCCGAGCCACCCAAGAACGCCACGAGGACAGACCATGGACGAGACCGTCGCCATCGAAAGCCGCAGCGAATTCGCCCTCTGGGCGATCGAACGCGCCAAGGAAATCGTGGCCCAGGAGGGCACGGCGCTGGCGCTTGCGGCACGTGACATGGACGAGGAAGGGTTGCGCGAGGCCGGCCACAAGCTCGGTGGCGCGATCAGCGAAGCGCTGATCGAAGTGTTCGACGGTTTGCTCGGCCAGGACGATCAGGCTTAAGGAAAAGGGCGCCCGACGGACGCCCTTCCTCGATCTGAATTCATTCGACCAGCATCGGCGCAGCCAGCATCAGCGCAGAATGCGGGGATTGGCGAGACCGCTCGTCGGCGTCGAACCGCCACCCGACAGGGGCTCGATCTTCCAGCTGGCCGAATTCATGATGATGGTATTCACGACCAGCGTGATGTTGTTCGTCTGGTTCGTGGTCGAATTGTAGGTCACGTCACGATTGGGCAGATGGATGATCCCCTTGAGGATCTCGCCCTTGCTGCCATTAAAGATATATTGCTGCGGGTTGCGGTTGTTGCTGGTGTCGCTGGTTTTCTCGAACATCAGGATGTCCTTGTAGGGTCCGGATGTCGGCGCCGTCGCCGTGAAGGTCAGACCGCCATTTGCGCGGATCTCGCTGTTGACGTCGGGGAAATAGAACGTAACCCCTTCCGCCTTCACCGTTGCGCCGGAATTGATGATCATCCGGCCGGAAATGATGTGCAGACCCGGTTTGAACGTGACGATTGGCGAACCGTTGAACGTGGTTCCGCAGTGCTTACCGGGCTGCAGCGTGATGGACTGACCGTCCATCGTGCCTGATGTGGTGCAGTTTGCAGGGACCTTAGGCTCCGGCATCTTGCCGGCGAAGGGATCCGCTTCCGCCGCGCATTTCGTCTGAAGATTGCTGAGCGTGCCGCCGTTCTTGATATAGTTCGTGCCCTTGACGCAGAATTTCGCCGTATCGACCGTTGCCCCGGCATTCATGATGAAGGCCGGATTGCTGGTCGATTGGACGTGGACCTCGCATTTCGTCGATTTGACATTGGCACCGGAGTTGATGAGCACGGCCTGGCTCTTGTTGCCGAGGGCATAGATGCAGCCATTGCCGCCAGCCGCCTCTTCCGCCCCGGCAGCGACGGTGGTGCTGACGCCAAGCGTGAAGTTGCTCAGGCCGACAATGCCGAGAAACCTGTTGTCGACATCCTGCTCGTAGCCGCCGGTGAGCGACCCGTCGGCATTGACCGTCAGCGTGAAGCCGGCGCTTTCATTCAATTCGTCCTGCTCGGCATCGAGACCGAGAAAATTACGGGCCTCGAGCTCCTGGGCGCTCTTGCCACTCTTGCGGGCAGCGGCGAGCATGGCGGCGTCGAGCTGACCCTGCATCTCGATGCGCGTGTTGTAGGCCGAAGCGACATCCAGGGCACCACCTGCGGACACGAGGACGATCGGTGCGAGCAATGCGGAAATGATACCGAAGTTGCCCGACCGGTCCTGCCAACAGTGCCTGATCTTCTCCAGAAGCATGATGTGTCCTCATTGTTTGACACGACAATGGATCCGGACCACACGGGATGGACGGATGCCGTCTATTGAGGACAACCTAGGAGAGAAATACTACTTTCGCGTTTTCATCTTACGTAAAATCTTGCAAAACCCGATCAACGTCAGTTGATCGCGTAACTTGCTGCCTCGAACGACTGAACCGACACCGCCGAGATCAGTCGATAACCCTCGGGTTGACGCCGGGATACCACATGCGGCCGGACCGCGGCGGCTCGGTGCCTTCATAGACGATGCCGTTCTTTTCGCAGCGATAGACCGTGTAGGGCAGACTGTCGCGCAGATCACGGCGACCGAAGTGATGGCGGTTGGGGACAACCGTCCGCGTTTCACAACTGACGTTTTCACCGAACTGGTTCACCGGATCCTGCGGCTTGACACCCGGCAGGTCCTTGAAGCTTTCCTGGCCGGCCTTGCTCCAGGCGATGCCTTCGGAGGCTGAGGCGGGGGCAACAGCTGCGAAGACGGCCAGCGACGCCAGCATCAGAGCAGTGCTGATGTTGCTGGACGTGTTGTTCTTTCGGCGGGCCGGCAGCATGGGCAATCTTCTCGTCAGCTCTAATGGTGCCGATATAAGCAATCGACGCGGCGGCACCAAGACCGGGTTCATCACGTTTCGGCGACGGGGCGGCGGTAGCCGGTCGGGGTACCGTAGAGCCAGCCGATGCGGTCGATGGCGGCTTCCAACGTCTCGCGGGCCACGGTCATGGTATGACCATTGGCATGGATCATCGACGTTTCGTCTTCCATGATCGCCACATGGCCCTTCCAGAAGACGAGGTCGCCACGCCGGAGCTCGGCACGCTCAACGGGCACGCCGAGGCCTGATGCCTGCATGTCGCTGTCGCGCGGGGCTTCCTGCCCGGCCATGCGCATGGCCAGCTGCACAAGGCCCGAGCAATCAATGCCGAAGCCAGACTTGCCGCCCCAGAGATAGGGCGTTTCGAGGAACAGCGCTGCGATCGAGACATAATCTGAAATGTGTGGCTCGGCGATCGGCCGAAGGTGGCGGGAAACAAGGGCTCCGCCATCCGGCAGCATGAAATAGCGGGTACCGCGGGTTGCCGCCTCGCCCGATATCATTAGCCGGCTTCCCATCGACAGTGCCATGCGCGTGGGGAAGCGCAGGTCGGGGCCCGAATAGACGAAGGTGCGCGGCACGGTGACGACATGGGTGGTCGCAGCGACCGGGCCGAGCGTTTCTTCCGGCAGGTAGCCGACATAACCATCGTCCACCGCCTGCACCCAGGCCCAGCCCCTGTTGCGCTCGAAAACCTGGACCTGTTCACCCATGAGGAGTTCGGTATCGATACCGACATTCAGGTCCGGTTTCGGGCGAAGCGCTACCACCGGCTGGGTGATCATCGCCAGTTGCGGGGTGACAAACCTGTCCGCTTCGACTTGCCCCTTGAGGGCGATATCGGCGAGATCGGGCCGGAATGCGTTGAGGCGTCGGTCGAGCATTGTTTTCTCCGTCAGCCGAGCGCGCGGCCCCGGGCGATGATGTTGTCGCCGAATTTTTCGAGAAAGAGCGCACCGCCGACGGTGCGCTTGACGATGACGCTCCGGCGGTCGAGCTCGTCTCTGATACGATCGACGAGACCCAGTTCCCCGAGCGTGTCGAGGGCGCGGGTGATGACCGGCTTGGTGACATTGAGGGTTGCGGCAAGGCCGCGCACCGTATGGGGCGGCGGCACCAGATAGATCTCCAGCAGTACGGCGAGCTGACGCATGGTGAGGTCGTGGCCGTCTTTCTGGACCTGATCCAGGGTCACACTGTGCCACAGGCAAAGCGCCTGGGTTGCCGTCATTTCGAGGCCCATGGCTCCTCCCCCTCGTTCCAGTCCGGGCGAACAGCCCCCTTGCGAGTATCATTCCGGCAAAGGAACGATCTGGCAAGGGGCCGCTGGATCTAGGCTCAGTCGGCGCCGGACTGCAGGTAGCGATAGATCGCCCGGATCGCCTGTGCCTCGCCGCCGACCGGCGAATGGGCGCGCTCGGCGGGCGACCAGCCAAAGATGTCGAAATGCGCCCAACGGCGGTTCGGTGAGACAAAGCGCTTGAGGAAGAGAGCGGCGGTGATGGCACCAGCCATGCCGCCGGAGGGAGCATTGGTGATATCGGCGATCTGAGCTTTCAGCATGCGCTCATAGCCCTTGTGCAGCGGCATGCGCCAGAGCGGATCATCGACCGCAAGGCTCGCATCGGCAATGCCATGCGCAAGGTCTTCGTCATCGGTGAAGAAGGGCGGCAGATCCGGGCCGAGCGCGACACGGGCGGCCCCCGTCAGGGTAGCCATATCGATCAGGAGTTCAGGCTCCTCGGCATCGGCATAGGCCAGCGCATCGGCGAGGATCAGGCGTCCCTCGGCATCGGTGTTGTCGATCTGGACGGTCAGGCCCTTGCGGCTCTTGTAGACATCACCGGGGCGGAAGGCATTGCCGGCGATGGCGTTTTCGACAGCGGGGATGACGACATGCAGGTCGACCTTGAGCTTGGCATCCATGATCATCAGCGCGAGGCCGAGCACATTGGCGGCGCCACCCATGTCCTTCTTCATCAGAAGCATGGAGGAGGCCGGCTTGATGTCGAGGCCGCCGGTGTCGAAGCTCACGCCTTTGCCGACGAGGGTGACCTTGCGATGGCCTTTCTTACCCCAGCGCATCTCGATCAAGCGGGGGGCAACCGTGGAAGCGCGGCCGACGGCGTGGACGAGCGGGAAGTTCTTCTCGACGAGTTCGTCGCCGGTGATGACGGAGACTTCGGCCTTGTAGTGTTCGGCGAGGCGACGGACCGCGGCTTCGATATCGGCCGGGCTCATGTCGTTCGCCGGGGTATTGATCAAGTCACGGGCGAGATAGACGCCCGCCAACTGGCGCTTGATGTCGGCGGCATCGGCATCCTGCGGAATCAGGAGGCGCGGCTCGGTGACCCGCTCGGAGCGATAGCGGTCGAAGCTGTAGGCGCCGAGACCGTAGCCAAGCAGAAGGCGATTGGCCGTGAGCGGAGCCGTTTCGATGTGCCATTCGCCGGCTGGCAGCGCGCGGGCGAGCTTGCCGGTCAGATAGGGATTTTCGGAGGGGTTGGAGCCGAGGCCGAACAGCGCGCCGCCGACATGGCCGTCGGCCGTAGGAATGAGCAGTACCGAACCCGCCTCGGCCTTGAAGCCCGCCTTCTTCGCCCAATCGAGGGCGAGTGGTTCAAGCGTGCCGGTCTCGACATGGGCCGGGGTGACGGCGAAGACCGGGAGCGTCTTGCCGCCCTTGGTGCTGAACGGGGACGGTCTTTCGATATATTGGAACGGGGCCATGGGGAGACGCTTTCTGGAGATCCGGCTGAAGAATCGATGGGGAGCTCGATTAACACTCCGTTAGGGTTAACAGATTATTGCTTGAGTGGAGATTGCGCCGCCCGGACGAGGTGCGGCGGCGGGGACTAGCTAACTCGGGACGATCACCATGCGCATGCGAATTCCAGGCTCGGCAAACCATCTGCGGATCGTGGCCATGACAGGTCTGGTGATGGCGGCAATGACACTCACCGGCTGCGGCTCTGCGAAGAAGGAACTGACAACCGGCTCGATTCCCAAGGCAAGCCAACAACTCGATTCGCTCAGCGGCCCTCAGCTGAGCCGCGCCGTGGAGGGTATCGGCCAGGCCTATGACCGCAACCCGAAGGACCGGAATGTCGGTCTCTCCTATGCCAATGGTCTGATGATGACCGGCCGCAACACGCAGGCGCTCGCCGTCATGCAGCAGGTGGCGATTGCTCATCCAAACGATCGCGAGGTGCTCTCCTCGCTTGGCAAGGCACAGGCTGCGGCGGGACAGCTCGAAAAGGCGCTCGGCACCATCCAACGGGCCCAGACGCCCGACCGGCCCGACTGGCGGCTCTACTCGGCGGAGGGGGCAGTACTCGACCAGCTCGGCCGCTCCAGCGAAGCGCGCTCGCGTTACCGCATGGCGCTGCAGATGCAGCCGAACGATCCAAGCGTCTTGTCGAACATGGGTATGTCCTTCGTGCTTTCGGGCGACCTGAAGACGGCCGAAGACTATCTGCGGCAGGCGTCGCAGCAGCCTCGTGCCGACAGCCGGGTTCGGCAGAACCTCGCGCTGGTAGTCGGCCTGCAGGGACGCTTCCAGGAGGCCGAGCAGCTGGCGGCCCAGGAACTCGATCCGCAGCAGGCGGCTGCCAATCTGCAATATCTGCGCGGCATGCTTGCCCAGCAGAATTCCTGGAAGCAGCTATCCAGCCAGGACATGCCGAAAAAGAAGAGCTGAGGCTTCAGTCGGGAAAGACCAGACTTGAACGGCCGCTGGTGAGATCGCGCACCAGCCGGATCGCCTGATCCTCATCGCCCTGCCTCAGTGTGACCGTGAGATCGACACCGTCTGCCGTGAAGCTTTCGATGAAGGTGAGATGCGGGATTGCGGCGAGCCGTGACTTCACGAGGGCAAGGTCCGAGAAGTTCACCGATGATTCGCCTGTTATCATCGGGATGATCTCGCGTTTTTCGGCGGCCCGCAGCATCTGGGCTGCCGTTCCGCCATAGGCACGCATGAGCCCGCCACCGCCGAGCAGGATGCCGCCGAAGAAGCGGGTCACGACCACGACGACACCATCGAGATCCTGACCATCAATGGCCTGGAGGATCGGCTTGCCGGCCGTGCCCGAGGGCTCGCCGTCATCGGAGAAACGATAGACCTGACCGATGCGCCAGGCCCAGCAATTGTGATTGGCGGCGGGATCGGAGACCGAGGCGAGGAAGGCTTTCGCTTCCTCCTCGCTGGCGATGGGTGCTGCCTGCGCGATGAAGCGGCTTTTCTTGATGTCCTGAACGAACTCAACCGGCGCCACGAGGGTGAAGGGCATGGCTCGAACCTTAGCCGTCCGCTTCGTGGGCGGCGAGCCATTCGGCAAGCGCTGCGATTACGGAGAGGCGCAAGGCAGCTTTCATGGCCAGCGCACGGGTGAGCGAGGCGTCACGGCTGGAGAAGCCGAGTTCGGCCATGACGCCCGATGGCGAGAGATTTCGAGCGCGCATGACCGACTCGACCCGCTCGATCGTCGATGGCAGCAGATAACGGCCATTGGCGATGAGGGCTGCGGCATCGTCCGGAATCGGTTCTGCACCGGACGGATCGGGGGCGGCCGATGCGCGGGCCCGCACTTCTGCCGAGACCAGATCCAGAAAGGCCTGGCGATCCTCGGGACCGGCTGCTGTCCATGCCTTCAGGAGCTTCTTCAGGGGACTGGGCTTCTCTTTCTTCGACATGACCGGCTTTCTGTTCGTCCCCGTCCATAGCCCGAGCGGAGACATGGTGCGAGAAAAAAACTTAAGGGCCCGCATCTTCCAGCAAATGGCCAAATTCGGCTTTGGCAACAGCGGCATCGGGGGCGAAATCGCCCTTTTCGGACCCTTCATGCATTAGAAATTTCTGGCGGACGGAAAGCGGTCGTTAACCTTTATTTTCTACTCAGATAGCTCAGTTTTCGCGTTCTTGTATCCCGCCAGCGTTCAGGTTTCCGATGCACCCTCCCCGTACAAATTCCGCGTATCAGCTCAATCAGTTAGGGGACGACAAGGGTGAAGGTGCCGATCAGTCGGCGGCCGACCAGATCGAAGGACGCGAGGAAACGCCCGTGTGGCAAAAGGCCTTCGTGTTAGGTCCCAATGTGCGCTTCACCCGCACTCCCGATCGCGTGCCAGGCAAGGCCGAGCCAACGCCTGCGCCCGCCGCTCAGCCGAGCGCGCCGCTTACACGGACGGTTGCGCAACAGCCGGCGGCGCCGCAGGCGCCGATACGGCAGGCCTATCAGCCCGCACGTCAGCCCGTGGCCCCTGCCCCGACAAAGCCTGCCTCGTCTGCGGCGAGCAGCGTCCCCTATGCCGGATTGCCGCGCACGGGCGCACCCGCGCCGGCACCGAAGGCCGAAGTGCCGCGCATGCCTGCTTCCGTGACCTTGCCGCAGCCGCCGGATGCCGTCGGCGCGCGCGCGCTCACCTACAAGCTTCGCCGGGAACTCGCCCGCCAGCAGGCCGAACAGGCCGCCTGGGAAGCATCGATGGCAGATGGCGCATCGCCGCAGGAGATCGGCCCTGCCCCACAGCCCGTTCAACCGGCACCCCTGGTGCAGGGCATGCGCAGCGTGCTTGCCAGCACCCAGGCCGCGACCGTCGGGACAAGCGCTCGACCCACCAACGAGGCCCATGTGCCGCCGCATCTGCAGCGGTCGCTCGCCCAGCAGGCTGAAGCCGCGCGGCTTGCCGCCCAGCAGGCCATGCCGACGGTGCGTCCACCGATGGTGCGCAATGCGTTTCTGCGAACACCGCCGACAGCGGCTGCACCTCAGCCGGTTGCGGCTCCTGTGTTTGCTCCGCCATCCGTCCAGCCTCTTGCCACGGCTCCGGCCGTCACGGGGTCCATGACATCAGGGTTTGTCGCATGGGCGCAGATGACCCCACCGACGCAGCCCGAGACAGTGATGGCGGTCGCGCCAGAAGCGCAGACTGAACGTCTGCCAATCGCAGCGCTGCTGTCGGACCACATCTTCTTCGAGGCCATGATCGCGCCGGTGGACGCTCCATTGGAGATCGAAATGGCGCGTCCGGCGATCGCGCAACCTGTCTCACAGGCCAGCAATCAGGCAGCGCCGCAGAAGGCCCAACAGATTGCGCCACAGCCAATTGCGACCGCTGCAATGCCGGTAGCTCAGGCCGTTTCCCCCGTTCGCGCCGAAGTCGTGCGTTATCGCCCGGATGGCATGTCTGCGCCAGTGCCGCCGCTCCCCAGCGCAATGCGCAAGCCGGTCTTTAAGGCAACCCCGGGCTCGGTCGTTGCGCTCTATCGGGAAGTCGCATATCGCGAGGTGTCAGCGCCATCCTACGCATTACAGCAGGCACAGGCAGCGGCAAGCGGGACCGTTGCCCCCCTTGAGGCCGTTGCTCCGGCGCCGCTTCAGGCGGACCATTCGTCGATTGCTCCGATGTCTGCCGCCCTGCCACGCCAGCCGCTCTTCAAGGCGCAGGAAGCTCTCGGCGAAGGCGAATACGAGTTGCCATATATCGACTTCCTGCAGATGCCGCCGGTCCAGACGGGTGTCACTATGACGGCGGAGGCGCTGGAACAGAGCGCCGGTCTTCTGGAAAGCGTGCTGGAGGATTTCGGCATCAAGGGCGAAGTGATCGACGTGCGCCCCGGCCCCGTCGTCACGCTGTATGAATTCGAGCCGGCCCCGGGGGTCAAATCCTCGCGCGTTATCGGCCTCTCCGACGATATCGCCCGGTCCATGTCGGCACTGTCGGCGCGTGTCGCCGTTGTCCCCGGCCGCAACGTCATCGGCATCGAGCTGCCGAACCCGGTGCGCGAGACAGTCTATCTGCGCGAACTGATCGAGACGCCCGATTATGCCGAGACGCGCTACAAGCTGCCGGTTTGTCTGGGCAAGACCATCGGTGGCGAGCCTGTGATCGCGGAGCTTGCTAAGATGCCGCATCTGCTGGTCGCCGGCACCACCGGCTCGGGCAAATCGGTTGCGATCAACACCATGATCCTGTCGCTGCTCTATCGGTTCCGGCCGGACGAGTGCCGCTTGATCATGGTCGATCCGAAGATGCTCGAGCTTTCCGTCTATGATGGCATTCCGCATCTCTTGACCCCCGTCGTTACCGACCCGAAGAAGGCCGTGATGGCCTTGAAATGGGCGGTGCGCGAGATGGAGGACCGCTATCGCAAGATGAGCCGCCTCGGCGTGCGCAATATCGACGGCTACAATGCCCGTGCAGCCCAGGCGCGCGAGAAGGGCGAGACGATCACTGTTTCCGTGCAGACCGGCTTTGACCGGCAGAGCGGCGAGATCGTCTACGAGGAGCAGGAGCTCGACCTGTCGCCAATGCCATACATCGTGGTCGTGGTCGACGAGATGGCCGACTTGATGATGGTTGCCGGCAAGGAGATCGAAGGTGCGATCCAGCGGCTGGCGCAGATGGCGCGTGCCGCCGGCATCCACCTGATCATGGCGACCCAGCGTCCCTCCGTCGACGTCATCACCGGCACGATCAAGGCCAACTTCCCGACCCGCGTCTCCTTCCAGGTGACGTCCAAGATCGACAGCCGCACCATTCTGGGTGAGCCGGGTGCCGAACATCTGCTCGGCCAGGGCGATATGCTGCATATGGTCGGTGGCGGACGCATTGCTCGCGTGCATGGTCCCTTCGTGTCCGACGAGGAAGTCGAGAAGGTCGTCGCGCATTTGAAGATGCAGGGCCGTCCGGATTATCTGGGCACCGTGACCGAGGATGCCGATGAGGTTGAGGAAGAGCCGGAAGAAGACACAGCCGTCTTCGACAAGAGCGCGATGGCCGAGGAGGATGGCAATGACCTCTACGACAAGGCGGTCAAGGTGGTGCTGCGCGACAAGAAGTGCTCGACCTCCTACATCCAGCGCCGCCTCTCGATCGGCTACAACAAGGCCGCCTCGCTGGTCGAGCGCATGGAGCAAGAAGGCATCGTGGGTGCCGCCAACCATGTCGGCAAGCGGGCGATCATCGTCGGCGGACGAGAGGTGAATACCGAAGGCGACTTCGAAGGCTGATCACTATCGGCCGACGGTCCAGACATCCGGCCGCAGACCATACGTCATTGAGGCACGCCCTGCTGGGCGTGCCTTTTCCTTGACCGATCCTGCATCTCGACCACGGGGAACCCTTCGGGAGGCCTGCAGTTTGGAGGCGGTCAGATCAAGGAGACAAAGACAATGGCAGAAGACAGACGTTCGCTCTTCGTTACCGGCCTGCGCAATGCGCATGCGATGGAAAACCAGGCAATCTCGATCATCAAGCCACAGCTTTCCCGGATCGAGAACTATCCGCAGGTGGCACGGCGACTGGAACAGCATCTGCAGGAGACGGAAGCGCAATTGAAGCGGCTCGAAGACATTCTCGCCAGTCTCGACGAGGATCACTCAACCATCAAGGACTGGATGCTCTCGGCGGGCGGCAGCATGGCCGCGCTCAGCCACGCCATGGCGGGTGACGAGATACTGAAGAATTCCTTCGCCAACCAGGCTTTCGAGAATTACGAGATCGCCGCCTATAATTCGCTCATGGTCATGGCGGAGATGGGTGGCTTCCAGGGCGCGACCGGCGGCCTGCAGCAGAACCTCGCTGAAGAAGAGGGCATGGCCCAGTGGCTGCGCGACAATCTGCGTGAGGTAACGATGGAATTCGTCTCGCGGCAAGAGGCTGGGGAAAGTGCGAAGGCCTGAACCCGTCGACTCTGAAAACGACAACGGCGGAAGCGGGCTCAACTCGCTTCCGCCGGTTTAATAGAGATCAACCGTACGCCGATCAAATCTGGACAGGTCTGATCGTGTCAACGCCGATCTCGCCGTCGATGAGACCGCGAGTGAGCCCCTGCCTGTCCCGTGCGACTTCAACGACCGTATAGAGTTTTTCCGAGCGGAAGGCGCTTGCCATGCCGGTCGTGACATCCTCGGCGGGCTTGGCGTCAATCTCCATATAATCCAGCTCCTGCGAAGCCGCGACGAGGCGGGCATCGCCCGATGAGCGGGCAGCTACCGTCACCACACCATGGCTCGGCGCATTATCCCAACGCGGATCATCCGGCGCGGCGATGGGTTCAAGCCGATAGATGCTGAGCAGTTCGTCGCCTCTCGCCATTCCATGTTCCACGGCGGCTGCGTCCGAGCGGCGCGCGGCGGCTTCCACGGGCTGCGCCAGATGCGGATCGACCTCTTCCCGCTGATGGCCGGTCGACAGTTTCTGCTTGGTATTGTCGGACATGATTTTCTCCCGGTGAACCACTGGGGAGCCCAACTGACTTCGGCCGGCTGCGGTTCCGCCCGGCTTCTTGCGTCGCGGAAGGGAACATGGCGGCATGCGGACCAGTTTCCCTGACAACAAGGAGCCCAACATGCCGCCAGCGACACCGTCATCCCCGCCCATCACTGCCTCCCAAATTCGCGATGACCGAGGGCGGGACGCACGCAGCCCAAGCAGCATTCCGGTGCGTGGCCTCTGGGATGTTTCACTCAGGGTCCTGTCGCGGCTGACTTCTGACCGGGTCACGCTTGCTGCTGCAGGCGTGTCCTTCTACGTGATGCTGTCGCTGTTTCCCGGTCTGGCAGCACTGGTGTCGTTGTATGGCCTGATTGCCGATCCGACCACGATTGCCGGACGGCTGGATTTCCTCTCCGAGCTCCTGCCTGCCGATGGGGTCGCGATGATCCTGGGTCAGTTGCAGGCACTGGCCGACGAAAACAACAGCACTTTGAGCATAGGTTTTCTCGTCGGTCTTGGCGTCTCGCTGTTCAGTGCCCGCAATGGCATGCTGGCACTCTTCGAGGCCATGAACATTGCCTATCAGGAAAAGGAGAAACGCGGCTTCGTCCATACGACGCTTCTGGCCATCGCCTTTACACTCGGCGCCATGGCCGTTCTCGCGGTCGTCGTCACCGCACTCGCCATTCTGCCGCTGATCATGTCGGTCATCTTCATATCCGAGCGCGCCGAGATGATCGTCGGCTTTCTCCGCTGGCCGATCCTGATCGGCGTGATCTGGCTGGGGTCCGCAATGATCTATCGTTACGGGCCGAGCCGCGAGAACGCCCAATTGCGATGGCTGACCTGGGGCACCTTGCTGAGCTCGCTCATCTGGATGCTCATGTCGCTCGGTTTCTCCTTCTATCTGGAGAATTTCGCCGACTACAACGCGACCTATGGCGCGCTCGGCACCTTTATCGCCTTCATGTTCTGGACATGGCTGTCAGTGGTGATCCTGATTGTCGGCGCCATGCTCAATGCCGAGCTCGAACATCAGACGGCCGTGGACACGACGACGGGACCTGCAGAGCCGATGGGACATCGGGGCGCGCATATGGCGGACACGATCGGCGAGTCGCAGTAGTTGCGATGAAAACCGCAAGGAGAAGGCCGGCACCGAAATGCCGCCCTTCTCCTTTGTGTATCATCGATCACGGCTGCATTCAGCCGTTCCGCCGCTCGCGGGCCCGGCTGCCGGGAAACAGTAGCTGGATGAAGCATTCGGCCGTTGGCTGTGGCTCGTGATTGGCAAGTCCGGGTCGCTCATTGGCTTCAATGAACACGTAGTCCCGTTTTGCCGGGTCATGGACCATGAAATCGATGCCGACGACCGGGATCTTTATGGCCTTGGCGATCCGGCAGGCGGCGTCGATGAGTTCGGGATGGACCGTCGCGGTGACATCGTGGATCGTGCCGCCGGTGTGAAGATTAGCGGCCTTGCGCACGGTGATCTCGCGGCCTTCCTCGAGCACGCTGTCGAGATCAAGGTCCTGTTCGGCGAGGCAACGCTTCGTCTCGGCATCAACAGGAATTCGGCTTTCGCCTCCGGTTGCGGCAGCCCTCCGCCGGGATTGTTGATCGACCAGCTTGCGGATCGTAGAGCGACCATCTCCAATCACGCGGGGCGGGCGACGCACGGCGGCCGCAACGAGCTTGTAGTCGATAACGACGAGACGCAGGTCCTCGCCTTCGAAACAAGCTTCGAGAAGCACGCGGTCGCAGACCTGGCGGGCCTGTCGGATGGCGGCCTGCAGAGCCTCCATAGAGGAAATGCCGACCGAGATGCCTCGACCCTGTTCGCCGCGCGCGGGTTTCACCACCAGCTTGCCGTGCTTTTGCAGGAAGGCCTGCTTTTCCGCATCCGGAGCGTCAGCGGAGAGTTGTTCGGGGACACTGAGACCGGCTGTCTCGGCGAAACGGCGGGTGACGGCTTTGTCGTCGCAGATCGACATGGCGACCGAAGAGGTCATGTCCGAGAGGCTTTCGCGACAATGGATGCTGCGGCCGCCGTGGCTCAACCGGAAGAAGCCGCCTTCGGGATCGGTGACCTCGACATGGATGCCACGGCGGAGCGCCTCGTCAACGATCAGGCGGGCATAGGGGTTGAGCGCCTCGTAACCCTCGACCGGCTGGGCGAAGAACTTCTCGTTGATGGCATTCTTCCGCTTGACGGCAAAGAGCGGCACGCGGCGGAAGCCGAGCTTCTCATAGAGGCCGATGGCCTTGTCGTTGTCGTGCAGGACGGAGAGATCGAGATAAGCGAGGCCTCGGGCCTGGAAGTGTTCGGCGAGGATGCGCACAAGGCCTTCGCCGATGCCCGGCTGGCGGGCTTGCGGGTGAACCGCGAGGCACCAGAGCGAGGCTCCGCGCTCCGGATCATCGAACAGGCGGTGATGGTCGATGCCGGTGACCGTTCCGACGATCTCGCCGGTCAGATCGTCTTGCGCGACGAAGTAAGTGACTGGCCGGTTGTCACGTTCGCCGGCAAAGAAGTCCTCGCGCACCTGGACCATGCCGCAGCTGGCATAGACCGCATTGATGCCCGCCGCATCGCTATCGGAGGAAAAGCGCCTGATGGTGACGCCCTTGGGGCGACGGCCGCCGGCGCGATAGGTGGAGAGATCGAGCCGGAACGTATGGGACGGATCGAGAAAGATCTCCTGCGGCGCCTGGGCGAGCAGGACATGGGGATCACCGACATGAAAGGCGATGTCGCGCGTATCAGGCGCTTCTTCACGGAGCGCTTCGAGGAGGTCGGGATAGGCGTCGAAGGTGGGGGTGAACAGAAGCCGTCCCCAACCGCAATCAAGTGCCACGTTGCGGTTCCGGGCATCCGGCTCACAAGTGCGACTCGTTGCCCCCTGGCCACCTCCGCCAGGGGTTCTGAGACGCGTCAGCCGATGCGATAGCGCCTTGCCGCGGCGCGCCTTGCGCGGCTGGGTGGCGGGCTTCTTCTCTGCCTTGCTCACGTCAGTTCTCCTGGGCCTGCAACCACATTTCGAGAAGGCCGATCTGCCAGAGTTCGGAGCCCTGCAGCGGCGTGATATGCGAGGCGGGATCGGCCACTAGCTGATCGATGTAACCCTGACGGAAAAGACCACGTTCGCGGGCGGCCTTCGACGACAGGGCGTCGCGGAGCATGTCGAGATAGGGGCCGGCGATGTATTTCAACTGTGGGACAGGGAAGTAGCCCTTCTTCCGGTCAATGACCTCTGACGGGATGACCTTGCGGGCGACATCCTTGAGGATGCCCTTGCCGCCGTCCCGCAGCTTTTCCTCAGGGGGAATGCGGGCGGCGAGTTCGACCAGTTCGTGATCGAGGAAGGGCACGCGCGCTTCCAGGCCCCAGGCCATGGTCATGTTGTCGACGCGCTTGACCGGGTCGTCGACGAGCATGACATTGCTGTCGAGGCGGAGCGCTTGATCGACCGGGCTATCGGCACCGGAGCGCAGCAGATGTTCGCGCAGCAAGTCACCGCTCACATCGCTGCCGGCGATCCAGCGATCCTGCAGCTGGGTTGCGAGCGTTTCATGCGAGCGATCGCGGAAGGCACGGCCGTAGTCGCTAACGACATCGGTGGAGCCGACCAGCGGCGGGTACCAGTGATAACCGCCGAAGACCTCGTCGGCGCCCTGGCCTGATTGCACGACCTTGATGTGTTTCGAAACTTCCTTCGACAGAAGGTAGAAGCCGACATTGTCATAGGAGACCATGGGCTCCGACATGGCGGCGATCGTACCGGGCAGTGCACCCATCAGATCGGCCGAGGGGACGAAGATCTTGTGGTGGTCGGTGCCGAATCGCTCAGCGATCAGGTCCGAATAGATGAATTCGTCGCCCTTTTCGCCATTGGCTTCCTCGAAGCCAACGGAGAAGCTCATCAGGCCGGTCTGGCCAGCTTCCGCGAGCAGACCGACGATCAGGCTGGAATCGACACCGCCTGAAAGCAGGACGCCGACGGGCACATCGGCAATCATCCGGCGTTTGACGGCAAGACGCAGCGCATCGAGCAATTGCTGCTGCCAGTCCTCGCGGGTCATGCCTGCATCGTCGGACCGGCGCATATAGGCGGGGTCCCAATAGCGCTTGTCCTCGAAACTGCCATCAGGCTGATAGACGCGGATGGTTGCCGGGGGGAGCTTGCGCACGCCCCTGTAGATCGTGCGCGGCGGCGGCACGACGGCGTGGAAGGTCATGTAGTGATGAAGCGCGGTCACATCGATCGCTGTGTCGACACCACCCGCCTTGACGAGGGCGGGAAGCGAGGACGCGAAGCGCAGACCACCTGAGACTTCGGCGAGATACAGCGGCTTGATGCCGAAGCGGTCTCGCGCCATGACGACGCGGCCGGTGTCGCGCTCGTGGATGACGAAGGCGAACATGCCGTGGAAGCGGGATACGCAGTCGGTCCCCCAGGCATGCCAGGCCTTCAGGATAACCTCGGTGTCGCCATCGGAGAAGAAGCGGTAGCCCTTGGCTTCCAGTTCGCTGCGCAGTTCACGGAAGTTATAGATACAGCCGTTGAAGACGAGCGAAAGGCCGAGATCCGGATCGACCATCGGCTGCTGCGATTTGTCGGAAAGGTCGAGGATGCGCAATCGTCGATGGCCGAGCCCGACATTGCCCCTCACCATCACGCCGGCCGAATCCGGCCCTCGTGGGGCCAAAACGTCCGCCATGATCGAAATTGCTGCTACCGACGGCGATGCGCCATCGAATCTCACTTCTCCACAAATGCCACACATGAACCGGGCTGAAACCTCCGTTGAAAGACCAAACGAAAAGGTGCCGGCAAACCGTTCTTCGGTTTACCGGACACATGATTTGCAAATGGTCGAGAGGTTCCATTGTTCCATTCTTTTTTTCGGAACATGGCAGGCGCTTGCTCGGCGCCCCGCTTTTGGGGCGCCGAAATTCGATCAGCTCAGGGCCTTTTTCAGCGGAGCGATGTGGCGAAAGACGAGGAAGTCGAGGAGAAGGACTGCCAGGAGGACGGCGCCGGAGAGCGGGAACAGAAGTGCTGTCGCCAGCATCACAAAGGCGCCGGTCTTCCAGAGCGGTCCAGGCTCGCCAACGGTCGGGGCCATGAGACGGGCCGCGCCCTTCGGCCGGCGCTTCCACCACATGACGAAGCCGCTGACCGAGAGGAAGATGATCGACAGACAGACGATATTGACCAGCACCAGATTCCAGAGGCCCATATCGCCCTCATGGAAGGCGATACCGGCGGCCATGGCCTTGCCGGCTGCGCCATAATCACTGAAGCCGACATCGGCGAGGATGCGGCCGGTATACTGGTCGATGTGGACGGTGCGATCATCAAGCGGATTGGCGCTGTCGTTGCTCATCGTGTCACGGGCGATGGTCCAGACGGCCGTTTCGTCGCCCGGGAAAGCAAGCTGAAAGCGCTGATCGAAGCCGAGCGTGCGGGCGAGCGCCACGATGGCGTCGAGCGTGACGGGCTGGCCTTCGGGCGTTCCGGTGACACCCGCTTCGGAGCCGGAAGCCGGCATCGGGGTCTGTTCCAGGGTCCACGGGACTTCCTTGACTCCGCCGTGGTTCATGCTGGCATGGGTCTTGTCGGAGAGGGGGACATTGTCCCACTTCTCGGCCGGGAAGGTGCTCCAGGCCTGGGTCATCTTCTCGCCCCAGATGCCGGCCCAGGTCAGGCCCGAAATGAGGAAGACCACGAGGAAGAGCGAGGCATAGAAGCCGATCGTCAGATGCAGCGACTTCCAGAGCTGGCGGCCCCTGGCGGAAAGCTGCGGAACCAGCACCGAGCCCAAACCGCGGCCATCCCGCGGCCACCAGAGATAGAGGCCGGTGATCACCAGAACGATGCCGAAGCCGGCGGCAATTTCGATTAGACGGTCGCCAAGCGTGCCGATCAGCAGCGTGCCGTGGATGTCGCTGGCGAGGTCATAAAGACCATCTCGGCGATCCCAGTGGCCGAGGACTTCGGCACGGTAGGGATCGACTGCGACCATATAGGAGGCGTCACCCTGATTGATACGAAAGAGCGCGGCCTGTTCAGGATCGCGCGGGGCGATGTACTGGATGATCTGGCCGGGGATTTCGAGGGTCGCGGCTCCCGCCTGGTCCGAGACGGAGGAAATGGCGGCCTGCGGCTCGACGGTATAGGTCTTTTCACCGTCACGACCGAACAAGGTCGCCGTCCACAGCATCATCAGGCCGGTGACGGCAAGCATGATCATGAAGGGCGCGACATAAAGGCCGGCATAGAAGTGCCAGCGCCAGGCGGTGATATAGAAGCGACGCGACAGGGCGGGGCTGTCTGCCTTCGTGGGAGAGAGATCGGAAACGGTTGTCATTCTGGGTCTCAGTTGGTTTGGAGGGGGATCAGTGGGATAGGGAGCGTTCACCGGCGGCGATGCCGGAGAGCTGTTGCGGTTCAAGGACGGTCACGAGATCGCCATGCCTGATGTCGATGAGGCCCGCCTTTTTCAGGCGGGAGAGGCAGCGGCTGACTGTTTCCAGGGTGAGGCCAAGCCAATCGGCGAGATCGCCGCGTGTCGGATAGAGATGAAAGGTCACGGCGCCCCGCTTGCGGTCGCGCGCCGGACGACCGAATTGGAAGGCAAGGTCGATCAGGGCCGAGGCGACCCGCTCGGACGCAGTCTTGCGGCCAAGCAGCACGACGAGGCTTTGCGAGCGGGCCAACATTTCGCTGAGCGCTCGATCACGCTCGCCCTCAGCCATGCTTCCTGACATGGCCTCCAGTCGAGTGAAGCCCAGGGTTTCGGCGGAATATCGATTCTGATCGCCGAAGCCGAGGCCGATCAGGCGACCGGGGCCGACCAGATCGATGATCTGGCGTCTGCCATCCGAGAGGGTCTGAACGGTTGCTACACAGCCCTCGATGACACGGTATTGCGGTGCGCGGGCGAGGCCTTCGAGGAAAATCACCGTTCTTGGCGGCAGAAGCGGCCCGGCGAGCGGGACCTGCCTGGTTTCAGGGACCTGGACACTTGTCGACGGAAACGGGGGCGTTGCCCCGCGAGTAGCGAGCAATTGCAGCATGACAGACATCCGATTTTGACCGGAGCTGCGTACACTGCAGGCTCACCGGTCTGACGATACGAACGACCGACGCAATGCGTCGGCTACGACAGTCGATCAGACGGTGACTGGGGGTGCGCGGGGATGGCTGGCGGGTGGGAACAGCTGGCGGTAATGTGCCTCGGCCGGCTGAGGCAGAGCAACCGCAGCGATGAGCGGGAGGCGAGTGCCGACATCATCAGAAGGCGTCGGCAGAAGGGCGGTTGCGGCGATCCGGCAGGCTTCGCATGTCGAGGTGCCGGCATGCGGTTTGCTCTTGCCATCCTCGGACGGCAGGCAGAGCTCGGGCAGGGTCCCGTCGGGAAGGGTAAGCGCCGCGATCTCCTGGGGAGAAAGCTGCGGGGCAGGAGAAGTGGCCGGCCGATGCGCGAGGCCGAGCAGCACCAGCGCGATGACGCAAATCATGCGTATCGCCCGGTCAAAGCTTATCGACAAGCCCCGTTCGGCCATTCTATCCCCCGACAGATATGTGCTGGGATAGCACCAGCCGCGCTCGCCCACAAGCGGGCGGCATAGGCCTCGGCGTCGCAGGCAGAGGATCTAAAGAAGGTCCCGCTGATGTAACCCTGCGCTGACCCCTACCGACATCAAGCAGCCGGATGGCTGCGCATCTGGCCGGGGGTCCTGCCATAGGTGCCCTTGAAGACACGGGTGAAATGGGAGGTGTTCTGGAAGCCGACCTGAAGGGCGATGTCGATCAGCGACGCATTCGTCTGGGTGACCAGCATCTTGGCACGCTCCATGCGGAGCTTGGTGTAGATGCGGGCGGGCGAGACATCGATCTTCTGAGCGAAGAGGCGCTCGAGCTGCCGTCGGGACAGGCCGACCGAGCGGGCGAGCTGATCGATGGTCAGTTCGTTTTCGAGGCTCTGCTCCATCAGGATCAGAACCGCCTTCACCCGGGGATCGTCGCATTCGATGGTGAGCGGGCGGCGGACCTGGATATCCCTGTTGGTGCGGGCCTTCTCGATCTGTAAAACTTCGAGTGCATTGCGTTCGGCGTCGTGGCCCAGATACTGGCGGACGATGAAGGCTGCGAGATCTGCGGAACTGCTGCCGCCGGCACAGGATCCGCGGCGACGGTCGAGATTGAACAGACGATCGGAGCGGACCTCATGATCGGGAAAGCGGTCGCGGAACTGCTGGTAATGGAGCCAACTGACGCAGGTCTGATGGCTCTTCATCAGACCCGCTTCCGCAAGGATGAAGGTTCCCGTGCACAATCCGATCAACGGCACCTTCTGGGCATCGGCCTTTTTCAGGAAAGCGATCGTTTGGTCGTCCACGGCGGCCTGGCGCCCGAGAAGGCCTCCGACCACGACGATGTAGTCAAAGCGGCTCGGATCGACGAAGTCGCTGGTCGGTGCGACCTGCACACCGCAGCTGGAACTGATCAGGTGGCGCGTGCTGCCGAGCACCTGCCAATCGGCGAGCACGCGGCCCGAACGATCGTATTCGTCGCTGGCAAGCCGGATCGTATCGATAAAGAGCGCGAAAGCGGACAAGGTGAAGGAGCGCGACAGCACGAAGCCGATCTTCAGCCGCGGCCTTTTTGTTGCCTCGTCGCCCGACATTGTCTCACTCTCCGCAGGTTCGGCGCATTCGCCATTCCGAACGCTAGCAGGGGGAAACAATCGCCGCAATCGGATGTCAAGCCATGCGCAAAACTTCGCAATAATCGTGCCTCAAATGCGGCTTTGATACGGGTGATCCGCGACGCGGGCGGATAGGTCGACGTGCCAGAGTTACGGCTCGTCGGGTTCGTTTGCTCGAAGCTGCTGCTCGGCTGGCGCCACCTTCTGACGGGTGAAACCGCGCAGGCCGGACACCTCTTCGGAATCGCGCTCGATCTGCACTTCGCTGGCGGCGTAGTGAACCACCAGCTTGGCGACCGAGATCAGCGCATGGAGATGGATGCGCTCGTAGCCATGGGAGGCATCGACGCCGAAGGCCAGAAGCGCCGTGCGCACGTCATGACCGGCCTCGACTGCCGAGGCGGCATCGGAGCGATAGTAGCGGAAGACATCCTTCTGGACGCGAATGCCATGTTCGCCGCACAGCTCGAAGAGCTTCTTGGAAAGGTGATAGTCGAAGGGCCCGGTCTGGTCGGCCATGGCAAGCGTCACGCCGAATTCATCCGAAGCCTGGCCGGGTGCTGTCGTGCCATTGTCGATAGCGACCAGGGAGGCGATCTCCGGCACGAGCGCTGCAGAGGCGCCGACGCCGACTTCTTCTCCGATGGTGAACAGCCAATAGGTATCGACCGGTGTCTCGATTTCCTGCCGCTGCATCGCCTCGAGTGCTGCCAGCATGATGGCGACACCGGCCTTGTCGTCGAGATGACGCGAGACGATGAAGCCGTTGTCGAGAAACTCCGGCTGCGGATCGATCGCAACGATGTCACCGATATCGATGCCCAGCTGCACGATGTCCTTGCGATCGCGCGCCAGAGCGTCGATGCGCATTTCAATGTGCCGCCAGCCAGTCGGCTGCGTGTCGACCTCATCGTTGAAGGTATGCCCGGATGCCTTCAAGGGCAGGATGGAGCCGCGGTAAATGCCCTTGGTCGAAAAGATCGAGGCACGGGCGCCTTCGGCGAAGCGGGCAGACCAATGGCCGATGGAGACCAGCTCCAGACGTCCATTGTCTTTCAGCGCCTTCACCTGGGCGCCAAGGGTGTCGAGGTGGGAGACGATGCCACGGGCAGGCCTGTCGGCCGCTCCCGGTCGACGGGCGCGGATCGCCCCTCTGCGGGTCAGCTTGACCTCAAGTCCAAGACGTTCCAGTTCGCGGGCGGTGTGCCGGACGGCCTCGTCGGTGAAGCCTGTCGGGCTCGGAATGGCGAGCAATGCCTTCAGCCGAGACCTGAGATAATCCGGGTCAATATCGATCGGTGTATGCATTCCGGCTTTGTCGCAGTCCTTGGCCGATGGGTCAACACCAGGGTTCCTGCCCAATCCCGAACATTGCCGTCCGTTTGGGCGTCCCGCGCCTTCGATCAAGACTTGTGAAGCGCATCCGGTTTGTGCGCGGCGCGTTTGCCGGTCTTTGCGCTTTCGACGATGTATTGCGGATCGGATTTGGACGCCTTGACCGGGTGATCCTTGATCTTCGTCGGGCTCGTCTGCTTCTTCACTATCTTGCCTTCGGTCTTGCCCTGGCTGGTCTTCCATTCGACCTTGTCGCCCTTGTGGAAAGTCTCGGTCATGTCGGTTCTCCCTGTTCCTATCGGCTTCGGCCTGCGTCGATTTCAGGTCAGCTTGTCCTTCACCCAGTCGCGGCCGGCGTCACCGCCCCAAAGGAGCCAGGCGATGTAACCCGCAGACGGATTTTCATCGTCGCCGAAATTCTTGGCGCGCTTGTCGACCTTGTGGCGGGCGAAATAGCTTCTCATTCGCTTGAGCGTGTCTTCGCTCAGGTTGCGCCGGTTCTTCAGGTCCCGTGCGCGGGCGACGCCGACTGCGGTTCCGCCGCGCTTGAACTTCTCGCGCAGTTCCAGACCACGGGCTGCTTCATCCGCCATGGCGGCCGTCGGCTTGAAGGTGTCGGTCATGGGGTCCTTCCTCGGTCGGGGCAGGACAGCACGGCGCCGCTCAATCCTTCGGAATGTGCGCACCAATTGCCGTCTAAGCGATGAACGGGAAAGGGATCCGACAGGTTCCCACCGGGCGGGTCGGCTCGGGATAGAACTGGGTGGCCGCCTACGGCTCGAGGCCGGCGCAGCGCGCGGTGTTGCGGATATGGGTTTCCATTTCCAGCTTGGCGCGCGCGCCGTCGTTAGACCTCAGGGCAAGGATGATCCTGCGGTGTTCCGCGATGGATTCCCGCATGCGTTCGGGATCGGTGATCGGGATCGGCTGGCGCTGCGTTTCCGTCACCAGATCGCGGACGGTCTGGTAGAGGGCCTTCAGCATGGCGTTCGAGCAGGCAGAGACGATCAGCCCGTGAAATTCGAGGTCGGCCTCGACGTTGGCGAGGAGATCCTGATCGGCCCAGCACTCTTCCATGGTCCGCGTCGCCTGCTCCATCTTGTCGAGCTGCAGCTGTGTGAGGCGGCCGGCGGCCAGGCGGGCGATCTCGCCTTCCAGCAGGATGCGGGTCTGGAAGACATCGAAGACCGAATGGCTGTCGGAATAGCGCCAGGGGGCCATGTGACCGGTGGCAGCGGAGGCTGGCGTGGCAGGACTTGCGACGAAGGTGCCCCTGCCCGCCTCCGTCTTCAAAAGACCGAGTGTTTCCAGCGTCAGCAGCGCTTCGCGCAGAGAGGCGCGGCTGATGCCGAACTTCTGGGAAAACTCCCGCTGCGAAGGGATCTTTTCGCCGGGCTTCAATTGCCCGGACTGGATCATGCCCTGGATCTCGCGTGCTACCGATTGCGGCACGAGCGTCTTGTTGAACATGCGGTCCCTTCCCCGGCGGCTTGCTTCTCAGCGCAATCTATTTTTTTCGGCATCCCCTTGCCAAGCGGAAAGCCGCATGCTTGTTTGGCCTGACTGGTCTGACCAGTTAGACCAATGTAGATTGAGTCATGTTCAAAAAACAAGGGGAACTCTCATGACACGTTCAAGCACCTTTAAAGCATCCATCCTCGCTGGCCTGCTTGCCGCATTCGGTACGTTCGCGCATGCAGCCGATCTGACCGTCGGCGCCAATATCGGCAACGTGCCGTGGGAATTCGAAGATGCCAGCGGCAAGGTTACCGGCTTCGAGGTCGATCTCGTCAACGAAATCGCCAAACGCCTCGGCAAGACGGTCGAATTCGTCAACACGCCGTTTAACGGCCTCTTCCCGGCCGTGCAATCGGGCCGCATCAACATGGCGATCTCGTCGATCACCATCACCGAAAAGCGTCTGGAATCGGTGTCCTTCGCGCAGCCCTATTATGACAGCGATCAGTCGCTGACCGTGACCGCCGCCTCCGGCATCACCGGTCTGAAGGACATGGGCGAGAAGGTCGTCGGCGTCGACACCGGCTCGACCGGCGACATGTGGTCCGAGGCCAACAAGGGCGAATACAAGCTTAGCGAAATCCGCCGCTTCGAAGGCCTGCAGCCCGCGATGCTCGACCTCGTCGCTGGCCGCATCGATGGCTATATCTCCGATATCCCGGCGCTTCTCTACTACGTCAAGGACAAGCCGGAGCTGAAGGTGGTCGAGCGTATCCCGACCGGCGAGAAATACTCGATCATGTTCAACAAGGACGATCCGCTCGCAACGGAAGTCAATGCGGTGATCACCACGCTCAAGAAGGAAGGCTTCATCGCCCAGCTGCACGAGACCTGGTTCGGCGCCAAAGCCGAAGACACGACCTCGACGGTCACCGTACTCGATATGCCCAAGGGCAAGTAACCTGTGATGCATCCGGCGGGACGGATACGTTCCGCCGGTTCACCAAGGGAGCCGATGCGGCATGACACTTCTGAATACCTTCTTCAATCTGCAGGTCCTGGCGGACAGCCTGCCGGCCCTCCTCTGGGGTCTGGTGGTGACCCTGCAGATCGGCGTGACCAGCATTCTGGTCGGCCTTGCCGGCGGACTGTTTCTCGCCGTCGCCCGCCTTTACGCACCGAATTTCTTCAAGCTTTTGATCCGCGTCTACATCGACATCTTCCGCTCGATCCCGCTTCTGGTCCTGCTGATCGTTGTCTATTACGCGCTGCCCTTCGTTGGCATCCGGCTGTCGCCCTTTCTGTCTGCGGTCACTGCGCTGTCGCTGGTGTCTGCCGCCTATACCGCCGAGATCTTCCGGGCTGGCATCGAGGCAATCCCGCATGGCCAGTTCGAGGCGTCGGCTGCACTCGGTCTTTCCAATCGCCATACGATGATCGACGTGATCCTGCCCCAGGCGATCCGGATCGTCATTCCGCCGCTCACCAACAACTGTATCAACGTGATGAAGGATACCGCTCTGGCTTCCGTCGTTGCCATGCCGGATCTTCTGAAACAGGCGACCCAGGCACAGGCGCTCGCCGCCAATCCGACACCGCTGATCGGGGCGGCACTGATCTACATTGCCCTGCTCTGGCCGATGGTCGCTGTCGTCTCGCGTCTCGAGAAACATTTCAGCAGGGGGAAACGCTGATGACCGGAACCACCGCCCCGCTCATTTCCATCCGCGGGCTCACCAAGGCCTATGGCACCTTCACCGTTTTGCACGACATCGACCTCGATATCGCCGAAGGCGAAGTCGTCTGCGTCATCGGACCTTCGGGGTCGGGCAAGTCGACGCTGATCCGCTGCATCAACCATCTCGAAGCCTTTGCACCCGAAAGCCGGATCACGGTCGACGGTATCCGTGTCGAGCCGGGCCCGGCGCTTGCCAAGGTGCGCGCCGAAGTCGGCATGGTGTTCCAGTCCTTCAACCTCTTTCCGCACATGACGGTTCTCAAGAACGTCATGCTCGCTCCAATGCGGGTGCGGGGCACGCCTGAGGAGGAAGCAGAACGCAAAGCGCGCGAACTGCTCGCCCGTGTCGGCATATCTGAGCAGGCGGAGAAGTTTCCCGGGCAACTGTCGGGAGGCCAGCAGCAACGCGTGGCGATTGCAAGGGCTCTCGCCATGGAGCCGCGCGTGCTGCTGTTCGATGAGCCGACATCGGCACTAGATCCGGAAATGGTTGGCGAAGTGCTCGACGTGATGCGCAAGCTTGCAGGCTCCGGCGTCACCATGATCGTCGTCACACACGAGATGGGCTTTGCCCGTCAGGTGGCCGATCGGGTGATCTTCATGGATGGCGGCCGCCTCGTGGAAAGCGGCGCGCCTGAGGATATCTTCGACACCCCCCAACACGAACGGACGCGCGGCTTCCTGCGCGCAGTCCTCAATCATTGAAAAAAGAAAAGACCGGAGGACACCCCGCCATGCCAGCCCCTTCCACCAAGCCGCTCGATCTTGACTATGTGCGCAGCCAGTTCCCGGGCCTTGCCCGCGGCTGGACCTTCTTCGACAATGCGGGCGGCTCCCAGATACTGAAGGGCGCAGTCGAGCGCATCAACACCTTCCTCTTCGAAAAGAACGTCCAGATCGGCGGCTCTTACGAGGTCTCGCAGGCAGCGGCCGCCGCCCTCTACGAGGCGCGCACGGCGGCCATGCATCTGGTCAATGCCGGCCGGCCGGAAGAGATCGTGTTCGGCAATTCCACGACGGCGCTGTTGCAGAATCTCGCACGGGCCATGCACAGCCAGCTATCGGCAGGCGACGAGATCATCATCACGATTGCGGACCACGAATCCAATATCGGTCCCTGGGACCGTCTGCAGGAGCGGGGCGTGGTGCTGAAGATCTGGCCGCTCAACAAGGACACGATGACGCTCGACCTTGCCGATCTCGCACCGCTGATGACCGAGCGGACGAAACTCGTCTGCGTCACCCATTGCTCGAACCTGCTGGGTTCGATCAACCCGATCCGCGAGATCGCCGATTTCGTGCATGCCCGTGGCGCCAAGATCTGCGTCGACGCGGTGGCATACGCACCCCACCGCGCGGTCGACGTGCAGGCCTTCGACGTCGATTACTACGTCTTCAGCCTCTACAAGACCTATGGTCCGCATTACGCGCTGATGTATGGCAAATACGATCTGCTTCTCGAGCTCGACCCGCTTTACCACTACTTTTACGGCAAGGATAAAGTGCCGGGTAAACTCGAGCCGGGCAACCCCAACTACGAGCTGGCCTATTCCACCTGCGGTATCGTCGACTACCTCGTGAGCCTTGGCGAACAGGCCGGGGAAACCGGCAGCGTGCGCCAGAAGATCGAGGCCGCCTATGAAGCGATCACGACGCAGGAAGACGCGCTGACCGAACGGCTGCTCACCTATCTGCGCTCGCGCAACGACTGCATGATCGTCGGCCAGTCTGCCAATCACGAGAGCCGTCGGGTGCCGACCATCGCCTTCCGTTTCGACGGTCGCGAGGCCGGCGAGATGTGCAGGGCGATGGATGCAGAGAAGATCGCGATGCGCTTCGGCGATTTTCATTCGCGCCGGCTTGCCGAATATCTTGGCCTGACGGATCACGGCGGCATGCTGCGCGTCTCGATGGTGCATTACAACACCCTGGAGGAGGTGGACCGTTTCACGGCAGCGCTTGACCGGATCCTGGCCGGACAGGCCGGGCTTGCGAAGGCGAGCTGAACCGCAACAGAGAAGGACGAGCCCCATGCATTTCGACACGGTGATCCGCAACGGAACGGTGGTAACCGCAAGCGACACCTTCGTCAGCGATGTCGGCATCAAGGACGGGCGGATCGCGGCGCTGGCAGCCGATCTGACGGATGCCGACGAGGTCATCGATGCGACGGGGCTCTTCGTCCTGCCGGGAGGGATCGACAGCCATGTGCATCTCGATCAGCCCTCGGGCGAGGGCATCGTCATGGCCGACGATTTCGACAGCGGCACGCGATCGGCCGCGATCGGCGGCAACAGCAGCGTGCTCGCCTTCTGCATGCAGGAAAAGGGTCAGTCACTGCGCGGGGCGCTCAAGGTCTATCACGGCAAGGCCGAGGGGAAATGTCATATCGACGTGTCCTTCCACCTCGTCGTGACCGATCCGACGGCGGAAGTTCTCGGCCAGGAACTGCCGGCACTTGTCGAGGATGGCTACACCTCGCTCAAGGTCTTCATGACCTATGAGGGACTGCGTCTGCGTGACGACGAGATTCTGGCCACGCTGGATACGGCAAGGCGCACCGGTGCGCTGGTCATGGTCCATTGCGAAAACGAGGACGCGATCCGCTACCTGATCGGCCGGCACGAGGAAGAGGGCAAGTTCGCCCCGAAATATCATGCCACCACCCGGCCGGTGGCGGCCGAACGCGAAGCGACCCACCGGGCGCTGTCGCTCGCCGAAATCGTCGATGTGCCGATCGTGATCGTGCATGTTTCGAACCGGGAGGCGATGGAAGAAATCCGCCGCGCCCGCCAACGCGGCCAGAAGATCGCCGGCGAGACCTGCCCGCAATATTTGATGCTGACGGCGGATGATCTCGACCTCGAGGGTCTGGATGGCGCAAAGTTCGTCTGCTCGCCGCCGCCGCGCGACAAGCCGAGCCAGGATGCCTGCTGGGAAGGTCTCGAACAGGGCGTTTTCGACCTCTTCTCGTCCGATCACTGCCCGTTTCGCTTCGACGATCCGGAGGGCAAGCTGAACGAGAAGGGCAAGCGGCATTTCCGCTGGATCCCGAACGGAATACCGGGCGTGGCAACGCGCCTTCCCATTCTGTTTTCCGAAGGGGTGATGAAGAGGCGGATCGATATCAACCGCTTCGTCGCGGTGACGTCGACCAACCACGCCAAACTCTACGGCATGTATCCGCAGAAGGGCACGATCGCGATCGGCTCAGATGCCGATATCGCGCTGTGGGACCCGACGAAGCAACTCGTTCTCACCAACGAGATACTTCAGCACGGGGCAGACTACACGCCCTATGAAGGGCTTGCGGTGACGGGGTGGCCGGTGCGCCTGCTGGTCCGCGGCAAGACCGTGATGGATCAGGGGTCCATCGTTCGTGCGGCAGAGGGACGTTACCTCAGTCGCAAACGATCGGTCTTGAGCACCGCACCGGCCTAAGTTGGGCTAGAACCGGTTCAGGCTCTCGCGATTTTTGAACGGAAGCGGTCTGCACCCGTCACGATGTGATCCAGAATGGTTTCCACGGCCCAGTGGCGCTCCGTGATGTCATGTGGCACGGCGCGGCTGTGAACATTGGCGAACGTGCCGATGCGGCGATGGAAATGCTTGGCGAGCTTCGGATAGCCGAGGCTCTCTGACATGGCCGATAGAACGAGGAAGGTGTCGAGTTCGGCGGCCAGTTCCGGATGGGCTTTGCCGTGGTCGTAGAGCCAGCGATAGAGATCGGGGTGGAAGTTGTTCATCACGCCGGAAAAGCCGTGGCCGCCGGCCTGAAGGAAGGGCCAGGCAATCGCCGCATTGGCATTGTTGATCGCAAGCGGCGTGTTTTCGACCAGAGCCAACCGGCGGCGGATGTGATCGAGGTCGCAAGACACGTCCTTCAAGAAGGCGAAGCGACCGCTCTCGGCGCACCAGCGGACCTCATCATCGGTCAGCAATCGGCGATAGGGTGCGGGGCACTCATAGAGCCCCAATGTCATGTCGGTCGGGATCGCGCCGAGCAGGTCCTGCATCCGCGAGCGGAAGACGGTGGCATCTTCGTCGGCAGCCGCCAGGCGGTTTGTCACCAGTACGACGGCATCGACGCCCGTCTCAGCCATGGCCCGAAGTTCTGCCTTCTGGTCGTCCATGCTCTCAGAGATATGTCCGGAAGCGACGACCGGGACGCGGCCCTTGACTTGCCGGACCGTGAAGGAGGCGAGCGCAGTGCGCTCTTCCAGCGTCAGAAACAGCATTTCCGAGGACTGGCACACGGCGAACAGGCCATGGGAGCCATTGTCGATGTACCATTCGATCAGCTTCGCATAGCCGTCCCAGTCGATCGCGTTGTTGTTATCGAAGGGCGTGATCATCACCGGGACGATCCCGTGGAAGTTATGCGTCATTGAAGTGGTCCTCGAACAAGGGGCATTTGCGATCAGCCGGCATAACCGAAGGCACGCGGCAGCATCAGGGTGATGTCGGGAATGAGGATCAGCAGCAGCAGGGCAACCATCAGGGCCGCCAGGAAGAGCCAAATCTCTCGGATGATTTCGGCAAGCGGTATGCGCGTCACGGCATTGATGACGAAGAGCAGGATGCCATAGGGCGGGGTGATCAGGCCGATCATGCAGTTGACCACGGCGACCACACCGAAATGCACGAGGTCGATACCGAGCGCCCGGCATGTCGGAATGAACAGGGGAATGATCACCAGAATGATCGTCGACGCGTCCAAGAAGCAGCCGAGAACAAGCAGAAGCACGTTGACGGCGAGCAGGAAAACGAGCGGATGCACATCAAAATCAACCAGGGCATTGGCGACGACGGTCGGAATGTTCTCCGAGGCGACGATGTAGTTGAGGATGAGCGCGCCGCCGATGATAAGGCCGACAGCCGCCGACGACCGGGCGCTGGTGACCAGGATTTCGTAGAAATTCCTGAAGCTCAGCGAGCGGTAGAAGATCGTCGCAAGGATCAGCGCATAGAAGGCTGCGACGGCTGCTGCCTCTGTCGGCGTCGTGACGCCGCCATAGATGCCATAGAGCAGGATCGCCGGCATCAACAAGGCAGGGCCGGCATTGATGGTCAGGGCGGGGAACTCGCGCAGGGGCACTGGCTCATGCTTGGCAAAGCCGCGTCTGTGGGAGATCCACGCGTTCATCGCCATCAACATGGCCCCCATCATAAGGCCGGGGACGATTCCGCCCAGGAAGAGGAAGCCGATGGAGGTGTTGGACACGAGGGCATAGAGCACCATCGGGATAGACGGTGGGATGATCGGGCCAATGGTGGCGGATGCAGCCGTGATCGCAGCGGCATAGCCGCGCGTGTAGTGGCCGGACTTCACCATCATGTCGATGATCATCTTGCCGATGCCGGCCGCATCGGCAATCGCCGAGCCTGACATGCCGGAAAAGACCAGGGAAGACAGGATGTTGACATGGCCAAGGCCACCGCGGAAACGGCCGACCAAAGCGACGCAGAATTGCAGCAGCCGATCGGAGACCGAGCCGGCATTCATGATGTTGGCCGCGATGATGAACAGCGGCACGGCGAGCAGAATGAAGCTCTGATAAAGGCCATCGAGCAGGATCTTGCCGCTGATGCCGATGCTCTGACCGCTGGCGGCGAGATAGGCGAAGGAGGCGACGAGGATCGCATAGGCGATCGGCGTGCCCATCACGGCAAGCCCGAGCAGAATGACGATGCAAAGGAGGAAAGCGATGCTCATGCCTGACCTCCCGTCGATCCGCTGTCACCAGCGCCGCCAAGGCTCTGGCGCAATACCTGCCACACCTGCCAGAAATAGCGTCCGGCGACGGCACCGAGGAAAATGATGTAGATCATGTAGACATCCCGCATCCGGATCCAGTCGCCGAAGAGATCACCGAGGGTGGCCGTCTTTTTTAGGCGAAGAATGGCGAGGCGGTCCCAAGTGGGCGCAATGGACAGAAGCAGCGCGATGGCGACGGCAAGGCCGGTGACGATGGTGAAGATCTGGCGGACACGCGGGGATACGGAAACATAGAGCACGTCGAAGGTGACGTGATCTTCGACCCTGACGACAAAGCTGTTGCCCCAGAAGATCAGCCAGACCCAGAGGGCGAGACAGAATTCCAGCGTCCAGCCGAAATTGGTGGGCTGGAGAAATGGCATGTTCTCAGCAAACCAGGGCAGGCGCGCCGTGTAACGAATGACGACCTGTAGGATGAAGGTTGCAAACATGGCGGCCATCAGCGTGGCAGCAACGGCCTCCGCCGAAGTGCGAAACAGTTTGAGTAGAGAAGACACACCATCACCTTCGACAGGACATCATGTTCGACGAGGGGCCGGAGATCACTCTCCGGCCCCGGTTCAGGTCAGATCAGGATCAGTCTGCTAGCGCGTTGATCTTGTCGAGAACACCTTCAGGCCAAGCCTTGGCGAAGTCGGAGCCGACATACTGAGCCTGGACATGGGTGCGGAAGGCGTTGAGATCGGGCTCATAGACATCAAGGCCCTGCTCCTTGAGGAATGCGACGAGTTCGTCTTCCTTCTTCAGCTGGCCCTCGCGGCCGGACTGGGCTGCATCTTCTGCCGCCTTCTGCACGGTTGCCTGCTGCTCCGGCGTCAGCTTGTCCCAAACGGCCTTGGAGAAGGCGATGTAGTTCAGGTCGACGAGGTGGGCGGTGAGGCTCACCTGCTTGGTGACTTCGTAGAACTTCGCGTCGACAACCGTCGGCAGCGGGTTGTCCTGACCATCGACCGAGCCGGTCTGAAGACCCGTATAGATTTCGGTAAAGGCCACCGGTGTCGGGTTTGCGCCCAAGGCGCGGCCGAGGAACTGCCAGGCGTCACTGCCCGGCATGCGCAGGTTGACGCCAGCCAGATCGGCGGGGGTCATGACGTTCTTTTCGGAACGCGGGAAGCGCAGGTTCACGTGACGCTTGCCGAGATACATGACGGCGAGGAGCTTCACGCCGAGTTCGCTCTCGACCTTGTCCTTGAACGGCTGCATCAGCGGGTCGTTGAAGACGTTGACCTGATGCTGGGCGCTGCGGTGAACATAGCCGGTGGCGAAGATCGAGAATTCCGGCAGGAAGTTTGCGAGCTCCTGTGCCGAGGTGATCGACATTTCGAGGTCGCCGGATGCGATGGCCTCGAGCTCCGAACCCTGCGGCACGAGAGAGGCGTTGTAGTGCGGCTGATAGGTGGCGAATTCGCCGATCGCCGGACCGAAAACGGTTGCGAGCGCGACGGATCGCTGATCGGTCTCCGAAGCCGGCGTGGACATGCGGATCACCGGCTTGTCCTGGGCGACGACGGTTGCGAGCGGGCCGCTCGCTGCGAGTGCCGTGAAGGTGATGGCGGATGCCATCAGGAAGCGGCGGGTCAGTGTGAGTTTCATTGCGTAGTCTCCTCCCGTTTTTGACTATGGAACGTCTGGTAGTTTCACCGTTTCACGCGCCTCCGGTCCTCCAAACCTGTAAAAACGCGCTGACGGCACAGATCCTGCCTTACTGATATCGAACTAACATGTTAGTGTGCTGTTATCAATCCCGAACAACGACAGTGTGATCCCATGAGAGACCAACCGAGCGCCCGGCAGGCAGTTATGTCGACGACAGGTGAAAGCTCCCTCAGGCAGCTCGCCTATAGTCGAATTGAAGAACTTCTGAATTGGGGCCGGCTGAAGCCGGGCCAGGTCATCTCCCAGCGCGCGTTGGTCGAGACGACGGGTCTGACGCTCAGCGCCATCCGCGAAGCCATCCCGCGGCTCGAGGCAGAAGGCCTTTTGCAGACGCTGCCGCAACGCGGGCTGATGGTTCCGAGCCTCGACGTGACCTTCGTGCGGGAGGCGTATCAAATGCGCCGCATCATCGAACTCAGCGCCATTCCGGACATGATCCAGCGCCTTGACCGCGCCGTGATCGCGAACTGGCTCGATTGGCACATTCAGGCCCGCGAGCGGCTCGGCGGCGACCACATCACCGATCTTCCGGCCTTCCTGCACGAATTGCAGGTCTATGACTGGCAAATGCATGCCGACATGGTCGATGCCATGGAAAACAGTCTGATCGCCAATGTCTATCGCGTCACGGCGATCAAGATCCGCATGACCGCACAAACCAGAGTGCGCGTGACCCGGGACAATGCGAAGAGGGTGATTTCCGAACACCTGGCCTTCCTCAACCCGCTGATGGAGGGTGCCACCGAGGCAGCGGCCGCGGCTCTGTCGCGCCATATCGACCAGTCGCTGACCATTGCGCTCGGCGGCACGGTGGCGAACTGACCGGCTGCGGCCCGTCGAGTGGATAATCCGGGCGCTCATTTCGGCATCCCCTTCGGACGCAGATGGCGCTTGAGGGCGGCGATGCGGAAGATCGCATTCGGCGCACCATAGCCGCGATAGCCCCGGCGCTCGACGATTTCGAAGAAGAAGCCCTCGCCATAGGTCGGCGAGTAGAGCTGGAAATATTCCCCCGCCTCATCCTGATCATAGAGGATGTTCGCCGATTTCATGCGCTCGACGAGATCGGGATCGAGACCGAAGCGGGCTTCGATGTCGTCGTAGTAATTTGGCGAGATCACGAGCGACCGGAAACCCTTGGCGGCAAGTGCCTCGGCCGTGGCGAAGATATCGTCCGTCTCGAAGGCGATGTGCTGGATGCCCGAGCCGAAGGTTTCGGCGATGAAACGGCCGGCCAGCGTATTGCGGTTTTCAGCGCCGTTCAGTGTGATTCGCAGCCGGCCATCCGGGGTCTCGACCACCTGACTTCTGACGAGGCCCGCCGGATCGATAATGTCGACCATCGGCGTCTTCTGCGCATCAAGCTGCGATGTGTAGAAGAGGAGCCAGGTCAGCATTTCCTCGTAGCGCGTCGTCTGAGCGATATGGTCGACCCGGGTCAAGCCGATGTTGGAAGTCCTCTCCGGCATTTCGTCGACAGGCGTGAACTCGACTTCGAAGATACGCGCGAGTTCACTCTTCTGGTCGAGGAAGTAGACGAGCCCTCCGCCGACGCCGCGGATCGCAGGCACCTGCAGCTCGCCTGGACCGACGGGCTGGCGGAAATCCTCGGCGCCAAGTTTAATCGCGCGCTTATGGGCCTCTGCCGCATCATCGACCATGAGCCCGAAGGCATAGGCATTGGCCCCGTGGACGAGATAGGAGGCGTTCGCGAAACCCTTCTCTTCCCTGTTGATCACGAGATTGATGTCACCCTGGCGATAGAGGGTCACGGCCTTGGAGCGATGTCGAGCAGTGGGCACGAAGCCGAGCAGCTTGAAAAGTGCCTCGAGTTCGCGCTCCTCGTCCTCGCCGGCGGCGAATTCGATAAAGGCGATGTCGGATACCTTGGCGCGATCGGGCATGGCCGGCACCGGTATGGCTATCTTCGGTTCGGCTCGCGCCACCTGATCCATGAGGTTGACCAGCGAACGACGCCCGTCCCGCGAGATCGCATCGGGTGAGCCGCCGCGAAACTGGTCGTTGAAGATCTCGAGCGACAGGTAGCCGTTATACCCGGTGGCCGCGACGGCCTGCATGAAGGCGGTGACGGCCAAATCGCCCTCGCCCGGCATGTTGCGGAAATGGCGCGACCAATAGAGGAGATCCATCTCGATCAGCGGCGCATCCGCGAGCTGGACGATGAAGATGCGATCGCCGGGGATCGACCGGATCGAATTCAGCTCGATCTTGCGCGACAAGGTGTGGAAGCTGTCGAGAATCAGGCCGATGCTGGGGTGATCGGCGCGGCGGACGATCTCCCAAGCGTCGCGATGGTCGTTGATATGCCGGCCCCAGGCGAGGGCCTCGTAGCCCACCCGCAAGCCGCGGCGGGCGGCACGTTCGCCGAGTGCATGGAAATCCTCGGCGGCGCGATCGATACCGCCCAACGAGACCGGAGAAGCGTTCGAGCAGATCAGCATCAGATCGGTGCCGAGTTCGGCCATCAGATCGAATTTGCGCTCAGCACGATCGAAATTGCGAGAGCGGAACGGTTCCGGCATGCCTTCGAAGTCGCGAAACGGCTGGAAGAGCGACACTGCAAGCCCGTGATCACGGACCATCTGCCCGACCTCGGCCGGCGAACGGTCGAAGGCTAGGAAGTCGTTCTCGAAGATCTCGACGGCATCGAAGCCGGCGCGCGCAATGGCGGCGAGCTTTTCCTCGAACTCACCACTGATGGAGACGGTCGCAATCGAGGTTTTCATGCGAACCTCCCCTCATGGACGAGAGCGGATCGTATGCAAGGAATTAGAGTACGGGAGAGCGACGCGTTGCGCCCAGCCTGGGAGTTCAGGATGTCGATGATGCCGGACATGTCTTCCTCCTCCCTGCCCTTTAGGACCAACAGTTTCCAACTTAGCCAGGCTGTCAGCGCCCGATTCCGCACTCCAGATGCACTCTCCGCCTTAGGCCGTCTGAGGCTGGCGTGTGACGCCCGCTTCAGTCAGCGCTTCGAAATGGCGGAGCATGCGACCGACATCGGGCTCCAGGCCCGTAAACAAGGAAAACGCGCCGACCGCCTGGAAGACGGCCATGCCGCCGCCGTTCGCCACGCGACATCCGCGCTGGCGGGCGGCCTGCAGCAGCGCCGTCTCCAAGGGGAAGTAGACCACCTCGGCGACCCAGAGGCCCGGGTGCAACAGTTCCACGGGCACCGGCAGGCCGGGATGCTTGTCCATTCCGATCGGCGTGGCATGGACGAGCCCGGTTGCGCGGCCGATGACAGTCTGCAGATCCGTAGCCACGGTGACAGATGCTTCCGGGAAATGTCTGGCCATCAGGGACGCGAGTTCCGATGCCTTCTCTAAATCAATATCGAAGATCGTCAGTGACCGCGCGCCCGTTTCGAGCGCGGCATAGGCCGTCGCCGCACCGGCGCCGCCAGCACCGATCTGAACCACTGACGACAGATCCGCATCGGGCAGCTGTCGGGCTAGCCCTTGGGCAAAACCCCACCAGTCGGTGTTGTGGCCGATCCGCTTTCCGTCGCGCAAGATCACCGTGTTGACGGCGCCGAGCTTGCGCGCGTCTTCGGAAATGTCGGTGAGCAGCGGCAGGATTCTCTGCTTGCAGGGATAGGTGATGTTGAGGCCGCAAAAGCCTCGCTCCTCGGCCTCGGCGACAAGCGCATCGAGATCATCCGGGCCGCGCTTGCGTTCGTTGAGGTCGATCAGTTCATAACGATAATCGACGCCCTGGGCCTCGCCTTCGCGCATATGCATGGCAGGGGTCAGCGAGCGCTGAATGCCGAACCCGATCAGTCCGGCGCGCAAGATATCGCGCTTTTGCTTCATAACCGCCTCCCAATGTCGAAGCCCGGACCTCGTCCACGCTTCCGGCCTCCCAACCTGACAACGACGATAATGTACTAACTAGTTAGTGTCAACGCTGGCTGGCTTGAAGCGTGGTCCCGAGACCACTATGAACTGAAGGCGCGCTGCGTCGACAATGGCCGCAATCGCGATCGGGGATGGAGACTATGGCGAAAACGGCGAGGGAAACGCGCAGGAACGACCCTGAGCGGACACGTGAAGACATCCTGGATGTCGCAACGGAAGAGTTCGCCGAGTTCGGGCTGTCGGGCGCACGGGTGGATCAGATCGCCGAGAAGACGCGCACGTCCAAGCGGATGATCTATTACTACTACGGCAGCAAGGAGGGGCTGTATCTGGCGGTGCTGGAAAAGGCCTATCGCAAGATCCGATCGCTCGAAGCGGACCTGCAGCTGTCGGAACTGGCGCCAGACGAAGCGCTGCGCCGGCTGATCAGCACGACCTTCGACCACGACGAACACAATCCCGATTTCGTGCGGCTCGTCAGCATCGAGAATATCCATCATGCTATGCATATGAAGCGATCTAGTGAAATCGCCGATCTGAACATCTCCGTCATTCGCACGCTGCAGGACATCATCGACCGCGGCCTGACGAGCGGCCTGTTCCGGCGTCCAGTCGACGCGATCGATCTGCACATGCTGATTAGCGCCTTCTGCTTCTTTCGCGTCTCGAACCGCTATACCTTCGGCACGATCTTCAAGCGCGACCTCTCCGAACCTGACCTCTACGACCGTCACAAGTCGATGATCGCCGACGCCGTGCTCGGATATCTGCGCAGCACCGACCCCTAAGAGTCCAACATTGAGCCGCAGGCTTCTACAGAGCGGACAGCCAAGCGCTGACCGCCTTGCGGAATTGCATGGCCAAAACCGGAGGATGTGGGCCGAGCCGAACTCTCCTTGATGTGTATCAACCGCAGGTCGGCGCTTTGCCGGTAGTCTTCCCATGGGTTCGCTTGAAGCAACCCGTCCTTGGAGGAGGTAGGCATGCATCATGTAACCGCTCATGTCGTCTGGTTTGATGACCTCAAACGCTCTGACGTTGCCAAGGTCGGCGGCAAGAATTCCTCGCTCGGAGAAATGATCCAAGAGCTGGGTCGCCACGGCGTCGATGTTCCGCCGGGCTTTGCGACCACGTCCGATGCCTACTGGCATTTCATCGACGAAAACAAGATTCGTGAATCGCTCGGCGAATCGATCGCCGACTGGACAGCCGGCAAGGCAAGCCTTTCCGAGACGGGGGCGGCCATCCGCCAGCTGTTCCTCAGGGCAGACTGGCCGGCGGCCACGGCTCAAGCCATCATTGAGGCCTATCGCGGCCTGGCCGACCGCGCCGGTCAGCCCGACGTCAGCGTCGCTGTCCGCTCCAGCGCCACGGCCGAAGACCTTCCGGATGCGAGCTTTGCCGGACAGCAGGAAACCTTCCTCAATATCGTCGGAGAGACGGAACTCCTGCAGGCCTGCAAGCGCTGCTTTGCCTCGCTGTTCACCGACCGGGCGATCTCCTATCGACAAGCGAAAGGCTTCGACCATATGAAGGTCGCGCTGTCTGTCGGGATCCAGCAAATGGTGCGTTCCGACATCGGCGGGTCCGGCGTCATGTTCTCGATCGACACGGAAACGGGGTTCGACAAGGTCGTTCTGATCGATGCCGCCTGGGGGCTCGGTGAAAACGTCGTTCAGGGCGCCGTCGACCCGGACGAATATCAGGTCTTCAAGCCGCTCCTGGACGATCCGGCGCTCAGCCCGATCATTTCAAAGAAGTGCGGCGGTAAGACCATCAAGATGATCTACGGTTCCGCGGAGCAGCCGACGCGCAACGTGCCGACCTCGAAAGTGGAGCGTGCCGCCTTCGTGCTGTCTGACGCCGAGATCCAGACACTGGCACGCTGGGCGACCACCATCGAACGCCATTACGGCTGCGCCATGGATATGGAATGGGCCCGGGACGGGCATTCCGGGCGGCTCTACATCGTCCAGGCGCGACCGGAAACGGTCCAGTCGAACCGCGAAACGGCAGTCTTCAGCTCTTACAAGATCAACAGCAAGGGCAAGACACTGCTCACGGGCCTGTCGATCGGTGACGCCGTCGTCTCTGGCCAGGTCTGCCTGATCGAGAATGCCCGCGACATCGGACAGTTCGTCGACGGATCGATCCTAGTGACGTCGACGACCGACCCCGATTGGGTTCCGATCATGAAGCGGGCGGCGGCCATTGTAACAGACCATGGCGGGCGCACCTCGCATGCCGCCATCGTCAGCCGGGAACTGGGTCTGCCGGCCATCGTCGGGACGGGGACGGCCACCCAGATCCTACATTCCGGCCAAGAGATTACCGTGTCCTGTGCCGAAGGAGACGAGGCGTCGATCTATGAGGGCCGCGCCGACTACGAGGTTCAGACACTCGACATGGAGGATATTCCGGCGACGAAGACCAAGGTGATGCTGAACCTCGCCAATCCGGGCGCTGCGTTCCGATGGTGGCGATTGCCGGCGGACGGTGTGGGGCTGGCGCGCATGGAATTCGTCATCAGCAATGCCATTCGCATCCATCCGATGGCGCTGGTGAATTTCGACAGCCTGACCGATCAGAGTGCCAAGGCTGAAATCGCCGAACTGACAGCAGGCTACGCCGACAAGTCCGCCTATTTCATCGACAAGCTTGCCGAAGGACTGGCAAGAATCTCAGCCGCATTCTACCCGAAGCCTGTCATCGTCCGGATGAGTGATTTCAAGACCAATGAATATGCGGGGCTACTCGGCGGTGCGGCTTTCGAGCCGACCGAGGAAAACCCGATGATCGGTTTTCGCGGCGCCTCGCGCTATTACTCGCCGCGCTACCGCGACGGGTTTGCTTTGGAATGCAGAGCAATTCGAAAGCTACGCAACGAACTTGGCTTCAAGAATGTCGTGGTAATGATCCCCTTCTGCCGGTCCGTTGCGGAGGCAGAAAAGGTACTTGGCGTGATGGCCGAAAACGGACTGAAGCGCGGGGAGAGCGACCTGCAGGTCTTCGTCATGTGCGAGATCCCCTCGAACGTCATCCTTGCCAAGCAGTTCGCCCGGCATTTCGATGGTTTCTCGATCGGATCGAACGATCTGACCCAGCTGACCCTCGGGGTCGACCGCGATTCCGGCGAGTTGGCCGATCTCTTTGACGAGCAGGACGATGCGGTCAAATGGATGATCCGCAGCGTGATCGGCGAAGCCAAGGCTGCCGGGGCCAAGATCGGCCTTTGCGGCCAGGCACCGAGCGACCATCCGGAATTTGCCAAGTTCCTCGTGGAGTGCGGCATCGACAGCATTTCGGTCACACCGGACAGCTTCATCGCGGTGAAGCAGAATGTTTCGGAGGCCGAGAGGACGAGAGCAGACGGCGGTACGGAGCCATAGGGTTGAGTGACCTCAAGTCACCGTTGGGAGCAGCGAGACCGAGCATTTTTGTCGTCCGGGTCATGGCGGCGGACAGCGAGGCTGTTCTCGACTGGACGCCTCGCCCGGCAGAGTGCAGGTGTTCGCATCCACGCTGGCGCGACCGATGATGCCTCTGCAAGCGGGTGTTTGTCGCCCGATCGGTCGCCGACCTTCACGCCCCGTCCTCGTCATCTCTTAGAACGCAAAGATCATCGTACTCCATAATTCGTCAGCCTTCTGATCGTATCGAGGGTTGACGAGACAGGCAGGAGTTCCATGTCGCATCATGACAAAATCCGATTGAAAGCGACACATGATCATTCTTCGCCACCTCGTCAGTCTTCTGGCGCTGCTCGCGCTATTCGCCCTACCGCCGGCTGCCGACGCGCAGGAAAACGATCAATCGACGCCGCAGACCGAGACGGGCGTCGACGAGCTTATCCGTATCCTGGAAAGCGAAGAGGCCCGAACGGCGCTGCTGACCAGGCTGAAGACCGAGGCGGCAACACAGGCGTCCACGGATCAACCGAGCGGCGAAGCGACCATCGCGCGGCAAGTCGCAGAACAAACACGAGCGGCAGCCGAGCAGATCGTGGCCGGTGGGAACACGGTGTGGACAGGGCTGGTCGCACTCGCCGCGACGATCACGGATCCTGACCCGACCGGCTATACAGCACTCCGTTCTCTGGTGCTGAATGTGGTTCTTGTGGGTGCCGGGCTATTTGCCTCGTTTCTTGTCTTGCGACTCCTCATTCATGCACTTGAACGGATGTTCGACAATCGCGCCGTGGGTCGTCACTGGTTCGTCAGAGCGATATACGTGCTTGCCGCCACTGTCGCCGATCTCGTGACCGTCGCTCTGGCCTGGGGCGTGGGCTATTTTCTGGCCCTGCAAGTGGTCGGGGGCGGAACCGGCCAGATGGATATCAATCAGACTCTCCTTCTGAATGCCTTCCTGCTGGTCGAGATGATCAAGGTTGCTATGCGGCTATTGCTGCATCCGCGGTTCCCGAACCTCAGGCCCCTGCCGGTCTCTGACACCTCAGCGGCCTATTGGTATTTCTGGCTGGCGCGGGTCGTTTCACTCATCGGTTATGCCTTCATGTTCGTCGCACCGATCATGGCAACCAATGTTTCGGAATCTGCAGCCCAGGCCGTGCGCGTGTTGGTGATGTTCACCGCCCTGGTGATCGGTGTCGTCATCATCCTGCAAAACCGTGACCGTGTGCGCCACGCCCTCTCGTCACGCGCCGCTCAGGGGCGGAGCGATTTCATCAGTCGCAGCAGCGCTTTGCTCGCGGGGATATGGCACCTATTGGCTATCGCCTATCTCTTCGCGATCGTACTGGTCTGGTTGGTCAATCCATCAGGTGCCCTTCCGTACATGATGGCAGCCACCTTGAAATCCATCGTCGCAATCGTCGTGGGCGGGCTTGTGACCGCCTTTATCGGACGTTTCGCCAATGCCGGCCTCAGGCTTCCGGATGACCTTCGAGCCCGGCTTCCGGCACTGGAGGCACGACTGAAGGCCTTCGTGCCACGTGTGATGCAAATCATCCGCATCATCGTGACCTTCGGTGTGATGATCGCCATCGCCCAAGCCTGGGGACTGATCGATTTTCTCGGCTGGCTCGCGTCCGACAGTGGCCAGCGGGTCAGCGGCTCCACCCTGGCGGCGCTCATCATCCTGTTGTTCGGCTTCGTTGCCTATCTGGCCGTGTCTTCCTGGGTCGAGTACAGGCTCAACCCCCAATTCGGGACAATTCCGACCAGCCGTGAAAAAACCCTTCTGTCACTCTTTCAGAACGCCTTCACGATTGCTCTGGTCGTTCTCGTGACCATGCTGGCGCTCGCGCAGATCGGCGTCAATATCGCTCCGTTGCTGGCCGGCGCCGGTGTCCTTGGTCTGGCGATCGGCTTCGGCGCCCAGAAGCTGGTCCAAGACATCATTACGGGTGTCTTTATCCAGCTGGAGAATGTCATGAACGAAGGCGATGTCGTCAGCCTCGGCAATGTCAGCGGGGTCGTGGAGCGGCTGACGATCCGCTCGGTGTCGATCCGTTCGCTCGACGGGACTCTGCATCTGATCCCCTTCTCCTCCGTCGACACCGTTTCCAACATGATGAAGGGTTTCAGCTACCATGTCGCCGAGATTGGAGTTGCCTACAGAGAGGATATCGCCGAGGTGAAGGAGGCGATGCACGAGGCCTTCGACCTTCTGATGCAAAGCGAATGGCGGGATATGATCGTCGACAAGCTCGACATGCATGGCGTAACCGCTTTCGGCGACAGCGCCGTGATGGTGCGCGCGCGCATCAAGACCGTTCCTGGGGGGCACTGGGCAACCGGTCGCGCCTACAACGAGTTGATCAAGCAGGTCTTCGACCGCCGAGGCATAGAAATCCCGTTCCCGCACGTCACGCTCTACATGGGTGAGGACAAGGCAGGTATGTCGCCACCATTGAGGGTAAAGAACGAGGTTCAATCAGAGTCCAGTTCGGCCGACCGGCCGGCCTTGATCACGGACGCGGAGTGATCGAGGGGGGATTTGCCTGCGCCCTTGATCCAGTTGAGCATCGTCCCTGCCGATTGCGAGTGCGGCGCTCAATCTCGCAACGGAGGCTGCCGGCATGGTTCGTGACCATGACAGCTCTGTGGCACGCAGTCCGGAACGGTTGTAAGCCTCACGCTTCCGGACTTGAAGGAAGATGACTGACATGCCGAAATTTGCCGCCAATCTAACGATGATGTTCAACGAGGTCCCCTTTCTCGACCGCTTTGCGGCGGCGGCAGAATGCGGCTTCACGGCGGTCGAATATCTTTTTCCCTACGACCACCCGGCGGAGGTCGTTGCCGAAAGGCTGCAAAACGCCGGGCTCGCCCAGGCGCTCTTCAACATGCCACCCGGCGGCTGGGCGGCCGGCGAGCGCGGCATGGCGGCGCTCGCCGGACGGGAGGCGGATTTTGCTGAAGCTCTCGACATGGCGATCGACTATGCGAAGGTCATCGGCACGCCTCTGTTGCATATGATGGCGGGTGTTGCACCAGCCGCCGATCAGACCGCGATCGATACCTATCGCGACAACCTGAAGCGCGCCGTCGACTGCACGGGCGAGGCCGGCATCGGCCTTGTAATCGAGCCGATCAACAGCCGTGACATGCCGGGCTATTTCCTGAATGACTTCGAACGCGCCATCGACTTCATCAGCGACATGGACGCAAGCCATCTCAAACTGCAATTCGACGTCTACCATCGGCAGATCTTGCATGGCGACGTGATCATGGCACTCCGGCAGATGGCACCTCTGATCGGCCACATGCAGATTGCCTCTGTGCCCGACCGCCATGAACCAACGACCGGCGAACTCGACGACCGCAGGATCTTCGCCGAAATCGACGCCATCGGCTATCAGGGGTACGTCGGCTGTGAATACCGGCCGGCCAAGGGCACACGTGAAGGGCTAGGCTGGATGGCCAGAGTTTGATTGAATTCAAGGGGATGGGCCATAGGCGCTGCATCCACGGCTCCCGCGAAGAACCTTCGATTTAGATCGCATCGCACGCGAGCAACGGAAAAGACGGCAGCCAAGACGCTACGATGAAATGGAATTAGCATCTGAGAAAATGGCGGACAGGGTGGGATTCGAACCCACGGTACGCTTTCACGCACACACGCGTTCCAGGCGTGCGCCTTAAACCACTCGGCCACCTGTCCAGGGGGAACGCGGGAAAATCACCGCGGTTGGTCGGGCGCGATATATACCGATGAATTCCGGCGGATCAACCGAAATCTCTCAGAATTTTGACATCGGCCGACAATTCCCTATCTATAGTGTCAGTGCGGCAGGCCTGAAGGGCCATGGCGGGCTTCAGCCGGAGACATTGGTAGTGCGGTTCCTGTTCAGGGTCTTGAGTTTGCTTGCGCTTTGCGTCGGCGTTGTGTTCGGCGTGATCGATGCCATTGCGTCGGTTTCCGCTTCGCAGGTCATCATGACCCCGATTTCGGAAGCGTGGATCGAGACGCATCCGGGCTCTCTGATGACACTCGAAGAGTTGGTCGTCGGGCGGCTCGGCGATGGTGCCTGGCTTACGCTTCGCGATGTCGTCCTGCCGCAGCCGGCGTTTGCCGCCATGCTGGTGGTGTCGCTCGCCTTCTGGATGATTGGCTACAAGAAGCCTTCGCTCGCTGGACGGTTTGCAGCTTGAACCGGACATTCGGCGCGCGAGAGGCTTCAACGCGCCCGGCAGATTGTAAGTTTCGGCGGGCGCCGCCGACCAACGAATGAAGGCCGCAGCCGTTTGGCGCGGAACGCGGCAATCTGCCGAAGTGGCAGCACAAAATGTAAAAACAGGCCGAGAGACGGCCTCAGGAGGTTTCAAGATGTTCCTGATCGACATGTTCAACAAGAAGACGGTCATGCCGACGGCAGAAAACGCCCTGCCCGGCCGGTCGGAGCCGATCCCGACCGCATCGACGCATTTCATCTCCGGCCTCCCTCTGAAGGGCCCAGTGCCCGAGGGCATGAAGACCGTCTATCTTGGTATGGGCTGCTTCTGGGGTGCTGAGCGTCTGCTCTGGCAGACGCCGGGCGTCTATCTCACCGTTTCCGGCTATCAGGGTGGTATCACCCCCAATCCCACCTACCAGGAAACGGTGACGGGGCTGACCGGACATACCGAGGTGGTCAAGGTTGTCTATGATCCGGCGAAGATCTCTCTCGAGGGGCTGCTGAAGATCTTCTTCGAGGCGCATGATCCGACCCAGGGCATGCGTCAGGGCAATGATATCGGCACCACCTATCGCTCAGCGATCTATGTCGACAATGACAAGGATATGGCAGTTGCCACCGCCGTTCGTGACCGCTTCCAGGACGCGCTGGCAGCAGCCGGACGCAACAGTCGGATTACGACGGAGATCGCCCATGCCGGGCCGTTCTACTATGCCGAGGACTATCACCAGCAGTATTTGGCGAAGAACCCGAATGGCTATTGCGGTCTGCGCGGTACCGGCGTCTCCTGCCCGATCACGCCCGCAGCGTAAGGGCAATTGCCCAAACGTGCAGCATAAATCCCATTGATCTGACTGATTTTTCAGCGTCCTGCGCTGAAAAATCAGCAGGCTTGTGAATCTTTACCAGATGAAAAAAATCTGGTGAATTTTGAAGCGAGCCATGCAAGGATGAAAGCCAGCCAGGACCTCCGGAACAGGGGGCGGCGGTTCCGCAGACATGTCTTTCTGATGAGGAAGGCTTGCGGGAGGACCCAACAAGATCAATAGCAACAACAGGGCTGCACCATGAAGAAAACCCTCCTCAGTCTCTTTGCCTTGGCCGCGATGTCGGCGACCGCGCTTGCGGCCGATGTCAAGCCGGCGCTGGTCTACGGCACGGGCGGCAAATTCGACAAATCCTTCAACGAGGCTGCTTATGGTGGCGCGGAGAAGTTCAAGGCCGAGACCGGTATTGACTACCGTGATTTCGAGCCGACCAGCGACACGCAGGGCGAACAGGCAATCCGCAACTTCGCTTCGCGCGGCTTCAACCCGGTCGTTGCCGTCTCTTTCGCCTGGACCTCGGCCATCGAAAAGGTTGCCGCCGAATTCCCGGACACCCAGTTCGTGATCGTCGATTCCGTCGTCGACAAGCCGAATGTCCGTTCGGTTGTCTACAAGGAAGAGGAAGGCTCTTACCTGGTTGGCCTTCTGGCTGGCATGGCTTCCACCACCGGCAAGGTCGGCTTCGTCGGCGGCATGGACATCCCGCTCATTCGCAAGTTCGCCTGCGGCTACGAGCAGGGTGCACGCGCTGCCAAGGCCGACATCCAGGTGTTCCAGAACATGACCGGCACCACGGGCGCGGCCTGGAACGACCCGGTTCGCGGCGGTGAACTCACCAAGAACCAGATCGACCAGGGTGCGGACGTTGTCTACGCGGCAGCCGGTGCGACCGGTCTCGGCGTTCTGCAGACCGCAGCCGACAACGGCAAGCTGTCGATCGGCGTCGATTCCAACCAGAACCACCTGCACCCGGGTTCGGTTCTCACCTCTATGGTCAAGCGCGTCGACCTCGCCGTCTACAACGCTTACTCGGATTCGAAGAACGACAAGTTCACCCCTGGCCTGCAGGTTCTCGGTGTGGCCGAAGATGGCGTCGCCTACGCGCTCGACGACAACAACGCCAAGCTGATCACCGAAGAGATGAAGGCTGCCGTCGAGAAGGCCAAGGCCGACATCGCCGCCGGCACCATCAAGGTCCATGACTACATGTCGGACAATTCCTGCCCGAAGTGATCTAGAATCCGGGCGCAGGACGGCTCCAATGTCGTCCTGCGCCCTTTTTGTATGTCTGGGGGACCGGAATGAACGTAGCGAACCAGGCACCCGCGATCGAACTGATCGGCATCGACAAGAAGTTCGGTGCGGTGCATGCCAACAAGAACATCAATCTGACGGTCGCCAAGGGCTCGATCCACGGCATCATCGGTGAAAACGGCGCCGGCAAGTCGACGCTGATGTCGATCCTCTACGGCTTCTACCAAGCCGACCAGGGATCCATCCAGATCGACGGCAAGCCGATCACGATCAAGGACAGTCAGGCCGCCATCAATTCGGGAATCGGAATGGTGCACCAGCATTTCATGCTGGTCGAGAATTTCACCGTGCTCGAGAACCTGATGCTCGGCGCCGAAGGTGGCGCCCTGCTCGGCAAGGGCACGGACGCCGCACGCGCGGCACTCAAGAAGCTGGAAGAAGACTACGAGCTGGACGTGGATCCCGACGCTGTTGTCGAGGAACTGCCTGTTGGTTTGCAGCAGCGTGTCGAAATTCTGAAAGCGCTTTATCGCGGCGCCGAGATCCTGATCCTGGACGAGCCGACGGGCGTGCTGACACCGGCGGAAGCCGACCACCTGTTCAAGATCCTCGGCGTGCTGCGCGATCAGGGCAAGACGGTCATACTCATCACCCACAAGCTGCGCGAGATCATGGCGATTACCGATACGGTGTCGGTCATGCGCCGCGGTGAAATGGTCGCGACCCGCAAGACAGCGGAAACAACAGTCGAAGAGCTCGCCGAACTGATGGTCGGCCGTCGTGTGCTGCTGCATGTGGAAAAGCAGCCAGCCAATCCCGGCGAGATTTTTCTCTCGGTGCGCAACCTGACGGTCAAGGACAGCCGCGGCGTCGTCATGGTCGACAACGTCTCCTTCGATGTGCGCTCCGGCGAGATTGTCGGGATTGCCGGCGTGGCCGGCAACGGCCAGAGCGAACTCCTGGAAGCGATCACCGGCATCCGCAAGCCGACCTCGGGCGAAATCTGGATCAACGGCCAGAACGTTGCGGGCCTCGACCCGGCGGAACTGCGCGGTATTGGTGTGGCGCATATCCCTGAAGACCGCCACCATATGGGCCTCGTGCTTCCCTTCGAGGAAAGCCAGAATGCCATTCTCGGCTATCATCGCGACGAGCGCTATGGAAAGGGTCCGTTCCTGAACCCTGACCTGATGCGCAAGGCGGCGGTCGAGGAAATCGAGAAATACGATATCCGTCCGCCCAATCCACGGCTGAAGACCGCCAACTTCTCCGGCGGCAACCAGCAGAAGATCGTCGTCGCCCGTGAGATCGAACGCGATCCCAAGCTCTTGATCGTCGGCCAGCCGACGCGCGGGGTCGACATCGGTGCAATCGAATTCATCCACAAGCGGATCGTCGAAACGCGCGACGCCGGCAAGGCCGTGTTGCTTGTCTCCGTCGAACTCGACGAGATTCGCTCGCTCTCCGACCGCATTCTGGTGATGTTCGCCGGCAAGGTCGTTGGCGAAAAGACGCCTGATACAGGCGAACAGACACTCGGCCTGATGATGGCCGGCATTGCCGCTTGAGGATTTGATGAGCACTGCATCCGTACCCCTTCCGAACTGGATCAATTATGCGCTGCTGCCGCTGATCAACCTCACGCTCGCCTTCCTGGTCTCGGGCCTCGTGGTCTGGATCATCGGGGAAAACCCGTGGGAGGCGCTGAAGCTGATGCTGGAGGGCGCACTCGGCAGCGGTGAAGGTATCGGCTTCACGCTGTTTTATGCGACGAACTTCATCTTTACCGGGCTTTCCGTTGCGGTTGCCTATCACGCCGGCCTGTTCAACATCGGCTCGGAAGGCCAGGCCTATCTGGGTGGCTTAGGCGCAGCGCTCGCAGCCCTTGCGCTCGACCATTACGTGCCGTGGTATGTCACCATGCCCTTTGCAATCATGGCAGCCGCCCTGTTTGGTGCGGCCTGGGCTTTCATTCCGGCATGGCTGCAGGCCAAGCGCGGCAGCCATATCGTCATCACGACGATCATGTTCAACTTCATTGGCGCAGCGCTGATGGTCTATCTGCTGGTCAACGTGCTGATCGTTCCGGGTAAGATGGCACCGGAAACCCGCACCTTCCTCGAGGGTGGACAGTTGCCGAAGCTCGACTGGCTGATCTCGATGTTCGGCGGCACGCTCGGGCCCGCACCGTTCAACGTGTCCTTCCTGATCGCGCTCGTCATGTGCGTGCTGGTGTGGATCCTGATCTGGCGCACCAAGCTCGGCTTCGAGATGCGGACCCTCGGGATCAGCCGCTCGGCGGCGGCCTATGCCGGCATTCCCTATGTGAAGATCGTCATGATCACCATGCTGATCTCGGGCGGCCTTGCCGGCATGATGGCGCTCAATCCGGTGCTCGGCGCGTCTGCCCGCCTGCAGGTGGAGTTTGTCGCAGGTGCTGGCTTTGTGGGGATCGCGGTGTCGCTGATGGGGCGCAACCATCCGCTCGGCATCGTGCTTGCCGCGATCCTGTTCGGCATTCTCTATCAGGGCGGAGCCTGGCTCTCCTTCGACATGCCGAACATCACCCGCGAGATGATCGTGGTCATCCAGGGTCTGGTGATCCTGTTTGCCGGTGCGCTCGAATTCATGTGCCGGCCGATGATCGTGCGCATCTACCAGACAATGACAAAGGCCTGAGGACGCGACCATGGAATCCTTTGACATGCTCATCAGCATCCTCGGCTCGACGATCCGTCTGTCGATCCCGCTGATCCTGGCGGCTCTTGCCGGTCTCTATTCCGAACGGGCGGGCGTCTTCGACATCGGGCTTGAGGGCAAGATGCTGGCAGCGGCCTTTGCCGCGGCCTGTGTCGCCTATCTCACCGGCTCGGCCTGGCTGGGTCTGTTCTCCGGCATCGCCGTTTCGCTGGTCTTCTCGCTGATCCACGGCTTTGCCTCGATCACCAATCGCGGCAATCAGATCGTCTCGGGCGTCGCGCTGAACTTCGTCGCGGCGGGCCTCACCGTCGTGCTTGGCCAGGCGTGGTTCGGCCAGGGCGGACGCACGCCGCAGGTCTCGGGCGAAGGTCGATTCACCCCCATCATCCTGCCGGGTGCGGACATGATGCGCGAAGTGCCCTTCATCGGGCCGCTCTATTCGAATGTCATTTCCGGCAACAACATCCTGACCTATATGGCGTTTCTCGCCGTCCCGATCTCCTGGTGGGTGCTGTATCGAACGCGTTTTGGCCTGCGTCTGCGCGCCGTCGGCGAGAACCCGGGTGCAGTGGATACGGCCGGCATTTCGGTTACCTTCCTGCGCTACCGCGCGGTGCTGATGGCCGGCCTGCTCTGCGGCATCGCCGGCACCTATCTCGCGATCGCTCAGTCAGCTGCCTTCATCGAGGACATGTCGGCGGGCAAGGGCTTCATCGCTCTCGCCGCCCTCATCTTCGCCAAGTGGAAGCCCGTGCCTGTCATGTTCGCCTGCCTGCTCTTTGGCTTCCTCGACGCGCTCGCCAACTTCATGCAGGGCAAGGAACTGCCCGTCATCGGGGAAGTGCCGGTGCAGCTCTTCCAGGCTCTGCCCTACATCCTCACTTGCATTCTGCTTGCGGGCTTCATCGGCTCTGCCAACCCGCCGAAGGCCGGTGGCGTCGCCTATACGAAGGAGCGCTGATCGATGGCTCACGACCTTTTCGAAGCCGCGCGCGACGCGATGAAATTCGCGCATGCGCCCTATTCCAAGTTCCCCGTGGGTGCTGCCATTCGCGCGGATGATGGCAAGATCTATACCGGCGCCAATATCGAGAACCTCTCATTCCCGCAGGGATGGTGTGCCGAGCCGACGGCGATCGGCTGCATGATCATGGGCGGCGGAAAGAAGATCGTCGAGATGGCCGTCATCGCCGAGAAGCTGGCGCTGTGCCCGCCCTGTGGCGGTTGCCGTCAGAAGATCTCGGAATTCGCATCCGCCGGGACCAAGATCTATCTCTGTGACGAGGTGGGCGTCCAGAAGACCATGACCATGGACGAGCTTCTGCCGCTCAGCTTCAAGACGGACATCCTCGGATGAAGGCCGCCGTGGATCTGCTCGTCGAGCGCCTGAACGGCCTCATGCCGCGCTTTGGCATCGTTCTCGGATCGGGCCTTGGATCGCTGGTCAATGAAGTTCGTGATGCCGTCCGCATCCCCTACTCCGATCTGCCCGGTTTTCCGTTGAGCGGCGTTTCGGGCCATGCCGGCGAGATCGTGGCAGGCTATCTCGGACGCACGCCGGTGATCATGCTCGCCGGCCGCATGCATTATTACGAACACGGCGATGCCAATGCGATGCGCAAGCCGATCGAAGTGCTGATGGGACTTGGCGTGAAGTCGCTTATCTTCACAAATGCGGCGGGATCCCTGCGCGAGGACATGGCCCCCGGATCGGTCATGCAGATCACCGATCACATCAACTTTTCCGGCAAGAACCCGCTGATCGGCGAACCGAGCGACGGGCGCTTCGTCGGCATGACCTCGGCCTATGATGCTGAGCTGCAGGCCGCGATGCGGGCAGCTGCTGAAGCCGAAGGCGTGCCGCTCGCGCAGGGCGTCTATATGTGGTTCTCGGGCCCAAGCTTCGAGACCCCGGCGGAGATCCGCATGGCGCGTATTCTGGGCGCCGACGCCGTGGGCATGTCAACGGTGCCGGAAGTCATTCTCGCCCGGTTCTATGGTCTGAGGGTTGCAGCCGCCTCCGTGATCACCAATTATGGGGCAGGCATGACCGGTGGCGAACTCAGCCACGAAGAAACCAAAGACATGGCGCCGATCGGCGGCAAACGTCTGGCCACCATCCTGAAACGGATGATCGGCGGAGGAAACGACATTGAATAATCAAGAACTGCGCGCCGTGGCTTCACGCGCGCTTGCGCTGCTCGACCTGACCAATCTGAAGGACGACTGCACGCCCGACCAGATCGTGACGCTCTGCGAGCGCGCCCAGAGCGCCTTCGGTCCGACGGCTGCAATCTGCATCTGGCCACGCTTTGTCATGCAGGCACGCACCCTGCTTGGCCCCGACAGTCCGATCCGGATTGCAACGGTCGTCAACTTCCCCTCAGGCGAGATGAAGATGGAAGACGTGCTGGCCGAGACACGGGATGCCGTGGCTGACGGCGCCGACGATATCGATCTGGTGATCCCCTACCGGGCGCTGGCGGCCGGTGACGACAAGACCGTGACCGACATGGTTTCGGCGGTGAAGGGCGCTTGCGGCTCGGCGATCCTGAAGACGATCCTGGAAACGGGTGAGCTCAAGGATATCTCGCTCATTCGCCGCGCCTCGGACCTGTCGATCGCAGCAGGTGCGGATTTCATCAAGACCTCGACCGGCAAGGTCGCCGTGAACGCGACGCTCGAGGCCGCCGACATCATGCTCCAGGCGATCCGCGACAGCCGCAAGAAGGTTGGTTTCAAACCGGCTGGCGGGATCTCGACCGTGGCCGATGCCGCGCTCTATCTCAGGCTCGCCGATACCATCATGGGCGAAGATTGGGTGATGCCGTCGACTTTCCGCTTCGGTGCGTCCGGTCTGCTCGACGATGTCATCGCCGTGCTTTCGGGCGAGCAGTCGAGCGCCGCTGCATCGGGGTATTAAGCCATGCTTCCCCAGGAAATCATTCGACGCAAGCGTGATGGCGGAACCCTGAGCGCGCAAGAGATCGCCGCCTTCATTGAGGGTCTATCGAAGGAAACGATTTCCGAGGGGCAAGTGGCCGCTTTTGCGATGGCCGTCTTCTTCAAGGGCATGGCGGCAGACGAGATTGTAGCGCTGACGCTTGCCATGCGCGATTCCGGCGACGTGCTCTCCTGGGCCGGCGTCGGCAAGCCCGTGGCGGACAAACACTCGACAGGTGGCGTGGGCGACAACGTTTCGCTGATGTTGGCGCCGATCGTGGCGGCTTGCGGGCTGGCCGTGCCGATGATTTCGGGCCGCGGCCTTGGCCATACCGGGGGCACGCTCGACAAGCTGCAGTCGATCCCCGGTTACGATGTGATGCCTGACAATGCCACCTTCCGCCGGACGGTGGATCGTGCAGGCTGCGCGATCATCGGCCAGACGGGCGATCTGGCCCCGGCCGACAAGCGGCTCTATGCGATCCGCGACGTGACGGCGACGGTCGAATCCATCCCGCTGATCACCGCCTCCATCCTCTCCAAAAAGCTTGCAGCCGGGCTCGAGAGCCTGGTTCTTGACGTGAAGGTCGGCAACGGCGCCTTCATGGCCAAAGCTGAGGACGCAGAGGCCTTGGCGCGTTCGCTGGTGCGTGTCGCGAACGGTGCGGGCGTGAAGACCACCGCGCTTTTGACGGACATGAACGAGCCGCTCGCCGACTGCGCCGGCAACGCGATCGAAGTGCTGAACGCCGTGGATTTCCTCAAAGGCCAGAAGAGCGGTACGCGGCTCGAAGAGGTAACCGTCGCGCTCGGTGCCGAGATGCTCGTCAACGCCGGCGTGGAGAGCGATCAGGCGGCCGCGCTTGCGCGCTGTGGTCAGGTACTCGCTTCCGGAAAGGCAGCAGAGATCTTCGGGCAGATGGTCACCGAACTCGGCGGACCGAAGGATTTCATGGAGAAGGCGGAAACGTATCTCCCACGGGCCAAGGTTGAGGTCGCCGTTCTTGCCGATACGGACGGTTATCTTGCTGAATGCGATACGCGTGGCCTTGGGCTTGCTGTCGTGTCGCTCGGTGGTGGCCGCCAGCGCCCCAGCGACAAGATCGATCACAGCGTGGGCATCTCCGGCTTCAAGCCGCTGGGTACAAGGGTCGAAAAGGGCGAACCAATCGCCTTCGTACAGGCAAACGACGAGGCGGCTGCAACGGAAGCGGCACAGACCGTGACAAAGTGCTATCGTATTTCCGAGGCGGAGCCGGCTGCAGCACCCGTGATCGGGCTCAGGATCGGCGCCGAATAGCAGGCGCAAATCTCACTGGATCATCCGCAGCGTGCGCTTCTCCGCCGTATAGGACCTGAGCTTTGTCATGAAGCTCATGCCGACAAGCGTGGACGAGAGTGACTCGTCACCCAGAACGACGGCTTCGACATCACGCACCCGGATACTGCCGATTTCAACCCGGTCCAGGGTCACGTGTGCCGCCTTTGTGACGCCGTTTGCAGTTCTCACCTGGTAACGGAAATCGAGCGCTGCTGGGCTGAAACCGAGGCGGCGGGCGGTTGAGACATTGATCGTAACCCTAGAGGCTCCGGTATCAACCATGGCGTCAACGGGCTTGCCGTTCATCTTGAACGTTCCTGAATAGTGGCCATGGCGACCCATCGTGAGAACCGTCTGGCCGGAGGGAACCGCTGCGGCAGGCTTGGCCACAACGGCAGCGGGTTCGGTCGTCTCGCGCTCGTCTAGCATGGCCTGAACCTTCTCCGCGATCGTCGGCCATTGGCTGGCGGACAAGGCGAGCATCGAGACCATCAAGAGTGTGCGAGCGAACATCGGCAATCCTCGTGAGCGATGTGCCTTTCATATCAGCGATGCCCGAAAAAACGGATAAGGACGAACGCAAAACGGCCCGAAACCGGGGTTTCGGGCCGTCAAAGCTTGCGATCTGGTTAAGAAATCACTTCGTTCCGTACATCCGGTCGCCGGCATCGCCGAGGCCGGGCATGATGTAGCCCTTCTCGTTCAGATGGCTGTCGATCGATGCAGTGAAGATCGGCACATCGGGATGGGCGGCGTGAAAGTTCTTGATGCCTTCGGGGGCAGCCAGCAGGCAGAGGAAACGAATGTTCTTGGCGCCGCGCTCCTTCAGCTTCTCGATCGCAGCGATCGAGGAGTTTCCGGTTGCCAGCATCGGATCAACGACGATGATCAGGCGCTCCGACAGGGCTTCCGGCGCCTTGAAGTAGTATTCGACGGCCTGCAGCGTCTCGTGATCGCGATAGACGCCGACATGGGCTACACGGGCGGCCGGCACCAGTTCCAGCATGCCTTCGAGAAGGCCGTTGCCAGCACGCAGGATGGAGGCGAAAACCAACTTCTTGCCCTCGAGGATCGGCGACTGCATCTCGGTGAGAGGCGTCTCGATCGTTTCCATGGTCAGCTCGAGGTCGCGGGTCACCTCATAGCAGAGGAGCGTGGAGATCTCGCGCAGCAGCCGACGGAAGCTCGAGGTCGACGTTTCCTTGCGGCGCATGATCGTCAGCTTGTGCTGCACGAGGGGGTGATCGATGACAGTTACGCCGTCCATGGTCGAGCCTTCTTTTCTTGTTTTCTGAGGGTCTTCTATTTTCACGTTCTCTTGGACGCCCGCAAGAGCGATGCCGCTTTTTGGGCGGTCTTCAACAGTTGCGGTATCACAACCGGGCGAGAATCCGCGCGCGCGTCTCCTCATCGACGAAGGCCGCCTCGATCGCAGTGCGCGTCATGCCGTCGATCTCGGCGTCGGTGAAGCCAAACTCGCTCGAGGCCCAGTCGTATTCCTGGGCGAGCGAGGTGCCGAAGAAAGGCGGGTCGTCGGAGTTGATGCAGACCTTGACGCCGGCTTCGTGGAACCTCCTCAGCGGATGGCTGGCGAAGTCCGGGAAGACCTTGAGCGCGATGTTGGAGCCGGGGCAGACTTCGAGCACGGTGCCAAGATCAACCAGGCGGCTGACAAGCTCGGGATCCTCGATGGCGCGCACGCCGTGGCCGATGCGCGACGGCTTCACAAGGTCGAGGGCATCGGTGACACTGAAGGCACCGCAGACCTCGCCGGCATGGATGGTGAGGCCGAGGCCTGCCTCGCGGGCGATGTCAAAAGCGCGGGCATAATCCGCGACGCGGCCCATGCGCTCCTCGCCGGCCATGTTGAAGCCCGTGACCAGCGGATTGTCGCTGCGGGCGGCATATTCGGCGGCGGCAATGACGCTTTCGGGGCCGAAATGGCGCTCGCCGGTGACGATGATGCGGGCCTCGATGCCAGTCGCAGCCTTGGCGGCCTCAATGCCGGCGGTGATGCCGGAGAGATAGGTGTCGGCACCGAGGCCTATGCGATCGCCATGGTCAGGCGACACGATGATCTCGCTGTAGATCGTATCGACGGCTGCAAGCTCACGCAGGTAAGTCTCGGTCAAGAGGGCATAGTCCTCTTCCGTACGGAAGAGAGCCGCCACACGGTCATAGGCCTTGATGAATTCGGCGAAGTCGCTCCAGGCATAGGTGCCGTCGCGCATGAAGGTCACGGGATCGACACCGTATTTTTCGGCCTGGGCGAGCGCCAGCGCCGGCGGCGCCGCACCCTCGATATGACAGTGCAGTTCGGCCTTCTTCAGTCGTTTGGTCACAGGAAGCTCCGTCCGTGGGGGCCGGGAGCGATCCCCAGATGCGCCGCGATGGTTTCGCCGATATCGGCATAGGTGTTGCGGACACCGATGTTGCGCGAGCGCACACCGGGGCCGAAGCACATGATCGGTACACGCTCGCGGGTATGGTCGGTGCCGCGCCAGGTGGGATCGCAGCCATGGTCGGCTGTCATCAGAACCATGTCTCCGGGCTTCAGCTTGCGGTGAACTTCCGGAAGGCGGCGGTCGAACGCTTCGAGCGCTGCGGCATAACCCGGTACGTCACGCCTATGGCCGAAAAGCATGTCGAAATCGACGAAATTGGTGAAGACGAGATCGCCGTCCTCGGCCTCGTCCATGACCTTCAGCGTGGCATCCATCAACGCCATGTTGCCATTGGCCTTGATGACTCGGGAGACACCCTGATGGGCGAAGATATCGCCGATCTTGCCGACGGCATGCACCTTGCGGCCGGCCTCGACAAGACGGTCGAGCAGCGTGGGCTCAGGTGGCAGTACGGAATAGTCGCGGCGATTGCCGGTGCGCTCGAAGGTCTGGACGGTTTCGCCGACGAAAGGACGGGCGATGACGCGGCCGATGTTGAGCGGATCGAGCAGTTTCCGGACGATCTGGCAGAGTTCGAGCAGGCGTTCGAGACCGAAATGGGTTTCGTGCGCGGCAATCTGGAAGACAGAGTCGCTCGACGTGTAGCAGATCGGCTTGCCGGTCCGGATATGCTCTTCGCCAAAGCGGGCGATCACCTCGGTGCCCGAGGCGTGGCAATTGCCGAGGATGCCGGGGACGTTGGCTTCGCGACAGATCGCGTCCACCAGATCCTGAGGGAAGGCTTCGTCACCTTCGGGGAAATAGCCCCAGTCGAACATCACCGGCGTGCCGGCGATCTCCCAGTGTCCTGAGGGTGTGTCCTTGCCGTGCGAGACTTCGCTTGCTGCACCATGCAGACCGAAGACCCGCTCGGGCACGGCCATGCCGTCGGGCGCCTTGCCGGTTGCGAGTCTGGCGGCCTCGATCAAGCCGAGTGCCGACATGTTCGGCAGGACGAGCGGACCCTGCCGCAGCCCCTTGCGGTTGCCGGCGCCAGCCGCACAGAACTCGGCGATATGGCCGAGCGTATCGGAGCCATCATCACCATAGGCGGGCGCATCGGGCGCCCCGCCGATACCGAAGGAATCGAGAACGAAAAGGAATGCACGTGCCATGTGAACACCACGGCCGGGTCTGGTTTGTTGTTCTGCCGGCCTTTGATCGCATCCTTAGCGCCTGGACGAAGGCTTGGCAAACGCCTCAGATCAGCAGTTGCGGCATTTGACTTCGGTGCCAAGGCGCTGACGGAAGTAGTATTCCCGCGCAATGGTGAGGTTCTTGGCTTCCGTGCCAGACAGGCCCGGCAGGTACATCATCAGCTCGTGGCTGACGCTGAGTTCGCTGCGGATGAGAAACGTACCCGCGACGAGCATGTCGGCGGGCACGGGTGCTTCCGTGCCGACGGCATAGGGGGCGACGCCTGTGGTCGACCAAGACCAGAGGACTTTCGCCGCCTTAGAGGAGTCGATCTCGATCGCGCTGACCTTGATCAGCAGATCCTTGGAGGGATAGGGCACAAAGATTGCCCCGGAGACATCCGCCATGGCCGCAAGGAAAGTCTTGTCGATCTCCTCCTCCCGCGAGACCAGATCCGCAATCGTGCTGCTTGCCATCGAGGTCTTCTTGGCAACACTCAACCCCATGGTGAGCTCGAATGCCATCAGATAAAGCACGATGAGCATCGGCGCGACGATCGCGAACTCGACCCCACCCACGCCCCGATTGTCGCCAATCAGGCGCTTCCAGTTACAGAGAAAGCGGAGTTTAGCCTGGCGAAGGCCGGTGATGCTTCGTCTCAGCGCGGACATATCTCTGCCGTTCGCGGTCATGGATATTTCTCGTTCTGGAAAGCGGTGGTGGCGACGATGAGGAAGTCCGACGGCAGCGATCCATCAGCGGGTCTGATGGTTGTGATGTAGGGACGGACAAGATCGGTGATCACCTGCCATCGATAATAGGCGCGCAGCATGTTGACCGTGTCGGGCCCTCCGGGCGTGAACTTGAAACTCGTCGGGTCGATGTCGGCGAAATTAGCCGTCGAGACACGCGGGATGGTCTGTGGAATGTCCGCAAACTTCGGAAAGGTCCGAGCGTCGATATAAAGCTTGCTCGGTGTCGAGATTTCCGTCTCCGAGCACTGGATCATGATGTCTATCTCGTCACAAAACGCCTGCCGGAACTTGGTGACGTCCATGTCCGTGGCGGGGCGGTTCAGCTGATAGGTGATCTGTCCGGTGCGGATCTGCCGGCCCAGCGTGTTGACTGCATTGGTCACCAGCTGCTCTGCGGCGAAAGCCACGAAGGTTTCGATGATCGCGAAGACGATAAGGAAATAGGGTACAGCAAGGATCGCGAATTCGATCGCTGCGGCGCCGTCTTTCGATCGCGCAAGCTTGCGCCACAGCCGGAAGCGTGGTCTGCGGCGCTCAATCCGATGATCTCGATCGATATCCTGGCTCGTCATAGCCTTCTTCATCCTCAAAGCTCAGGAGAAGCTACGAGCCAAATGTTGATTTTCCGTTTCCCGAATATTTACACTTTGCCACGCCGTCTGAAGGCAAAACTCAAGAGTATCACGGCGTAGCGCCGGTCTTTGCGTGTTCTTCGCAGTTCGGCGTGCAGGAGAGAACGGTGCGCGCCGTGGACTTGAACACACGCACGGTGCTGGCCTCGTCGATGGATACCAGGATGCGTTCGTCGACGATGGCATTGCCGTCGGCATCCAGCAGAACAAGGTTCGTGGTGCCAAAGGAACGGCCGGTCAGAACGATGGTACGGGCGTCGGCAACAGTCGCATCGGCAACTTCGGCATTGCCGACGATCACCTTGCTCACCGGGCGATCCAGCTTCAGCACGCGCGCGCTGTTCATATAGACGCGCAGGATTCCTTCATCTTGCGCCTGCACAACAGTCGCTGACGAGAGCGCGGCCAGGACCATGGTCATGGCGGCTGCAGCAGCAAGAAGACGATCGGACATGAACGTGCCTTTGAATACGCGCGTGGGGTTATTGCCGGAAGCATGCCGGCTTTTGGTGAACGAAGGGTTAAGTGCGATTCTGCAGCCTCAGACAGGACGGCCGTTCGGTTCGGCCAACAAAGTTCGCTTGCGGCTCAAGGAGCGGATTGGTCGAATCTGTGCCATTCGGGCGCAGCCTGGCGAGGAGATGCGTTAACATTTGCTCGCAAGGGGCAAGACCTTGGAACGCCGCACCCGACCCGAGGATGGAAAAACCCGCGCTTAAGCGCTGTTTCGGCTGAGATCCGCGGCATCTTATCGGTCTGCGCCAGTATTCATTTACCACACCGGAGGCTTGCGCCGTTTCACGATCCGGTAACCGTTTTTCTTAAGCCGATGGCAATAGGCCGCCGCGTAGGTTGGCGACATCCGAGCAACGGCAAACAGTTGCCGGCAGTGCTGATCAACCTCGCGGAGTAGGAGAAATAACATGACCAAGCTTTTCGCACGTTTCGTCAAGGACGAGTCCGGCGCAACCGCAATCGAATACGGCCTCATCGCCGCCCTCATCTCGGTCGCCCTGATCACCGGCGCGACGACCCTCGGCGGCGCTCTGAACGACACGTTCCAGAACATTTCCACTGAGATGGGCAAGGCCAAGACCGCATCTGGCGGCTGACACGATTCACTTCGAAGCGCCTGAAAGCGCTCCGCTGGAAGGCCGCCTTGAACAGGCGGCCTTTTCGCATTTGTGACCAGTCCAGAAGCTAGCAAGGCGTCGTTTCCGAATTTTCAACACAAGTCGGGTATCGAGGCAGACGAGGAGTAGCGACCATGTATTCAGCGATCGTCTTTATCGTCCTTCCAGCTTGTCTTGTTTTGGCGGCGTTCACAGATTTTCTGGAGATGACGATCCCGAACTGGATCTCGCTGCTGCTGATCGGCGCCTTCGTCCTCATTGCCCCCTTCAGCGGATTGTCCTTACTCGAGCTCGGCTGGCATCTGGCGGCTGCTCTGCTGGTGTTCGTCGGATGTTTCAGCCTCTTCGCGCTCAATGTCATGGGCGGCGGCGATGCCAAGCTCTTGACGGCTGCGGCACTCTGGTTCGGCTTCAACCATTCGCTTTTCGAGTTCCTCGTCTACACCGGATATCTCGGCGGCCTGCTGACCATCGTCGTGATGCTCCTGCGTGCCAACTGGGACAAGCTCGCGACGGTCGGCGTTCGACTTCCGCAAACTCTGATGGTCGCAAAGAAAATTCCTTATGCGATTGCGATTGGCGGAGCAGGTCTGCTCGCCTATCCGAGTTCTCCCCTGGTTGTTGCCGCCATTCAGAAAGCTCTCTGACCGCAACCGAAGAAACCTTCCGTTAACTACAAATGTAAGCGGGTCATTAACCATAAGTACACCAATTCCTGATCAACCTTATCGGCAGAACCTATTGCGTCGCCCGAGGATCGATCATGAAACCCGCCCGCCTCATCATACTCGCTGTCGCCGTCGTGGCTGCCGGTATGGCCGGTCTGCTTGCCATGCGGCTCAGCGGCAACCAAACCGTGATCGTGCAGGATGCTGTCATCCAAAAGGAGCCGACCGTCGAGGTGCTCGTCTCGGCGGCTAACCTTCCGGTCGGTGCCCGCCTCGATGAAAACTCCATGCGCTGGATGGCCTGGCCAGAAGGCAGCGTGGTCGACGGCTTCATCACATCCTCGACGCGACCGGATGCCATCGCCGAACTTTCCGGCGTCGTAGTCCGCCTGCCCGTCTTTGAAGGCGAGCCGCTGCGGCGTGAAAAGATTGCCGATTCCTCCTCCCGTATTCTCTCGGCGCTCTTGCCATCCGGCAAGCGGGCCGTCTCGACCGAAATTTCTGTGGCCACCGGTGCCGGTGGTTTCATCCTGCCGAACGACCGCGTCGACGTGATCATGGTGCGCAAGGGTGAGGAAGACAATTTCCTCACGGAGACCATCCTCACCAATGTTCGCGTGCTGGCCATCGACCAGCAGATCGCGGAAGCGCCAGATGGCTCCAAATCCGTCATCGGTACGACGGCAACCCTCGAACTGACGCCGGACCAGACCAAGGTCATCGCGGTTGCACAACAGATGGCAGATCGCTTGTCGCTCGCCCTTCGTTCGGTCGCAGACGCTCAGGAAGAAGACACGTCGGCTGCCGACCATCTGCTTAGCGGCGGAGACGGTCAGCCGATCATCCAGGTCATCAAGTCTGGCGCGGTGGTCAAGTCGACCTCATCGACCGCCAATTCCATGCAATGATTGGAGACCCATCGTGGCCAGTCTGACACACAAACTCAAGGTATCGCTGACCGCGAGCATCGCCTTTGCCATGGCGATCACTGGCGCTCCGAGCTCCTTTCTTGATCACGGAACCATGGTGCCTGCCGCGGAAGCGGCGCAGCAGACGGTCTTGCGCATTACCAATTCCGGTCCGGGCGCTCGCCGGGCGGTAAAGCTCGGTCTCAACAAGGCACTGGTCGTCGACCTGCCTGCAGATGCACACGACATCCTGGTCGCAGATCCGGTCATGGCCGATGCCGTGACGCGCTCATCGCGCCGGATCTATCTGTTCGGCAAGATGGTCGGGCAGACCAACATCTTCATCTTCGGCGCCAATGGCGAGGAGATCGTCAGCCTGGACATCCAGATCGAGCGCGACATCACCGGCCTTGAGGCCAATCTGCGCCGCTTCATCCCCGAGTCCGACATCAAGGTCGAAATCGTCTCCGACAACATCGTCCTGACCGGCAGCGTGCGTACCCCGCAAGACGCCGCGCGGGCCGCCAGCCTTGCAGAAGCCTTTCTCAAGGGCGGTGAAGCGACGACGCGCAACACGACCGCGACAAGCGAGAGCAGCGGCGACGGCGCCGTCGCGATCTATGCCGAGCAGCGGCAGGTATCGCAAATCGTCAACCTCCTGACGATCGAGGGCGAGGACCAGGTGACGCTGAAGGTCACCGTGGCCGAAGTCAGCCGGCAGGTGCTGAAGCAGCTCGGTTTCTCGGGCAGCATCTCAGACGGATCGACCGGCATCAGCTATGCCAATCCGTCGAACCTCGGCAATGCCATCGATCCGACAGGCACAGCCACGATTTCCGCTGGCATCGGCGGCCTCGGCCTCAATACCTACATCAACGCCATGGAGCAGGCCGGCGTCATGCGGACGCTGGCCGAGCCGAGCCTGACCGCGATCTCGGGCGAGCCCGCAAAGTTCTACGTCGGCGGCGAATTCCGTCTTGCCGGACCGCAAGAGGTGTCGAGCGACACCGATGGAACTTCCATCGAGCGCACGACTCAAAGCATCGATTACGGTATCGAGTTGAACTTCCGCCCAGTCGTTCTGGCGCCCGGTCGCATCAGCCTGCAGATCGAGACCAATGTCTCCGAGCCGACCTGGGAATCCTCGCAGGTCACGGGTAACGTTCTCAATCAGGTCCCCGGCTCTACCTTCCTGTCGATCCGTAAACGCGAGGCCTCGACCACCGTCGAACTGCCGTCCGGTGGCTCGATCGTGATTGCCGGTCTCGTTCAGGACAATATTCGCCAGGCGATGTCCGGACTGCCTGGGCTCTCCAAGGTGCCGGTTCTCGGCACGCTGTTCCGCAGCAAGGACTTCCAGCGCAACGAGACCGAACTCGTGATCATCGCGACGCCCTATCTGGTGCGGCCGGTTGCACGCGGTGCCCTGTCGCGGCCGGATGACAACTTCAACCCCGAAAACGACGGCGCCACCTTCTTCCTGAACAAGGTGAACAAGGTCTATGGCCGCCGCGAGAACAACCAACCGACCGGCCAGTACCATGGCGCTGTCGGCTTCATCTACAAGTGAACGGCGTGAGGATCGAAATGAAACATTCGGCGCGTCAAGTCAGGGAAAGTCGGCCAGCCATGGCATCAGTGGGTCATTCATTCCAGCGCATCCTCCTCACCGGCCTCGTTCTCGGAACAGCCGTCGCGCTTTCCGGTTGCGGCAGCACGAAGGACGGGATGAAAACATCCGCCATCCCCGACGACTACCGCACGCGACATCCCATCATGCTGAGCGAAGTGGAACATACACTCGATGTTCCGATCGCATCCGGCGACCGCAGACTGACGGTCGGCGTGCAGGATTCGATCGCTGGCTTTGCCGCGGACTATCTGTCGGCGTCGACGGGCACGATCCAGATCATGGTACCGCACGGTTCGCCGAACTCTGGCGCGGCATCGGCCATGCGCAAGCAGATTCGCCAGGTTCTGACCACGCGGGGCGTTGCTGCCAACAGGATCATTGAAACGTCTTATCAGGCGGAGTCCAACAGCAATGCGGCTCCGGTGCGCCTTAGCTATGTGGCGATTACCGCAATGACCAATCCCTGCGGCGAATGGCCTGAAGACCTGCAGAACAACACCTTCAGCAACAAGAATTATCACAATTTCGGCTGCGCGACGCAGAGCAACCTCGCCGCACAAATCGCCAATCCGATGGATCTCGTCACCCCCCGCGACATGGCTCCGATCGACGCCACCAGGCGCTCGACCGTCATCGGCCTTTATCGCCGGGGCGCGGACACCTCCACGAATTGATGCGACTGCGGTCCAAGAGGACAGGATGAGAGCATGAACGCGATCGACTATGACATCGGCGAATCCAACGAGGGATATCGGAGCGCTTCCGAGAGCGTGATCGCAGGCGACGTCGAAAGCCTGCGTCCGCTGCCGCGCATCTCGATCCATGCCTTCTGCATCAGCGAAGGCGTGCATCGGACGATGGAGCAATGCGCCGGCGACCGACGCATGGCCCGTGTCAGCATGCGTATCACGCATGGCAATATCGCCGCTGCGGCGAACATGTTCTCCCAGACGCCAACGCCGAACCTCATCATTCTGGAGACCGACGCCGGACCACGCGACCTGATGACCGAGCTGGCGCCGCTCGCCGAAGTCTGCGATCCAAGCTCGCGGGTGATCCTCGTCGGCCGACACAACGATATCGCCCTCTACCGCGAACTGATCCGCAACGGCATCTCCGAATACATCGTGGCGCCTTTCACCATGGCCGACATGATGAGCTCCATCGCCTCGATTTTCGTCGATCCGGAGGCCGAACCGCTCGGGCGCAGCATCGCCTTCATCGGTGCCAAGGGCGGCGTGGGTTCCTCGACCATCGCGCATAACTGCGCCTTCGGCATTTCCTCTCTGTTTTCGACCGAAACGGTGCTTGCCGACCTCGATCTGCCCTTCGGCACCGCGAACATCGACTTCGATCAGGATCCGGCCCAGGGCATGGCAGAAGCCGTGTTTTCGCCAGAGCGTCTCGACGAGGTCTTTCTTGACCGCCTGCTGACCAAATGCGGGCAGAACCTCTCGCTGCTCGCAGCCCCGTCGATGCTCGACCGCGGTTATGACTACGAGCGTGGTGCCTTCCAGCCAATCCTCGACGTTTTGCAGCGGAGCGCTCCCGTGACGGTGCTCGACCTGCCGCATACCTGGGCCGACTGGACCCGTGCTGTGCTCTCTGACGTCGACGAAATCGTCATCACCTGCGCACCGGATCTCGCCAATCTGCGCAACATGAAGAACATGATCGACGCTTTGAAGAAGCTGAGGCCGCAGGACAAGCCGCCGCATCTCATCCTCAATCAGGTGGGCATGCCGAAGCGGCCGGAGATCGCGCCATCCGACTTCTTCGAGCCGCTCGAACTCGATCCGGTCGCGATCATTCCATTCGACGCCCAGCTTTTCGGCACCGCTGCCAATAGCGGCCGGATGATCAGCGAGATGGATGGGAAATCGCCGACGGCGGAGACGTTCTCACAGCTCGCGCATCTCGTCACGGGCCGTGCCACGATCAAGAAACCCAAGAAGGCGGGTCTCGGCTCGTTCATCGAAAAGCTGCGCAAGAAATAGACCGCTAACAGGAACAGGTAGAGCTCATGTTTGGCAAACGCGGAAACGACGGTTTCGGCAAGGGCGGGGCGGGCGTCGGCACGATCCCGGCACAGCCGGCTGCTGCCGCGCCTGCGGCACGCTCCAGCACGCTCATCGAGCCCGGCAGTCCGGAAGTCAGCACGCGTCAGCAGGTGACGCCGCCGTCCATGCAGACGCCCAGCCGCAAGAAGCCGCCGCGGACCGAAGACTATTACGACACCAAGAGCCAGGTGTTCTCCGCGCTCATCGACACGATCGATCTGTCGCAGCTCGCCAAGCTCGACGGCGAAAGCGCGCGCGAAGAAATCCGCGATATCGTCAACGATATCATCACGATCAAGAATTTTGCGATGTCGATCTCCGAGCAGGAAGAGCTGCTCGAGGACATCTGCAACGACGTTCTGGGTTACGGTCCGCTTGAGCCGTTGCTGGCCCGTGACGACATCGCCGACATCATGGTCAACGGCGCCGGTCAGACCTTCATCGAAGTCGGCGGCAAGACGATCGAATCGGAAATCCGATTCCGCGACAATTCGCAGCTTCTGTCGATCTGCCAGCGCATCGTCAGCCAGGTCGGTCGTCGTGTCGACGAATCGAGCCCGATCTGCGACGCGCGTCTGCCCGACGGTTCGCGTGTGAACGTTATTGCCCCGCCGCTCGCGATCGACGGCCCGGCGCTCACCATTCGTAAGTTCAAGAAGGACAAGCTGAACCTCGCACAGCTGGTCAAGTTCGGCGCGATCACGCCCGAGGGCGCCGAAGTCCTGCAGATCATCGGCCGCGTTCGCTGCAACGTGGTTATCTCAGGCGGTACCGGCTCGGGTAAGACGACGCTTCTGAACTGCCTCACCGGCTTCATTGACCAGGACGAGCGCATCATTACCTGCGAAGACACGGCCGAACTGCAGCTGCAGCAACCGCATGTCGTGCGTCTGGAAACGCGCCCGCCGAACATTGAAGGCGAAGGCGAGATCACCATGCGTGACCTCGTCAAGAACTGCCTGCGTATGCGGCCCGAACGCATCATCGTCGGTGAAGTGCGCGGACCCGAAGTGTTCGACCTCCTGCAGGCGATGAACACGGGTCATGACGGATCGATGGGCACTATCCACGCCAACACGCCGCGCGAGTGCTTGAGCCGTATGGAATCGATGATCGCCATGGGCGGCTTCTCGCTGCCAGCAAAAACCGTTCGTGAAATCATCTCCGGCTCGATCGACGTTATCATTCAAGCGGCGCGCCTGCGTGACGGGTCGCGTCGCATCACCCACATCACCGAGGTGATTGGGATGGAAGGCGACGTGATCATCACCCAGGACCTCATGCGCTACGAAATCGAAGGCGAAGATGCCGGCGGCAAGATCATAGGTCGGCACATGTCGACGGGTATCGGAAAGCCGCATTTCTGGGATCGTGCTCGCTATTACAACGAAGATCGTCGCCTGGCGGCCGCACTCGACGCCATGGAACAGAAGTCCAAGGGGATCTGATCATTATGTTCGGCATCGATCCCACGGTTCTGGCTATCGTCCTCCTCGCCGCCGTCTCGACCGGCGCGATCGCCTATGGTGTACTCTATTCCCGGATCGAAACCGACAAGAAAACCGCGAACCGCATCAACAGGGTGCGATCGTTGGAGACGGACACGGCGCAGATGAAGGCAGCACGCGACCGCGTGCAGGAAATCTCGAAACGCCGAAAATCCGTGCAGGATTCGCTGAAAGAACTCGAGAAGAAGCAGCAACAGGAAAAGACCAAAAAGGCCAATGCCGCGAGCATGAAGGCCAAACTGACACAATCTGGCCTCTCGGTATCGCTCACCCAGTTCTACCTGGCAAGCGGTGTTCTCGGCATCGTCGTGCTTGCGATGACCTTCCTCGCCGGAATGCCGATCCTTGTGATGGTAGGTGCTGCCTTCGTTGCCGGCCTCGGTTTGCCGCGCTGGATCGTCGGCTTCCTTGTCAGCCGCCGCCAGAAAAAGTTTCTCGAAGAATTTCCAAACTCGCTCGACGTGATGGTGCGCTCGATCCGATCGGGTTTGCCGCTCAACGACGCAATCCGGATGATCGCGGCCGATGGCCAAGAGCCAGTTAAGACCGAGTTCCGCCGCATCGTCGAGTCGCAACAGCTTGGTCTGAGCGTCCCAGATTCGGTTGCCCGAATGCACCAGACCATGCCTCTGAACGAGGTCAGCTTCTTTGCTATCGTCATCGCGATCCAGGGTCAGGCCGGCGGCAATCTGTCTGAAGCGCTTGCCAATCTGTCGCGTGTGCTGCGTGACCGCAAGAAGATGAAAGCCAAGGTCAACGCGCTCTCAATGGAAGCGAAGGCCTCGGCGGCGATCATCGGCGCCCTGCCCTTCATCGTGGCGTTTCTCGTTTACATCACGTCCCCCGGCTACATCACGATCCTGTTCACCGATTCGCGCGGCCACCTGATCCTCGGGATTTCTGCGGTCTGGATGAGCATCGGTATGCTGGTCATGCGCAACATGATCAACTTCGAGATTTGAGGGGCTGGTGGGATGACCGAAGACTGGGCTGCACAAGTGACCGATCCGGCACTGATCATCGCCGTCCTGGTGGCGCTTGCGGTGTTCGGGACTTTCTACACCATTGCCATGCCATATCTAGAGCGCGGCGATCTCAACAAACGCATGCGCGCCGTCTCGACCGAACGTGATCTCATCCGGGCCCGCGAGCGCGCCAAGCTGAATGCCGATGCCGCACAGGGGCGGGCATCGCTGCGCACGACCAACAACAAGTCCGTCCGCGACATTGTCGAACGCTTCAATCTGCGTAAAGCTCTCGTGGATGACACCACGGTGGACAAGCTGAAGGCGGCGGGTCTTCGGTCGCAGAATGCGCTGAACATGTTCCTGCTGGCGCGTTTCCTGTTGCCGTTCGCAACACTGGCTCTTACGGCCTTCTGGATCTTCGTGCTCGGCAATCTGGCAGAAAAGGCGCTGCCGGTTCGTCTGTTCGTCACCATTCTCGGCGGTTATCTCGGCTTTTACCTTCCGAACATCTACGTTTCGAACCGCATCACAAAGCGGCAGCAGTCAATCAAGCGCGCCTGGCCGGATGCGCTGGATCTGATGCTGATCTGCGTGGAATCGGGTATATCGCTGGAAGCGGCGATGCGGCGCGTCTCGGAGGAAATCGGCGAACAGTCGCCCGAACTTGCCGAGGAGATGGTGCTGACCACGGCGGAACTTTCGTTTCTTCCCGACCGCCGCCAGGCGCTCGAAAATCTCGGCACACGAACGCAGCTCGACGGCGTCAAGAACGTCGTTCAGGCGCTCATCCAGGCAGATCGATACGGTACACCTGTGGCGCAAGCTCTGCGCGTGCTTGCGCAAGAGGGGCGCGACGAGCGCATGAACGAAGCGGAGAAAAAGGCAGCAGCCCTTCCGCCGAAGCTCACCGTTCCGATGATCCTGTTCTTTCTGCCAGTGCTGATCGCCGTCATTCTGGGCCCCGCAGGGATCCAGGTTTCCGACAGGTTCTGATCGACCGACTAGTCCCTATCAGTGAACGGTCGCGAGCTCTTCTTCGAGGAGCTTCAGCGCATCCTGCAGCGCTTCAACCAGGATGTCCGTCAGTTCGTCGGATTTGTTCTCGAGAAGCATCAGCTTGACCGCCATGTCCTGCTGCTCGAAATACTGGTCAGGTCCTTCGTTCATCATCATGTCCCCTTAAGGCCGAATCATCTCGGCTGGTTCCACGATGCCGACGTATCCTTGTGCCGGGCTTTCACCCGATCCTGTGTCATCCGTCAAGCGTCGGTCTCGACCCCACCGGTTACTGCGGAATTGAAGTTCGAGAAAAACTCACCGGCGAGCTTCTTAGAGGTCGATTCGATCAGACGACTGCCCAACTGCGCGATCTTCCCACCGACCTCGGCCTTCACCGTATAGGTGAGCAAGGTCGTCCCACCCTCTTCCGGTGTCAGGGTCACGTCTGCACCACCCTTGGCAAAGCCGGCAAGGCCACCCTTCCCTTCGCCTGAAATCGTGTAGGAATGCGGCGGATTGAGATTTTGCAGCTCGACGGTCCCCTCGAACTTCGCCTTGATCGGCCCGATCTTCAAAACAACCTTGGCGGTCATCTGACTGTCAGAGGTCTTTTCCAGGCTTTCGCAGCCAGGAATGGACTGCTTGAGGATTTCGGGGTCGTTCAGCGCACGCCATACGGTTTCCACCGGCGCCTCGATGCGCTCGCTGCCTTGCATGTCCATCCGGTCTTCCTCCCTCACAGATCGCGGGCTCCCTCCCGCAGTCTTCAGACTGCATGGCGAAGGCGGCGGATGCAAGACTGCTAAAGCATCAGCGCAACCGACCGTCAGACGAGAACAGCCTGCTCAACACGGTCCTGGGAGCCGAAGAAGCGGAGGTAACGCTCGACCTCCTCCGGATCCCCGGTCGCCTTGCGGGGATTATCGGAAAGCTTGACCGCCGGGCGACCGTTGGCTTCCGAGACCTTGCAAACGATGGAAATGGGCTTCAGGCCAGCGATCTCAACAGGCGCGCAGCCGGCGAAGTCATTGGTGAGATTGGTACCCCAGCCGAAGGACATGCGGACGCGTCCGGCAAAATGGCGGTAGGTGTCGATAATCGCATCGACATCGAGCCCGTCCGAGAAGATCAAGAGCTTCTTGCGCGGATCGCGGCCCATCTTCTTCCACCATTCGATGATCTTCTCGCCGCCTTCGATCGGCGGCGCACTGTCCGGTCGGAAACCGGTCCAGTCGGCAACCCATTCCGGTGCATGCTGGAGAAAGGACGTGGTGCCGTACGCATCCGGCAGGACAATCAGCAAATTGCCGCCGTAGAGTTGATTCCAGTCTTTCAAAACCTGATAGGGGGCTGCTGCCAGCTGTTCGTCGGTCTCGGCCAAGGCTGCAACGACCATCGGCAATTCATGGGCATTTGTCCCGACCGCTTCGAGATCGGAATCCATGGCAAGCAGCACATTGCTTGTGCCGGTGAACGCCGGGCCGATGCCTTCCTTCAGGGCTTCGACGCACCAGCGCTGCCAGAGGAAGCTGTGACGGCGGCGGGTGCCGAAGTCGGAAATGCGCAGACCCGGCAATTCGCGGAGGCGCTCAACCTTCGACCACATCTTGGCCTTGGCACGCGCATAGAGCACGTCAAGTGTGAAGTAGCCGAGCGAGCGCATGGCAGCGCGCGACCGCAGTTCGTTGATGATGGCAAGCGCCGGGATTTCCCACAGCGTCGTTTCCATCCAGGAGCCGTGAAAGGTCAACTCGTATTGGCCGTCACGCTTGGAAAGTTCGTATTCGGGGAGCTGGAGATTGCCGAGCCAGGCGAGGAATTCTGGCTCGAAGATCTGCGCGCGACCATAGAACGTGTTACCGGCCAGCCAGATCATTTCCTTCTTCGTCAAGCGCAGCGATCGGACATGATCGAGCTGATCACGCAGTTCCTGCTCATCAATCTCATCCGCGAGCCTGACCGAGGTGGTGCGATTGATAAGTGTGAAGGTCGCATTCACCTGCGGGTAGAGTTTCCAGATCATCTGGAGCATCAGCAGTTTGTAGAAGTCGGTGTCGATCAGGCTGCGGATGATGGGATCGAGCTTCCAGGCGTGATTGTAAACCCTGGTCGCGATATCTGTCTTGGTCATGATCGACTGCCTTGCCATCCGCAGGGGGACTGCGGGGGACGGCCGAAACGCTCCGGCCGTTTCCGCTGCAGTTATCGGCAATCACCGGGGGAATGTCCAGAGAGCGCCATTACACCGCTCTCCGGGAGGTTTGAGCGCATTACTGGCTGGGTGTCGGGCTGGATTCAGGAACGATCTGATTGTTGTCGCTCGGCGACGGGGCCGTCTGCTCGACAGGCTGATTTGCCGGCTCGCTCGGCGCAATCGAATTGCCCCACCACTCCGCCGGGATCCAGACGAGCATGGCAAGGATCAGCCCGCCAAGCAACACGATGAGGACTGGCTTGCCCTTGAAGCCCTGACGCGCCTCGGTCGGGGTCATCGGTTCCGGCTGAAGGCCGCGCGTACGACGGTCGGTCGTGTCTGGAAGATCGGTTCGGCTGCTCATGTGGTTGCTCCCTTGTGTCCTGAGGCGCGCAAGGCGCGAATTCTCAGGGAAACGGGAGCTCAGCGGGGTTTGTTCCCGCAATTTTCGGGCGGCTAATAACCAGCGGTACGATCGACAACAAATTCGAGGGGCTTGCCAGCCTCGAGCCGAGCGATCTGCGCCTCGACGTGACGGAAGAGGGCGCGAACATCGGAGGCGGCGGCGGCGTGAGGCGTGACGATCACGTTCGGCATCGACCAGAGGGGACTGTCAGGATCGAGCGGTTCCTTTTCGAAGACGTCGACAGAGGCCGCCTTCAGCGTGCCGTCCGTCAGGCATTCGGCAAGCTCTGCTTCCTTCTGGCTGCCGCCACGACCGGCATTGAGAAAGATCGGACCGCCCAGGGGGCCCGTGCGGCGGAGCCTGGAAAACAGAGCGCGGTCGTAGATGCCGCGCGTGTCGTCCGTCAGCGGCAGAAGGCCGACCAGGATATCCGTGCGACCGAGGAAGGTGTCGAGCCCGTTCGCATCGAAGGTTTCGACGCCGTCGATCGTCTTTGCACGACGGGACCAGCCTATGACATCGAAGCCCATGACCTTGAGCTTCTGGACCGCGTCGGCACCCAGTACACCAAGGCCCATGACTCCAACCGTGACCTCCCGGGCCTCCGGCTGATCCGCAATCTCGTGCCAGACGCGAGCCTGCTGCTGGCCAGCATAGGCGATGCCATGGCGCAGATGGTGAAGGCATTGCCAGACCACCCATTCGCTCATGCGGTCCGTCAGGCTGCGATCGACAAAACGGATGATGGGGAGATCAGGCAGCTCGTATGCAGAAAGGATGTGATCGACACCGGCACCGCCGGAGAAGATGGCGGTGAGCCCGGTTGCACGACGGAAAACGGCCGGGTCCGGTTTCCAGACCACGGCGAATTCGGCATCCGAGAGGTCGTGATCGGCATTCGCCGGATCACCCATGTCGATAACAGGACGATCGGGGAACGCCGAACGAAGCGCGTTGACGACGCTTTCGCGGGCAAAGCGGAGATCGACGACGACGGGGCGTTTTTCTGACATTGCACACTCACATTATTGGCGGATGCCGCCGGCCTCGACGGCTTCGAGATTGAAGGCGGCGGCCATCAGGGCACGGGTGTAATCGGCCTTGGGCGCAGCGAAGACCTCTGCGGCCGGGCCCTTCTCAACGACCTTGCCACCGCGCATGACGATCAACTCGTTCGCAAGCGCCTTCACCACCTTGAGATCGTGACTGATGAAGAGATAGGCGAGATCGTGTTTGGCCTGCAGATCGCGCAGGAGATCGACGACCTGCGCCTGGACGGTCATGTCGAGGGCGGAGGTGGGTTCATCGAGCATGACGAAGCGGGGTTTCAGCACCATGGCGCGGGCAATGGCGATGCGCTGGCGCTGGCCGCCGGAGAATTCATGCGGGTAGCGCCAGCGGGTGGCGGGGTCGAGGCCGACCTCCTCAAGAGACCATGCGACACGAGCATCTCGTTCGTCTGCGGACAGCTGCTTTTCGTGGACCTTGAGGCCCTCGGCGATGATCTCGCCCACGGACATGCGGGGGCTCAGCGAGCCGAAAGGGTCCTGAAAGACGATCTGCAGGCGATCGCGCAGCGGCCGCATCTCGCTGTAGGAAAAGGCATCGATATCCTTGCCGATGAAACTGATGCGTCCCTTTGACGAGATGAGGCGCGAAAGGGCGAGGCCGAGGGTCGTCTTGCCGGAGCCTGATTCGCCAACGACGCCAAGAGTCTGACCAGCTCTAAGCGTCAGGTCGACGCCATCGACGGCCTTCACGTGATCAACGGTGCGGCGGAGGAAGCCAGCCTTGATCGGGAACCAGACGCGGATGTCCTCGCCCTGCATGACAACAGGCTTCGTTTCGTCCAGAAGCGGGGGTTCGCCGCGCGGTTCCGAGGCAAGCAGTTTCTTCGTGTAGGCATGCTGGGGCCGCTCGAAGATGTCCTCGACTAGACCTGCCTCGACGATCTTGCCCTTGGTCATGACGCAGACGCGATCAGCGAACTTGCGGACGATGCCGAGGTCATGGGTGATGAAGAGCATGGACATGCCGTGCTCGGACTTGAGGCGGCCCAGGAGTTCGAGGATCTGGGCCTGGACGGTGACGTCGAGGGCTGTGGTCGGCTCGTCGGCGATGAGAAGCTTCGGCCTGTTAGCAAGCGCCATGGCGATCATCACGCGCTGGCGCTGGCCGCCCGAGAGTTCATGCGGGAAGGCTGTCAGCCGCTTTTCCGGCTCTCGGATGCCAACCTGGTGCAGAAGTTCGAGCACGCGGGCGCGGGCGGATGCGCCTTGCAGTCCCTGGTGAAGCGACAGTATTTCGCTGATCTGCCGCTCGATCGAGTGGAGCGGATTGAGCGAGGTCATCGGCTCCTGGAAGATCATGGTGATTTCGTTGCCGCGCACCGCGCGGAGCTCGGGCTCGCCTGATGTCATCAGGTCGCGTCCGTCGAACAGGATCTGGCCAGAGGGGTGGCTCGCGGCGGGATAGGGCAGAAGCTTGAGGATCGAGGCGGCGGACACCGATTTGCCAGAGCCGGACTCGCCGACGAGTGCAACTATCTCGCCGCGCTGTATGTCGAACGAGACACCGTCGACCGCCAGGCTCTCGCGGCCACCCTGGTGAAAGGCGACGGAGAGATCGCGCACGGAGAGTAAGGGCGTGACAGCATCGCTCATCGGAAGGTCTTTCTAGGATCAAACGCATCGCGGACGGCTTCGCCGACGAAAATCAGGAGCGAGAGCATGATCGACATGGTGAAGAAGGCGGTGAGGCCGAGCCAAGGGGCCTGGAGGTTGCGTTTGCCCTGCGCGATGAGTTCGCCGAGCGAGGGAGAGCCGGGCGGCATGCCGAAGCCGAGGAAGTCGAGCGAGGTCAGCGTGGTGATCGAGCCCGAGAGGATGAAGGGCAGGAAGGTCAGGGTCGCGACCATGGCATTCGGCAGCAGGTGGCGAAACATGATCGTGCCGTTGCCGACGCCGAGTGCCCGGGCGGCATTCACATATTCGAAGTTTCGGGCACGCAGGAATTCGGCGCGCACGATGCCGACGAAACCGACCCAGGAGAAGAGCAGCATGATGCCAAGCAGAACGAAGAAGCCGGGCGGCAGGATGGCTGCGATGATGAGCAGGATGTAGAGAACCGGCATGGACGACCAGATCTCGATGAAGCGCTGCATCAGGAGATCGGTCCAGCCGCCAAAATAGCCCTGCACGGCACCGGCCGTCACCCCGATCGCGGCGGAGGCGAGCGTCAGTGCCAGGCCGAAGAGGATGGAGATGCGGAAGCCGTAGATCATGCGGGCCATGACGTCGCGGGCCTGATCGTCCGTGCCGAGCCAGTTCATGTTGCCGAGCACGCAGTTCGGATCCTCGGCGCCGAGCGGATAGGCAGCGCAGCGGGTCTCCTTGTCCATCAACCAGAAGGGCGCTGTTGGTGCCGAATGCGGAACCTCGGAATTGACCGTGCGGTAGGAATAGCGGATCGGCGGCCAGACCATCCAGCCGTTGGCGTTGATCTCGTCGGATATGAAGGGCGAGCGGTAATCGGTGACGGCAAGGAAACCACCGAATTTCTCTTCCGGGTAATCGACGATGACGGGGAAGAGGATCTCGCCTTTGTAGGAGGCGATAACCGGCTTGTCGTTGGCGATGAACTCGGCAAACAAGCTGAGAACGAACAGCACCATGAAGATCCAGAAGGACCAGAAGCCTCGGCGGTTCGCCTTGAAGTTTTCAAGCCGCCGGCGATTCGTAGGGTTCAGCCAACCCTTCTTCGGCGGGGCAATGATGGTAGTTTCGACGGCGGACATCAGACATCCCTCCGGTCGAAATCGATGCGCGGATCGATCCAGGTGTAGATCAGGTCGGAGATCAGGCCGATCACAAGGCCCATCAGCGAGAAGATGTAGAGCGTCGCAAAAACGATAGGATAGTCGCGGTTGACGATCGCGAGATAGCCGAGGCGGCCGAGGCCATCGAGCGAGAAGATGTTCTCAATCAGGAGAGAGCCAGTGAAGAAGGCAGAAATGAAGGCGCCCGGCAGGCCGGCGATGACGATCAGCATAGCGTTTCGGAAGACGTGACCGTAGAGCACCTGGCGCTCGCCGAGACCCTTGGCGCGGGCGGTGACGACATACTGCTTCTTGATCTCGTCAATGAAGGAGTTCTTGGTCAGCAGCGTCGTCGTCGCGAAGGCCGAAAGCAGCAGCGCGATGAGCGGAAGCGTCAGATGCCAGAAGTAGTCGAGGATCTTTTGCCACCAGGAGAGCTGGTCAAAGTTATCCGAGGTCAGACCGCGAAGCGGGAACCAGTCGAAGAAGGATCCGCCGGCGAAGAGCACGATCAGAAGGATACCGAAGAGGAAGCCCGGGACGGCATAGCCGATGACGATGATGCCTGATGTCCAGACGTCAAAGCGGGAGCCGTCGGCGACCGCCTTGCGGATGCCGAGCGGGATCGAGATTGCGTAGGAAATCAGTAGCACCCAGAGGCCGAGCGAGATGGACACCGGCAGCTTTTCGATGATCAGGTCGATGACCGAAGTGTTCCGGAAGAAGCTCTCGCCGAAATCGAAGCGGATGTAATTCCACATCATTTCGAGGAAACGCTCAAGTGGCGGCTTGTCGAAACCGAACTGTTTTTCGAGCTTGGCGATCAGTTCCGGATCGAGACCCTGCGCGCCGCGATAGCGGGAACCACCCTCATCTGCACCGACAGACTGGCTCAGCATGTCTCCACCGCCCGAAAGGCGCGCATCCGCGCCGTCAGCCTGGCCGCTGAGCTGTGCGATGACCTGCTCGACGGGGCCGCCGGGGGCGAACTGGATGACGATGAAGGAAATGCCCATGATACCGATCATTGTGGGTATCATCAGCAGCAAACGCCGGAGAATATAGGCGGTCATGCGCGGCGCCCCCGTTCAGGATCAGATCTGCCCCCGATGTCCAGGCTCGTTTGGTCAGCCAATAGTAGCCGCTCCGTTTTCCAGCGATTCGTTCCCTCCATTCCTAGAGTCTCACACAAGAGGCGCAAGCCCCGAGCCGAAATCACGGAGCCTTGGCCCACCAGATCGACGGGAAGCCGGTGCTGTAGGTTGGGAGTTCGGCGGGGTGCTCGAACTTATCCCAAAAGGCATAGCGAGCCGTACCGCCGTAATAGAGCGGAATGACGTAGTCATGGGCCAGCAGCACGCGGTCCATGGCTTTGGTTGCAGCGACCTGCTCCTCGCGATCGGCCGGGAAGATGATCCTCTCGATCAGGGCGTCGACGGCCGGATCGGCAATGCCGGCGTAGTTCTGCGAGCCTTCACGGTTGACGGATGCCGACCCCCAGTAGTCGCGCTGCTCGTTGCCGGGGTTCAGCGTCTGAGCCCAGACGGTCCAGGTCATGTCGTAATCGAAGCTTCGGGTTCGATTGGTGTATTGCGAGGGATCGACCGTGCGGACCGACATCTCCACCCCAATCTTGCGCAATTGCTGTTGGTAGGGAACCGCGACCACCTCAAGCTGTGGGTTGGACAGCAGGAGCTCGAAGCGGAAGGGCTGGCCGGTCTGCGCGTTGACCATGGCATTGCCACGAAGTTCATAGCCTGCCTGTTTGAAGAGCTCGACTGCCCTGCGCAGATTGTCGCGAGACGCCTGCGGAGATCCACCGACGGGGTTCGTGTAGGGCGTGTCGAAGACCGAAGCGGGAACCTTGTCCTTAAGAGCGGTCAGTAGCTCCAGTTCCTGACCTTGAGGCAGCCCGCTTGAAGCAAGTTCGGTTCCATTGAAAAAACTGCTGACGCGGAAGTAGGCATTGTAAAAGACGGTGCGGTTCAATTCCTCAAAGTCGAGCGCGTAATTGAGCGCCTTGCGGACCCGCTGGTCCTTGAACATCTCGCGCCGCATGTTCGGCACCAGTGCCTGCATCACGCCCGTTGCACGGAAAGGGTTTTCATACTCCTCTTTCCTGACGCGGCCGTCCTGCGCGGCCGGAAAATCAAAGCCGGTCGCCCAGCGAGCGGCCCTCGTCTCCTGCCAGAAGTCTGTGTTGCCGGAACGGAAGGCCTCGAACTCGACGTCTCGATCCCCGAACATCGTATAGGTGATGTTCTTGAAGTTGTTGTAGCCCAGATTGACGTTGAGATCCTTGCCCCAGTAGTCGTCCCGCAATTCGTAGCGAATAGTCGAGCCAGCCTTGAATTCGGCGATCTTGTAAGGGCCGGACCCCATCACCGGCTCCAGCGTGGTCCGTCCAATGTCTCGAGACTGTCCATCTGCGCCCTTCGCGTCCCACCAGTGCTTCGGAACAACCGGGAACTGGCCGAGGATCATCGGCAGTTCGCGGTTGTTCTTCTGGTCGAAGCGGAATGTAACGTCACGGTCGCCGGTCTTCTCGGCCGCGATCACATGGCTGTAATAGCTCATGTAGAGCGGGTTCAATTCCTTGAGCTTTTCAAAACTGAAGATGACGTCTTCCGGCTTGACGGGCTCACCGTCAGCGAAGCGAGCCTCGGCGCGAAGACGAAAAGTGGCACTCGAAATGTCTTCGGGGAACGAGACACCCTCTGCAAGCAAGCCGTAACCGGTGGAGATCTCGTCGCTCGTGTCCTTCAGGAGCGTGTCGAAGACGTTCATCAGGCCAGGTGCGACTTCTCCCCTGTCGAGCACCGGGTTGAAGCTGTCGAAGGTTCCGGTCGATGACATGCGCAAGGTGCCGCCCTTCGGCGCTTGCGGATTGACGTAATCGAAATGGGCAAAGCCGGGCGGATATTTAAGGTCGCCCAGAAGCGAGACCCCATGGCGGAACGGCTCTGTCGCTTCCTCCGCCACCCCATGAGATGGCGCGAATGCCAACACTGCCATCAGGCCCCAGATTGCAAAGTTCAACTTGTTGCGATCCATCCGCCTACTTCCCCTTATCTGCTCTTGTTGCGAAGCAGGATAGGGCAAAACCAGGCAAAAAACAGGGGACTGACAGAGATGTGAGTGCCATGGCTTCCGCAGATTCACCCCAATTCCGTTTCAGGCTAAACTGATCTGTGATTCACCCGGCCATCCGGCAGGGGGCGAATCCGGACCGATCGGGGACATGCACACGATGAAGAAAACCAGGGGCGCACGCCCGCTCGCCATGGCACTGACCTTTGCCTGCGCATTCGCGACCGTTGTCAGCGATGCGGCATTTGCCGAAGGACAACCTGCCAAGGAGCTTTTCGGCGGCATGGCGCTGCCGGCCAAGGCGGCCCCCTCCCCTTATGGCTCCTATGCCAAGGGGTGCATTGCCGGCGCCGTTGCAATCCCAACCGACGGACCAACCTGGCAGGCGATGCGCCTGTCGCGCAATCGTCGCTGGGGTCATCCGGAGATGATCGCGCTCCTTGAACGCTTCTCGAAAGATGCGGTGCAGCTTGGCTGGGGTTCGGGCATCCTGATCGGCGACATCTCGCAGCCGCGCGGCGGGCCGATGCTGTCGGGTCATGCTTCGCATCAGATCGGGCTCGATGCCGATATCTGGTTCACGCCGAAGCCTGCCAATCCGCTCTCGGCACAGCAGCGCGAGGACATGCCCTTCACCTCGATGCTGGAGAAGGACAAGTTCCTGACCGTCAACAGAAGGCTCTGGACCAATACCCATGCACGGCTCGTGGTGCAGGCGGCGAGCTATCCGCAGGTGGAGCGCATCTTCGTCAATCCGGCGATCAAGAAGAAGCTCTGCGACACCTGGACGGGTGACCGCTCGGTCCTCGGCAAGATCCGGCCGATTTACGGACATGACGCGCATTTCCATATCCGTATGCGCTGCCCTGACGGTGCTGCCGGCTGCAAGCCGCAGGCGGCTGTGCCGCCCGGCGACGGTTGTGACCAGTCGCTTGCCTGGTGGTTCACCAAGGAGCCCTGGGCCGCGCCGAAGAAGGAGCCGAACGCAAAGCCTGCGCCGAAACCGCGTGCCGTGCAGGTCTCCGATCTGCCCAAGGCTTGCGCCATGGTCCTAGACGCGCGCGGGCCGTCGAGCGAGTACGAGGTGACCTATCAGGCAGCGGGTGGGTCGATGCCCGGCAGCGCTGCGTCGGCGTTCGCGGCACCGCCTGCGGCATCGACTGCCGAGCCTTTTGAATTGCCCGCCATCGTTCCGGTTCCCCCCGCCCGGCCGACCGGTTGGTGAAGGCGAGGTTCCGCAGGGTGCTTTTCAAGCGCCTCTGCCTGCGCTAGATGGGTCTATCAAATCGATTTAAATCAGCTGGGGTCCCCTCGTGAGCCGCACCCGTTGCATCGCCCTGATCGCGCATGACCAGAAGAAGGACGACATGGCGGATTTCGCCCGGCGTCATCAGGCCAAGCTCATGGGCTGGCGGATCGTCGCGACCGGCACGACCGGCGGGCGGATCAAGGATGCTGTCCCGGAGCTCGATGTGACGCGGCTGAAAAGCGGTCCGCTCGGCGGAGACCAGCAAATCGGCGCATTGATCTCGACGGGGGAAGTGGACATGCTGGTCTTCTTCGTCGACCCCTTGACTCCCATGCCCCATGATGTGGATGTCAAAGCGCTGATGCGGCTGGCGACCGTCTATGACATTCCGATGGCGCTCAATCTCGCAACCGCCGACATCCTGATGCAGACCCTGACTGCCTGAGCAGCGGGGCCCAAGACCGGACAGACCATGGCCCAGACACATCGCGACGACACCCTCCCCTTTCCGATCCTGATCGGTGACATCGGCGGCACCAATGCGCGCTTCTGGATCCTGCTTGATGAAAGCGGCGACAAGGTCAGCTTCCCCAATGTGGTGAACAAGGATTTCGCCACGATCGACGACGCCATCCGCTCGAGCGTTCTGGAGACGACGAGCCACAAGCCGCGCTCGCTGATCCTGGCGCTGGCTGGTCCCATCAAGGGCGACGAAGTGCCGCTCACCAACTGCCCATGGGTGGTTCGTCCGAAGGTGCTTATGGCCGATCTGGGCTTCTCCGAAGTGCTGCTGCTCAACGACTTCGAGGCGCAGGCGCTTGCGGCTGCAACGCTCGATGTCGATGATCGCCAACATCTTGGTTCGCTGAGCGAAGCGCCGCTTGGCTCTCGCGTCGTGCTGGGGCCTGGCACAGGGCTCGGCGTCGCAGGGCTGGTTCGGGCGCGCGACATGTGGTTTCCGGTTCCGGGGGAAGGCGGGCATGTCGATGTCGGCCCGCGCACCAGCCGCGATCACCAGATCTGGCCGCATCTGACACCTGTGCGCGATCCGAACGCGACGCTTGGCCGGATCTCGGCGGAAGAACTGCTCTCCGGACGAGGTCTGATGAACGTCTATCGGGCGCTCTGCAAGGCGGACGGCAACCTGACACCGCGCTACGACGAGCCTGCCGAAGTTTCGGCAGCGGGTATCTCTGGCGCGGATGCAAGAGCGGGCGAGGCGCTCAGCCTGTTTGCCACTTATCTCGGTCGCGTTGCTGGCGATCTAGCCCTGATCTTCATGGCCAAAGGTGGCGTATTCCTCGCCGGCGGCATTTCGCCGAAGATCCTGCCGGCGCTCCAGAGCGGCGAGTTCCGTGCCGCCTTCGAAGACAAGGCGCCACATCAGGCCGTGATGCATGGGATTCCGACCTTCGTCGTGACCCATCCGCAGGCAGCCCTGCATGGGCTCGCTGCGTTTGCGACCGCACCTTCGGATTTCGGGCTTGCGACCGAGGGGCGCCATTGGCGCTGAAGGCATGCCTGACGGCTCTCTATGGCCAAAGGCGCCGCGACTGGCTATAGAGCGGCGGCGCCCGGCAAGGGCGTAGACGGCAACAGCACAGGACACTCTTTTTGGACGCTCAGGACAGCCAGACCCACAAGCCCAACATGGACAGCGTCTCCGCCGTCCTGAAGCGCGTCATCGCCGAGAACGGTCGACAGCATGTGGGCGGTTATGCCTTTGCCATCGTCTGCCTGCTGACGGTTGCCCTGACCACCGCATTTACCGCCTGGATCATGGAAGCCGTCATCAACGAGGCCTTCGCCAACAGGCGGGCGGATCTCGTCTGGATCATCTGCGGCTCGATCTTTGCGGCTTTCGTGCTTCGCGGTTTCGCCGGATACGGTCAGGCCGTGACGCTTTCCAGGATCGGCAACAACATCGTGGCGCGTTACCAGCTGCGCCTATTTTCGCATCTGATGTCGCTCTCCATCGGCTATTTCAGTGAAGCCCGGTCGGCAAGGCTTGCAGCGCAGATCAACGAGAACATCAACGGGATCCGTGACGTCCTCAACATGACGATCACCTCGCTCGCCCGCGACCTCGTCACACTGATCGCGCTGCTCGGCGTGATGTTTTATCAGGACATTGTCCTGTCGTTGATCGTCTTCACGGTTGCACCGCCGCTTTTCCTCGGCCTCCGCTACATTTCCCGTCGCCTGCGCAGCGCGACGAAGGAATCGGTCATTCTGAATTCGCATGTGCTTGGGGCCATCCAGGAGGCGGTGCAGGGGATTGCCATCGTCAAGGCCTTCACCATGGAAAGACAGCTGGAGAACAAGATCCAGTCGACGATCGATGCCGCAGAAGGACGCGCCAACAGGATCGCCCGCCTCAGCGAACGCAACGGACCGCTGACCGAGAGCCTGGCAGGCCTGTCGATTGCCGGCGTCATGGCTTATGCCGCCTATCAATCAATCTATGGCGGCGTGCTTCCAGGCGCCTTTTTCTCCTTCGTCACGGCCCTGCTTCTCGCCTATGAGCCCGCCAAGCGCCTGGCGCGCTTGCAGGTGTTCATGGAGCGCGCCGCCGTCAATGCGCGGATGATTTACGAGATCCTCGACACGGAGCCGAACCAGCAAGACAAAGATGGCGCCAAGCAGATTTCGGTGTCCGAGGCGAAGATCGAGTTCCGCAACGTGACCTTTGCCTATGGCTTGAACGAGCCCGTGCTCCGCAAACTCAACTTCACCGCCGAGGGCGGCAAGACGACTGCGCTGGTCGGACCGTCAGGTGCCGGCAAGTCCACGGTCATTACGCTTGTTCCGCGCTTCTACGATCCGGCTGAAGGCGAAATCCTGATCGATGGGCAAAACATTGCCGACATCACGAAATCGTCGCTGCGGCAGCAACTCGCCTATGTTTCGCAGCAACCCTACCTCTTCGAAGGCACGATCCGCGACAACATCCGCTACGGACGCCCAGAGGCGACCGATGCCGAGATCGAGGATGCGGCACGGCTAGCAAACGCCCATGACTTCATCCTCGCCCAGGCGCAAGGCTACGATACGCCCGTCGGCGAGAACGGCATCACGCTTTCCGGTGGCCAGCGGCAGCGGCTCTCGATTGCCCGCGCGCTGGTGCGCAACGCACCGATCCTGCTTCTCGACGAGGCGACGTCCTCGCTCGACACGGAATCGGAAGCGGCCGTGCAGCAGGCGCTCGATGCGGCCATGGCCGGCCGGACCGTGATCGTCATCGCGCACCGCCTCTCGACCGTCGTCAATGCCGATAAAATCATTGTCATGCAGGACGGCGAGGTGGTGGAAGAAGGCACGCATGAGAGCCTTGCACAGCGGCAGGGCGGTCTTTACGCTCGCCTCAACAATCTGCAGGCCGCTCCAAACGGCCTGCTCATCAGCCAGGAATAGACCCGCATGAATACGCCCATGAAGCTCGTCGTCGTCGGTGCCGCCGGTCGCATGGGCAAGACGCTGATCAAGCTGATCAGCGAGACGGAAGGCCTCGTGCTGCATGCGGCGGTCGAACGGGAAGGCTCTGCCGTTCTCGGACAAGATGCAGGCGAAGTGGCGGGTGTGCCGAAGCTTAGCGTTGCCGTCACCGACGATCCGCTGGCAGCCTTCCTGCATGCCGATGGTGTCATCGATTTCACCACGCCGGCTTCGACCGTCGAATTCGCGGCACTCGCCGCACAGGCGCGGATCGTACATGTGATCGGCACCACCGGCTGCCTGCCGGAACATGAGGACAAGATCGACGCGGCGGCCCGGCACGCGCGGGTCGTGAAGTCGGGCAATATGAGCCTCGGTGTCAATCTGCTCTCGGTTCTGATCAAGCAGGCAGCGCGCGCCCTTGATGCAGCCGGCTGGGATATCGAAGTGCTCGAAATGCACCACAAGCACAAGGTCGACGCACCTTCGGGGACCGCACTTCTGCTCGGCGAAGCAGCGGCAGAAGGCCGGGGCATACCGCTTGCCGATCATTCCGTTCGGGTGCGCGACGGCCATACCGGACCGCGCGAGGAAGGTTCGATCGGCTTTGCCACGCTGCGCGGCGGCTCCGTGATCGGCGAACATCAGGTGCTGTTTGCCAGTGAAGGCGAGTTGATCACGCTGTCTCATAGCGCGACCGATCGTTCGCTCTTTGCCCGCGGCGCGTTGAAGGCTGCCACCTGGGCCCGGGACAAGAAGCCCGGCCGCTATACCATGCTCGACGTGCTCGGGCTCAACTCCACCCCCTGATCGTCAAGAGAGGAATTGTCGATGACCGGTACACTCGTGCTCGTGCGCCATGGCCAGAGCGACTGGAACCTGAAGAACCTGTTCACCGGCTGGCGTGATCCTGATCTCACCGAACTCGGCGTGCAGGAAGCCAATGCTGGCGGCAAGGCGCTTGCCGATTACGGCATCAAGTTCGATATCGCGTTCACGTCCGTCCTGACGCGCGCGCAGAAAACCTGCAATATCATTCTCGAAAACGTCGGCCAGACCGGTCTTGAGACGATCAAGGACGAAGCGCTGAACGAGCGCGACTACGGCGATCTCTCCGGCCTCAACAAGGATGATGCCCGCGCCAAGTGGGGCGAGGAGCAGGTGCATATCTGGCGCCGTTCCTATGATATCCCGCCGCCGGGCGGCGAAAGCCTGCGCGACACCGGTGCGCGTGTCTGGCCCTACTACATGACCGAAATCCTGCCGCGCGTGCTGCGCGGCGAGAAGGTGCTGGTGGCTGCCCATGGCAACTCGCTGCGCTCGCTGGTCATGGTGCTCGACAAGCTGACCAAGGAGCAGATCCTCGGCGTCAATCTCGCGACCGGCGTTCCCATGGTCTACAAGCTGAACGCGGATTCGACCGTGGCTTCGAAGGAAGTGCTCGGCGACATGTCCGCCGCGCATTGAGCGTCACACACTCCCCTGAATGAAAGAAGCCGCCCATGAGGCGGCTTCTGCATTTTCAGTGACTGTTCTTAGTTCGCTTGCTTGCGCATGAAGCCCTGAATCAGCTCGGCGAGCGCTTCCGGCTGCTCGACCGAGGGGATATGGGCGCAATCCGCGATCTCTTCGAAACGAGCGGCCGGCACAAGATCGGCACCGGCCTTGACGGTGGCGGGTGGCGTCGAACCGTCCTGGTCGCCGACGACGAAGAGCGTGGGAACCGTGATCGTCGGCAGGACGTCGGAAAAGTCCGTATCGCGCAGGGCAGCACAGGTCGAGAGATAGCCGGCCTTTGACTGGCGCGTCATCATCAGGCGATAGCCTGCCAGTTCGTCGGCGCGGTCTTCGTGGAAGGCCGGCGTGAACCAGCGCGCCATGGCGCTGTCGGCGGCACTTTCGATCCCGTCCTTCTCGATCCCGGCGATGCGCTCGGCCCATATTTCGGCAGAGCCGATTCGGGGTGCGGTGTCGCAGAGGATGAGCTTGCGGAAGAGATCCGGCCGCTCCTGCCAGAGGCCCTGGCAGACGAGACCGCCGACCGAAAGGCCGCAGAACGTGGCCTTGCGGATGCCGAGTTCGTCGCAGAGGGTCGCGAGATCCGAGACGAGATCGGCCATGCCGAAGGGCTTGTCGGCGCCGCCGGAGAGGCCGTGGCCGCGGCTATCGTAGAACAGCACAGAGACGTCGTCCCCGAGCTCGTCGAAGAGCGGCAGCCAGATGCGGAAGTCAGTGCCGAGGCCGTTTGAGAAGACGATCAGGTTCTTGGCTTTCGCCTCTCCGATCAGCTCATAGTGGACGACATTGCCGTTGATGGTGGTGAAAGCCAAGGTTCATACTCCTGTGGGGCCGTTTTCGCCCCGTTACTGTGGTTCGGCCTAAGCCGGGAATTCTCAGTGCGCCTCGTCCCAATTGTGGGCGGCGCGGGCGTCGACCTTGAGCGGCACGCGCATGGAGACGGCCGGCATGGCGGCATTTTCCATGATGTCAACGATGACGGGCATGGCAGTACCGACCGCCTCGTCCTCGACCTCGAAGATCAGTTCGTCATGCACCTGCAGCAGCATGCGGCAGCGCTCCGACAGGCCGGCAGCGGCCAGCGCCGGCTCGATCTGGATCATGGCGCGGCGGATGACATCGGCTGCCGAGCCCTGGATCGGGGCGTTGATGGCGGCGCGTTCGTTGAAGGCGCGCATCGAGGGGTTGGACGACTTGATGTCAGGGTAATGGGCGCGGCGGCCGAAGATGGTTTCCACGTAACCCTTTTCACGGGCAAAGGCCTTGGTGGACTCCATGTAGTCCTTGATGCCCGGGAAGCGCTCGAAATACTTCTTGATGTACTCCCCCGCTTCCGAGCGCTCGATGCCGAGCTGGTTGGCAAGACCGAAGGCCGAGATGCCGTAGATGATGCCGAAGTTGATCGCCTTGGCACGGCGACGGACTTCCGACGGCATGCCCTCGACCGGCACGCCGAACATTTCGGATGCGGTCATCGCATGGATGTCGATGCCATCGGCGAAGGCCTGACGCAGCTGTGGGATCTCGGCGACATGGGCGAGCACGCGCAGTTCGATCTGGCTGTAGTCGGCGGAAAGAAGCTTGTGACCGGGCGTCGAGATAAATGCCGTGCGAATCTTGCGGCCTTCGGCGGTGCGGACCGGGATGTTCTGCAGGTTCGGTTCCGACGACGACAGGCGGCCCGTTGTCGTGGAGGCGAGCGAATAGCCGGTGTGAACGCGCTTGGTCTGCGGGTGGATGTATCCGGGAAGAGCGTCGGTGTAGGTGGATTTCAGTTTCGTGAGCTGGCGCCAGTCGACGATTTTACGCGGCAGCGGTGCACCCTCTGCTGCAAGGTCTTCCAGCACCTGAGCGGACGTCGACCACTGACCGGTCTTCGTCTTGGACCCACCGGGCAGGCCAAGCCTGCCGAACAGGATATCACCGAGCTGCTTCGGCGAGCCAATGTTGAAGCGCTCGCCGGCGAGTTCGTAAACCTCGTCCTCGGCCGCCGCCGCCTTCTGGGCGAGTTCGCCCGACAGACGCGAAAGGATCTGGCGATCAACGGTAATGCCGCGTTCTTCCATATGGGCAAGCACCGGCACCAGCGGGCGCTCCAGGCGCTCGTAGATGCGTGTCAGTCCGTCGGCGGCAAGGCGGGGCTTCAGCACCAGCCAAAGACGGAGCGTCACGTCGGCATCTTCGGCGGCATAGGCGGTGGCGCGATCGATATCGACGAGATCGAACGTCACGGAGGATTTGCCCGAGCCGGCGACATCCTTGTAGGCGATCGGCGTGTGGCCAAGCCATTTTTCCGATAGGCCGTCCATGCCATGATTGCCCTTGCCGGCATCAAGCACGTAGGACATCAGCATGGTGTCATCAAAGGACTGGAGCGTCACGCCGTGGCGCTTCATCACAAGGTAGTCATATTTCAGGTTCTGCGCGACCTTGAGCACAGAGGGGTCTTCGAGCAGATCCTTCAAGGCTGCCAGCGCATCCTTCATAGGGATCTGGCCCTCGGCATGACCGCCGCCGAGAAGATCGCCGACACCTGTCTTGTGAGTGAGCGGGATATAGGCGGCGCGGATATCGGTCGAGCCGGGAGATACGACATTGTCCTGGATCGCGAGCGAAACGCCGACCAGCTCGGCCTGCATCGGGTCGAGCGAGGTGGTCTCGGTGTCGAAGGCAACAAGGCCCGTCTCGCGAGCAGCGGCAATCCAGCGTTCCAGGGTCGCGATGTCGCGGATCGTTACATAGGCGCTGGTGTCGATCGGCTTGCCGGCAAAGGCATTGGCGCGGCTTGCCGCGAGATCGGCGGGCGTCGCGCCGTCGGACCCAGTTGCCGAGGCGGCAACAGCGGTCGCTGAGTTCGGCGATACGGAGGCGACAGGCGTCGCGCCGGCGTCGAGATCGGGTCCGCGGGCAGCGTCACCCCATTCGACCGGAACCACGGCCGGATCGATGGCGCCTGCATCACAATCGCAGGCTTCGGCGACGCGGCGGGTCAAGGTGGTGAATTCCATCGTCTTCAAGAAGGCGATGAGCTTCGGACCATTCTGCGGTTCGAGCACCAGGTCTTCGAGCTTCATGTCGAGCGGCACATCGGTGCGCAATTCAACGAGTTGGCGGGACACCCGGGCGAGCTCGGCATTGGCGATGATGTTTTCGCGGCGCTTGACCTGCTTGATCTCATCGGCGCGGGCGAGCAGCGTTTCCAGGTCGCCGAACTCTTCGAGAAGCTGAGCTGCCGTCTTCGGACCGATGCCGGGGATGCCAGGCACGTTGTCGGTCGAATCGCCCGTCATTGCCTGCAGATCGATCATCTTTTCCGGGGCTACACCCCATTTCTCGATGACATCGGGAATGCCGATCTGCTTGTCCTTCATCGCGTCATACATATGCACGTTCGCCGTCAGGAGCTGCATCAGATCCTTGTCAGACGAAACGATCGTGACGTCTGCGCCAACAGCCTCAGCCTGGCGGGCATAGGTGGCGATGATGTCGTCGGCCTCGAAGCCTTCGGTCTCGATGCAGGGCAGATTGAAGGCGCGTGTCGCGTGGCGGATCAGGCCGAATTGCGGGATCAGATCTTCCGGCGGGGCCGAGCGATTGGCCTTGTAGAGCGGGTAGATTTCCTTGCGGAATGTCGTCGACGAATAGTCGAAAATCACGGCCAGATGGGTCGGCGTGACCCCGACATCGGTGTTGCGGGCGTCGCGCAGGAGCTTCCACAGCATGTTGCAGAAGCCCGAGACCGCATTGACGGGCAGACCGTCCGATTTGCGGTTGAGGGCCGGAATGGCGTGGAAGGCGCGGAAGATGAAGCCCGAGCCGTCGACGAGGAAGAGATGATCGCCTTTTTTCATGTCGGCATGGATAGCGCGGGGCAGCAGAAACGTCCATGACGGTTTGGCCAGAAGGCGCCAAAATCACCCGCCAAGGGGTGGGCATGGAATTGAATCGGATCAGTCGCGAACCTTCACGAAAAGCTTACCGATTTGTAATCCCGCTTTCCCTTGAAAAAACACATTCCAAATCACAATTCCTAGTCATCGGCGCCTGATCACGCCGTAGTCTGAAAGAGGCTCGTCCCCCGCCGCTTCAGACTCGGGCAAAGGCCTTATCCCCCTCTCCGGGCCTTTGTCCCCATATTCCGGAGCCGTCGTGGCAGTCCCCCGCCTAACGCCACGGCGGCTTCCGCCCCCTCAAATGAAAAGCCAAAATTAGTCAGCCTCGGAAATGGATCGCATGCGATCATTCCCGAACGACGAACCACGACGACGTGTCGAGCGCCATGGCCCATGACCGTACGATCCCCGACCGCTCCGAGTCAGCCACTTGGCTGGCGGGCCAGCTCGCGCGCGGGTTCACTCGGGCGCTGCAGGCACGGGCGGCCAAGCTGGGCTTCTCGCCTGGCCAGTTTCCAATTCTGCTTGAGCTTTGGGAAGAAGAAGGGTTAACGCAGCGGCAGCTGCTCGACCGGGTCGATGTCGAACAGGCGACGATCGCCAATACGCTCGCCCGGATGGAGCGCGACGGGCTGATCGAGCGACGCGTTCATCCCAGGGACAGACGCGCACAGCAGATCTTCCTGACCGACAAGGCGCGTGAAATGCGCGAGGAAGCGCTGGCCGCAGCCGAGGCGGCGGAGCAGGATATGTTCCAAGGTTTCCGGCGTTTCGAGAAGGAATTGCTGAAGGAATACATCCGCTGGGCGATCGCCAATGCCCGCAAGCTGTGAGCAGATATTGATGCGCAGTTGAGAAAAATTCGCGGTCAGAACGCCTCGAAACATCAGGAGCTTTGGTCTATCGTCCGCCGCACTTTCAAATTTGCAGGACATGACCATGACCGATCTCTCCCCCATCCTCGCCAAGGCCGACGAGGCCCTGCCGCAGAGCCTCGAACGGCTGTTCGATCTCGTGCGCATTCCGTCGATCTCGACGGATCCGGCCTACAAGGCCGATTGCCGCAAGGCCGGCGAATGGCTGGTATCCGTACTCACCGAGCTCGGCTTCGACGCCTCGCTGCGTGACACGCCCGGCCACCCGATGGTGGTCGCCCATCACGCCGCTGAGACGACCGGCGCGCCGCATGTGCTGTTCTATGGCCATTATGACGTGCAGCCGGTCGATCCACTCGATCTGTGGGAAGACGATCCCTTTGCACCTGCGATCAAGGAGAAGGATGGCCGCAAGGTGATCACCGGTCGTGGCACGTCCGACGACAAGGGTCAGCTTTTGACGTTTGTTGAAGCCTGCCGCGCCTACAAGGCGGTGAAAGGTTCGCTGCCGGTCAAAATCACCATCCTGTTCGAGGGCGAAGAAGAATCCGGCTCGCCGTCGCTGAAGCCGTTCCTTGCCGCCAATGCGGACGAGCTGAAGGCCGACTTCGCGCTGGTCTGCGATACCAGCATGTGGGATCGCGAGACGCCGGCGATTGCTGCCGCCTTGCGTGGCCTCGTCGGCGAAGAAGTCACCATCATTGCGGCCGACCGCGACCTGCATTCGGGTCTCTTCGGGGGTGCGGCTGCCAATCCGGTTCATATCCTGACGAAGATCCTGGCCGACCTGCATGACGAGACCGGCAAGGTGACCCTTCCGGGCTTCTATGACGGCGTTGAGGAGACGCCGGCCAACATCAAGGCGTCCTGGGACAGCCTGGGGCGGACGGCGGAAAGCTTCCTCGGCGAGGTGGGCCTGTCGGTACCGGCAGGTGAGAAGGGCCGTTCCGTGCTGGAACTGACCTGGGCACGTCCGACGGCGGAAGTGAACGGCATCATCGGCGGCTATACCGGCGAAGGCTTCAAGACGGTGATTGCGGCCAAGGCTTCCGCCAAGATCTCGTTCCGCCTCGTCGGCACACAGGATCCGGCCAAGGTACGCGAGAGCTTCCGCGCCTTCGTTCAAGACCGTATTCCGGCCGACTGCAAGGTGGAGTTCCACGAGCATGGCGGTTCGCCGGCCATTCAGCTTTCCTATGATTCGCCTGAACTGACCAAGGCGAAGAACGCGCTGTCCGACGAATGGCCGAAGCCGGCCGTAATCATCGGCATGGGTGGCTCGATTCCGATCGTCGGCGACTTCCAGAAGATGCTCGGCATGGATTCGCTGCTGGTCGGCTTTGGCCTGACCGATGACCGGATCCATTCGCCGAACGAGAAGTATGACCTGAACTCGTTCCACAAGGGCATCCGCTCGTGGATCCGTATCCTCGACGCACTCGCAAACAGCTGAAGCCAGAAAAGCAAAAAGGCCGGTCAAAAACCGGCCTTTCCTTTACGCTTCTACGCTTGCCTGCCAGTACATCCGTGGTCAGGGACGGAAACGTGCCATTCGATGTCTCGGATGTTAGTCCACCTTCGTGGACCGCATCCCGGATCTAGATGATCGCTCTGGATGCTTAACAACCGGTTAAGCGTTTCGAAGTTCCTGAAACAGGTTTTCTGCGAATGCTCTATCGTTTGGTGATCTGAAGATGGGAATGCCCGGCTGCCTTTTCAAGAGCCGAGGGCGCTTGAAAAGCGGATGGGGCTGCGGCTAAGGTTTAGACATGAGCCTTGTGTCCGTCCGCCAGTTCTTTGCAGAACATGCCCCTGATATCTCCGTCATCGTCACCGAGGCAAGCTCCGCAACCGTGGCGCTTGCAGCCGAAGCGCATGGCGTGGAGCCGGATCAGATCGCCAAGACGATTTGCCTCAGGATCGGCCAAGACGTGGTTCTGGTGGTCACGGCGGGCACGAAGCGGCTCGACAATCGCAAGTTCAAGGATCACTTCGGAGTCAAGCCCCGCATGCTCGATGCCGAGGCGGTTGTCGAAGCGACGAGCCATCCGGTCGGCGGCGTCTGCCCCTTTGGCCTGCCCTCGCGACTCAAGGTCTATTGTGATCTGTCGCTGCAAGCTTATCACGAGGTGGTGCCGGCCGCAGGTGCGACGAATGCTGCAGTGAAGATTGCGCCGGAGCGCATGAGGTCACTGGTCGATGGGGAATGGGCAGATCTCTGCCAGTAGCTTCACGCGTCGTTCAGAGCTTGTTTACCGGCCTTTAACCACCCCTTAAATCGCCGCAATTACTGTGCAATTGCACGATCATCCACCCGAGGTGACACAGGATGATCGTCCGAGATTTCTTGAAGCCATTTCCGCGCGTGCCCACACCGGACAGCGCTTAACGAGCATCTGGAGCAAGATCACCGCAATGGTGAGCCGAGGCAAATCCCGTGATCGTATTGAACCAAGCTTCGGCGACGAGCGCGAGGACGAGGATTTTCGCCTCGATGCAGACGATCGGGTGATCGGCGGCCGGCCAGTGCGTGCCGGTGGCAAGAAGACGGCGGGTTCGGCGAAGCGCGGCAGGTCCGGCAGCCAGAAGAGCCGCAAAGCGAAAAACAGCGGCGGCGGATTCGGGCTTGGCAAGCTGATCTACTGGGGCTTCGTGATTTCGATCTGGTGTGGGATCGGCTTGGTGGGTCTGGTCGCCTATTACGGCTCGCAGATGCCGAGCGCCAGCAGCTGGTCTATCCCGGAGCGTCCGCCGAACATGAAGATCGTGTCCGTCGAGGGCACCGTGATTGCAAACCGGGGCGCAACCGGCGGTGAAGCTCTGCCGCTCGAGGAAATGTCGCCCTTCATTCCGCAGGCAGTGATGGCGATCGAGGACCGACGCTTCTATTCGCATTTCGGCGTTGATCCTCTGGGTCTGGCGCGCGCGATCATCACCAATGTGACTAGCGGCCGGGCAGTCCAAGGTGGTTCGACGCTCACCCAACAGCTTGCGAAGAACCTCTTCCTGTCTCCGGAGCGCACCATCGAGCGCAAGGTGCAGGAGGTGCTACTCGCCTTCTGGCTGGAGCAGAAATACACCAAGGATCAGATCATGGCGATGTATCTGAACCGGGTGTTCTTCGGCTCGAATGCATACGGCGTGGAAGCCGCATCGCGGCGCTATTTCAACAAGTCGGCGCGCGACGTGAACCTTGGCGAGGCCGCACTTTTGGCAGGGCTGCTCAAGGCGCCGTCCCGGCTGTCGCCGGCCCGCGACCCGGAGGCGGCCGAAGCACGCGCGCAGGTCGTTCTCCAAGCCATGCTCGAAGAGGGTTACATTACCGCCGACGAAATCAAGACGGCGATGTCGCAGCCGCCAACGAAGGCGAAGCGCTACTGGAGTGGTGCCGGCCAGTATGTTGCCGATCTCGTGCGCGACGAGGTGACCCTGCTGATCGGCCAGGTGACGGAAGATATCCTCGTCGAGACGACGATCGATATGACGTTGGAAAAGAAGGCCGAAGCCGCATTGACGGAATCGCTCGCGACCGAGGGCGATAAGGTCAATGCCTCGCAGGCAGCCCTTGTTTCCATCGATGGAACCGGTGCTATCCGGGCGCTGGTCGGCGGTCGCGACTATGCCGAGAGCCAGTTCAACCGTGCGGTGAAGGCAAAGCGTCAGCCGGGCTCGGCCTTCAAACCCTTTGTCTATGCCGCCGCGGTGGAGAATGGCTTGCGTCCAACATCAGTGCGGAACGATGCACCGATCCGCATCGGTTCGTGGACACCTGAGAATTATGACCAGAAGTATCGGGGCCAAGTCACCGCGACGCAGGCGCTTGCCGAATCGCTGAACACGATCGCAGCCCAATTGGTTATGGAGGTCGGCCCTGACCAGGTGATCAAGGTCGCGCACCGGATGGGAATCGAATCGGAACTGCAAAAGAATGCCTCGATCGCGCTCGGCACCTCGGAAGTCTCACTGCTCGAACTGACGGCTGCCTATGCGCCCTTCATGAACGGCGGCTACAAGGCGACGCCACACATCGTTCGACGCATATCCAAGGCCGATGGCACGCTGCTCTACGAGAACAATTATCTCGAGCCGCCAAAAGTTCTGAACGATGGCGTGGTCGCTGCGATGAACGCGATGATGCGCGATGTCATCGATCGCGGAACAGGCAAGAATGCACGGCTTGCCGGATGGGAAGCGGCGGGCAAGACGGGCACGACGCAATCCTTCCGCGATGCGCTGTTCGTCGGCTATACGAGCAATCTGACCACGGGCATATGGTTCGGAAATGATGACGGACAGTCGATGAAGAAGGTGACCGGTGGCGGCTTGCCGGCCAAAGCCTGGCATGACTTCATGACGGCGGCGCATCAGGGTCTGGCGCCTGCCCCGCTACCGGGCGGGGACTTCATCGAACCGGCACCTGCGGAAGACCCCATGACGATCGGTACAATCATCTCCGACGTATTCCAGGGTGGCGGCGAAGAGCGGTATTCCGGCGATCCCGTCTACGCCGAAGACTATCCTGCAGGTCCCGTTCCATCCCAGGATGTCAATGGCTCTGCAGGCCCCATACCGCCGGGCGAGGTCGGCGGAGGGCAAGGCACGCGCCGAACCACCCTGCTCGACTTGATCTTGGGACAATAAGGGCCACACGCGGACGGCAAGATGCCGTTGGCCTGACGCAAGGCAGCGATTCTAGTATAGCCAGTCTGTCAAGGACCGAGGGGTGCGGCAAAGCTCATGAAAACGCTGCACCAATCTGTTCTTTTTTACGGGTTTCCAGCGGATTTCCAGCCTTGCAGTCAGAAATTCCGCTTCTTATATACGCGACATAACCGCAGCGGCGCTGCAGTGTATCCCAGACCATCCACGTCGAGGGGCTGTCAGGAATGCCTGATTGGGGTTCCGACGGCCTGCTTCAAGGAGAATATGACATGGCAAAAGTAATCGGTATCGACCTTGGAACGACCAATTCCTGCGTCGCCGTCATGGACGGCAAAGATGCGAAGGTCATCGAGAATTCGGAGGGCGCACGCACCACGCCGTCCATGGTGGCGTTTTCTGACGATGGCGAACGCCTCGTTGGCCAGCCGGCCAAGCGCCAGGCCGTCACCAACCCGACGAACACCCTGTTCGCCGTCAAGCGTCTGATCGGTCGTCGCTACGAAGATCCGACCGTCGAGAAGGACAAGGGCCTCGTGCCGTTCCAGATCGTCAAGGGCGACAATGGCGACGCCTGGGTCGAAGCCCAGAACAAGGGTTATTCCCCGTCGCAGATTTCGGCCATGATCCTCCAGAAGATGAAGGAAACGGCTGAAGCCTATCTCGGCGAGAAGGTCGAAAAGGCCGTCATCACCGTTCCGGCATACTTCAACGACGCGCAGCGCCAGGCAACCAAAGACGCCGGCCGCATTGCCGGTCTTGAAGTGCTCCGCATCATCAACGAGCCGACGGCTGCAGCACTTGCCTATGGCCTCGACAAGAAGGACGGCAAGACCATCGCCGTTTACGACTTGGGCGGTGGTACTTTCGATATCTCGGTTCTGGAAATCGGCGATGGCGTCTTCGAAGTGAAGTCGACCAATGGCGACACCTTCCTCGGCGGTGAAGACTTCGACATGCGTCTCGTCGAATATCTCGCGGCCGAGTTCAAGAAGGACCAGGGCATCGACCTGAAGGGTGACAAGCTTGCCCTGCAGCGCCTGAAGGAAGCCGCCGAAAAGGCCAAAATCGAGCTGTCGTCGTCGCAGCAGACCGAAATCAACCTGCCCTTCATCACGGCAGATGCCTCCGGTCCGAAGCACCTGACGATGAAGCTGACCCGCGCCAAGTTCGAAAGCCTGGTCGACGATCTCGTTCAGCGCACCATCGCGCCTTGCAAGGCAGCTCTCAAGGATGCCGGCGTTACCGCTGCCGATATCGACGAAGTCGTTCTCGTCGGCGGCATGAGCCGCATGCCGAAGGTCCAGGAAGTCGTGAAGCAGCTATTCGGCAAGGATCCGCACAAGGGCGTGAACCCGGATGAAGTCGTCGCACTCGGCGCCGCCATCCAGGCCGGCGTTCTGCAGGGCGACGTCAAGGACGTGCTGCTGCTCGACGTGACCCCGCTGTCGCTCGGTATCGAAACGCTCGGTGGCGTCTTCACCCGTCTGATCGATCGCAACACGACGATCCCGACGAAGAAGAGCCAGACCTTCTCGACCGCCGAAGACAACCAGCAGGCTGTCACCATCCGCGTCAGCCAGGGCGAGCGCGAAATGGCTGCCGACAACAAGCTGCTTGGTCAGTTCGACCTCGTTGGCCTGCCACCGTCGCCGCGTGGCGTTCCGCAGATCGAAGTCACCTTCGACATCGACGCGAACGGCATCGTCCAGGTTTCGGCCAAGGACAAGGGCACTGGCAAGGAACAGCAGATCCGCATCCAGGCCTCCGGCGGTCTCTCCGACGCCGACATCGAGAAGATGGTGAAGGACGCCGAAGCCAATGCCGAGGCCGACAAGAAGCGTCGCGCTGCGGTCGAAGCCAAGAACCAGGCCGAAAGCCTCATTCACTCCACCGAAAAGTCGGTCAGTGAGTACGGCGACAAGGTTTCGGAAATCGATCGCAAGGCGATCGAGGATGCGATTGCTGCCCTCAAGGCTGCTGTCGAAGCCTCCGAACCTGATGCAGACGACATCCAGGCCAAGACGCAGACGCTCATGGAAGTTTCCATGAAGCTGGGCCAGGCCATCTATGAAGCCCAGCAGGCCGAAGGCGGTGCAGGTGATGCAGATGGTGGCAAGGACGACAACGTCGTTGACGCCGACTATGAAGAAGTGAAGGACGAAGACGCAAAGAAGTCGGCCTGATGCAAGGCCACTTCGGACGCCGTTCCAAGACCTGGCTGGCCTTCGGGCCAGCCGCACTTTCGTTGATCCTGGCGACCGGTGCCGTGGCACAGGACAGGGGGCAGGTCAGCGCAGTTCATCGTCAGGTGAACGCAGCCGAGGCACAAGTGGCCAAAGCGATTTCCGCGAAGGACAGCAATACCCTTTCCCGCATCGGCAACAATCTCGGCAAGATCATCGAAGCTGCGCTTCAGAGGCGTGAGAACGGTGGCGAGGTGACTTCCTGCGACATGGCTGCGCATTCGCTTGCCTTCGCAGCTGTGACGTCCGCAGACGGGCTGATCAGCAAAGGCGAAGCGCGCAAGCTCTTGATGCAGGATGCCGTCTCGGCTGCGTCCGACTTCCAGAAAGACATGCAGGCCTGTGACAAGCAGGCCGGCAAGGCGACGGGCAGCCACACGAGCGTTGGGAAAGCTTTGAGAGCTTTGTAATACAATGGCAAAAGCAGATTTCTACGAGACCCTCGGGGTTGGCCGGACGGCGGACGAGAAGGAGCTTAAGAGCGCCTTCCGCAAACTGGCCATGAAATACCACCCGGACAAGAACCCAGGTGACGAAGAGGCCGAGAAGAAGTTCAAGGAACTCAACGAGGCCTATGAGACTCTCAAGGATCCGCAGAAGCGCGCAGCTTATGACCGCTTCGGCCACGCAGCCTTCGAACAGGGCGGCATGGGCGGTGGCGGCTTTGGTGGCGGCGGCGGTTTTGCCGGCGGCGGCTTCTCCGACATCTTCGAAGACATTTTCGGCGAGATGATGGGCGGCGGTCGTGGCGGACGCGCGCGTTCGACCGGCGGTCGCGAACGCGGTGCCGACCTGCGCTACAACATGGAGATCAGCCTCGAAGAGGCCTTCACCGGCAAGACGGCCCAGATCCGGGTTCCGACCTCCATCACTTGCGATGTCTGCACGGGTTCAGGTGCCAAGCCGGGCACGCAGCCCAAGACCTGCACGACCTGTCAGGGCTCTGGCCGCGTCCGTGCGGCCCAGGGCTTCTTCTCGATCGAGCGGACCTGCCCGACCTGTCACGGCCGCGGCCAGACCATCTCTGATCCCTGCACCAAGTGCCACGGCCAGGGCCGTGTTACCGAAGAGCGCTCGCTTTCGGTCAGCATTCCCTCCGGTATCGAGGACGGCACGCGCATCCGCCTGCAGGGCGAAGGCGAAGCCGGACTTCGCGGTGGCCCTTCGGGCGATCTCTACATCTTCCTGTCGGTGAAGCCGCACGAGTTCTTCCAGCGCGACGGGGCAGATCTCTACTGCTCCGTGCCGATCTCGATGACGACGGCAGCACTCGGCGGAACCTTCGACGTGGTGACGCTGGATGGAACAAAGTCGCGTGTGACGGTTCCTGAGGGCACCCAGCCCGGTCGGCAGTTCCGGCTGAAGGGCAAGGGCATGCCGGTGCTGCGCTCGACGCAGGTCGGTGATCTCTACATTCAGATTCAGATCGAGACGCCGCAGAAGCTGACCAAGCGTCAGCGCGAGTTGCTGCAGGAGTTCGAACAGCTGTCGTCGAAGGAGAACAATCCGGAATCGACGGGCTTCTTTGCCCGGATGAAGGACTTCTTCGATACGCTCAGCGACTGACGATCGATCGTGAGAGGCAAGATTTGCTAGGGGCGGCCCGCCAAGGTGCCGCCCCTTTTGCATGAAGTCAGGCCATGAGACGCGGCTGACGCAGGATGAACCAAGCGAAGTGCTTCTGGATGGCAGGTGCTATGCCATAAACGATCGACAGCACCATGATCGGGGCGAGAAGGGCTGTGCGAGCCCAGATCGGCCAGCCTTCGGTCAGCGGCATGAGGACGTAGAGAATGGCGGTGACGAAGGGGTAGATGACGAGCAACATCAGCAGGGCAAGGCGATGCTTAGATGGTGTTGGGCGTGATGCTGTTGAGTTTGTCATGGAAGGCTCCATAAGAACGGTACGTTTCGTTTATATTGAAACGGGCCGTTTCGTTCAATAGACTTTTCTGATAGGGAGATGGGAGAGGAGCACAGACTGTGACGAAGACTGCACATGACATCACAAAACGCACATCCATCGGCGCGCAGCGGAACCCGGCCAGCGAGGACGCTATCCTGACGGCAGCGGCCGAGATCCTCCGCGAGGGCGGGTTGTCAGCCTTCTCGATCGAAGCGGTGGCGCGCCGTGCCAAGGCTGGAAAACCGACGATCTATCGCTGGTGGCCGTCCAAAGCAGCGCTGCTTCTCGATGTGTATCACCGGCAGAAGGGCGAGACCTTCTATCCTGATACCGGAAACGCTCGTGGCGACCTGATCGCTTTTCTCGAGACGTTGCTCGGCTTCTGGCAGAGGAGTGGCGGAGATGTGTTCCGCTCGATCATTGCCGAGGCGCAGAGCGATCCGGCGGCTCTGGAGGCGCTGCGCGACTACGCAGTGACGCGCTGCCGGGCAAGCGGCGTGATCCTGGAGCGGGGCGTGGCGCGCGGCGAAATTCGCGAAGGTCTCGACATCCCGCTCGTTATGGAACTGTTCTCAAGCTTTTGCTGGCAGCGGCTGCTGACCGGTCGGCTCGACCCGTCACGCGATCAGATCGCGCACATCGTCGATGCGGTACTGACCGGCTTTGGGACGATGGGTCGTGACGCTCAGTAATGCGGCGGGCGGGTGACGGCCGGGGCTTCCAGGCCCTGCTCTTCCAGAGACAGGAAGCGCTCCGTCAGCCGATCCAGCTTGGCACGGGTCTGCTCGACCACCTTCCATTGCTCGGTCAGCTGGTCTGAAAGCTCCTCGATGACCCGCGCCTGATGGGCGACGGTCTCTTCCAGACGCGTGATGCGCTCGTCCTGCGTGTCCATGATCTTCTCCATCGTCTCTCAAGCGGCCTAGATGCCGCAAGACGGACGCCCCGTCAAACGTGGCGCTGAAGGGATAGGATCAGCGCTGCTTCTTCTTGCGATACGGCATGGTCATGACGGCAGAGGCGGTCACGGCTGCGGCAAAAATCAGCGCCAGGGGCACGGCCATCATGATCGTCGGAAGGACGGGGTGGCTGGAGCGAGAGAGCGAGGTGCCAAGGCCGCCGAGGTCGAGCCAGACGATGGCAAAGGCGACCAGGAAACCGATTGCTGCCCCGAGCGAAGCGTTGAGGGCAAGAAAGCCCAGCATCTCCCAATGGTCGCGGCGGGCTTCCTCGGGGGTGAGGTCGTCGGAATGCAGAGACATGGCCTGAGCTCCAGAGCAGCGGCGATGCGATGAAACTAACGCATCTGGAAAAGAGTTCCATGTCGCCAAGCGCCGCACACCTCAGCTATCTCCAGAATGCGCGCTTGCGCCTTGCCTTCATGGCGCATTCGGCCTAGCTCAAGGCGACAGCGAATCCGACCGATGACCCAGAAGACACAGATCCAGCGGCTCAAACTCACCGACTTCCGCAACTATGCGCAGGCAGGCCTTGCGCTGGACGGACGGCATGTCGTGCTGGTCGGCGACAATGGGGCCGGCAAGACCAATTTCATGGAAGCGATCTCCTTCCTCTCGCCAGGGCGTGGCCTGCGCCGTTCGGTGCTATCCGACATTCCGCGACTTGGGGCCTCGGCGAGCTTCACGATCTTTGCCGCCATTGAGGGCATGGCTGGCGAGGCCGATATCGGCACCGGCACGGAGACGACGGAGGAAGGCAACCTCGTCCGGCGTCTGCGGATCAATGGCGGTCCGGCAAAATCGGTCGACGAACTCACCGACCACCTGCGCATCCTCTGGCTGACGCCTGCCATGGACGGGTTGTTCACCGGTTCCTCTTCCGACAGGCGCCGGTTCCTTGACCGGCTGGTCCTATCCCTCGACCCTGCGCATGGACGACGAGCCAGCGATTTCGAACGCGCCATGCGCAGCCGCAACAAGCTTCTCTCGGAAGGGCGCTTCGATCCGACCTGGCTGTCCGGCATCGAGCAGCAGATGGCAGCGCTCGGCGTTGCCATGGCGGCCGCTCGCCGAGAGATGCTGGGGCTGCTCTCCGGCCTGATCGAGGCAGACCGGGAAACCTCGGCCTTTCCATCGGCCTCACTCGCCCTGACCGGTTTTCTCGATGACCTTGCCGAGCTGCCGGCTTTCGAGTTCGAGGAACGCTACATCGAGATCCTCGCACAATCCCGCCATCGGGATGCAGCGGCCGGCCGGACATTGGATGGTCCGCATCGCGCCGATCTCATGGTCCGACATATTGAAAAAGACATGGACGCCGAGCGCTGCTCGACAGGGGAGCAGAAGGCTCTCCTGATCGGACTGGTACTTGCACATGCGCGGCTGGTTGCGACCATGACAGGCTTTGCGCCGATCCTACTGCTCGACGAAATCGCCGCACATCTCGACGAGGGGCGGCGGGCATCGCTCTTTGCCCGCATCGATGCACTCGGCGGCCAGGCCTTCATGACGGGCACGGACAGAGCGATGTTTTCGGCACTTGGTGACCGGGCGCAGTTCGTGACCGTGAGAGATGGCCAGATCGATGCGTGAGCGCGCTTTTCATCTTCATGTTCGGGTGGCAAGGTAGACCCCATGGACCCGCTCTCGCCAGAAGAAATCTCCCGCTATCATCGCCATATCCTGCTGCCGGAGGTCGGCGGCCACGGACAGCAACTGCTGAAAACCGCACGCGTGCTGGTGATCGGCGCTGGCGGTCTTGGCTCGCCAGTGCTGCAATATCTTGCAGCGGCGGGCGTTGGTACGATCGGGATCGTCGATAACGACGGGGTGTCGCTCTCCAATCTCCAGCGGCAGGTGATTCACGACACAGGAACGCTCTCGGAAAAAAAGACGGAGAGCGCGGCACGCGCCATAGCTCGTCTCAACCCCCATTGCCGCACGGTTTCATACGAGGAGCGCTTTGACGCCGCATTCGCCCGAGATCACCTGCGCCTCTATACACTGCTGATCGACGGCTCCGACAATTTCACAACGCGCTATGCGGCAGCGGATGCTGCGGAGCTTGCAAAGGTGCCGCTGGTCACGGGGGCCGTTGGGCGCTTCGACGGGACTGTGACGGTGTTGAAACCCTATGAGAGCGGTCCGGATGGGGTGGCGTACCCACGCTACACAGACCTTTTCCCCGAGCCGCCGCCGGAGGGACTGGTGCCCGCCTGTGCAGAAGCCGGCGTCATCGGCGCGCTCACAGGTGTCATCGGCACGCTGATGGCCATGGAGGCGATCAAGGTGATCACCGGGATCGGCGAGCCGCTGGTCGGACGGCTCTTGATGTATGACGGGCTTGCGGCCCGTTTCGACACCATCCGCTACAAACGCCGGACTTGACCATGAGCATCGTCATCCGTCGGATTGATCAAAGCTACTCGCATTACGAGGAACTGCTGGCGCTGATCATGGCATCCTTCGCCTATATGGACGGCGTGATCGACCCGCCCTCCTCAGCACATCGGCTGACCGTAGCCTCTCTGAAAGACAAGGTTCATGACGAGATCGGGCTGATCGCAGAGATGGACGGAGACCTCGTGGGCTGCGCCTTTCTGAGGCCCGAACCGGATTATCTTTATCTCGGCAAGCTCGCGGTCGCAGCAGAGGCGCAAGGCCGGGGGATCGGCGGGCGCCTGCTGGCCGAGGGCGAGGCGATCGCCCGTGAGCTTGGCAAACAGACGCTACGCCTGGAGACGCGCATCGAACTGACCGGCAACCACCGGCGGTTTGGCGCCTGGGGGTTCGTCCGAACCGCCGAGAAGAGCCATGCCGGTTACGACCGTCCAACCTATATCGAGATGCAGAAGCGTCTGAGCTGACAGAGCTTCAGTTGCGGTTCGGCAGCACCCTGTTCGGCGGGCGGTGGCCGTCGAAATAGGTCCTGATATTGATGATCACCTTGTCGCCCATATCGATGCGGCCTTCGATCGTCGCCGAACCGGTATGCGGCAGGAGCACCACCTTGCCCTCGTTGGCGAGTTTGACCAGCTTCGGGTTCACCGCGGGCTCGTTCTCGAACACGTCGAGACCAGCACCGGCGATCTTGCCTGCGCGCAGCGCTTGAACCAGAGCATCCTCGTCGATTATGTCGCCACGCGCCGTGTTCACGACATAGCTCGTCGGCTGCAACAGCGCGAGCCGACGGGCCGAAAGCAGGTGGAAGGTCGCAGGCGTCGAGGGGCAGTTGACCGAGACGATGTCGACGCGGGCGAGCATCTGGTCGAGGCTGTCCCAATAGGTCGCTTCGAGCTCGTCTTCGGTCGCCGGGCTGACCCGCTTGCGGTTGTGATAATGGATCGATAGTCCGAAAGCCTTCGCACGGCGGGCCACGGCGGTGCCGATACGGCCCATGCCAATGATGCCGATGCGCTTGCCCCAAATCCGGCGTCCCAGCATCCAGGTCGGCGACCAGCCCTCCCACTCGCCCGGCTTGTCCATCAGCACGCGCGCCCCTTGCACGAGCCGGCGCGGCACGGCGAGGATCAGCGCCATGGTCATATCGGCCGTATCCTCAGTCAGAACGTTCGGCGTGTTGGTGACCGTAATGCCCTTTTTCGCGGCGGCATCAATGTCGATATGATCCGTGCCGTTCGAGAAGCTGGCGATGAGCTTCAGCTGCGGGCCGGCCTCCGCAATCAGGGCTGCATCGATTCGGTCGGTCACCGTTGGCACAAGCACGTCTACCGTTTTGATGGCGGCGATCAATTCTTCGCGTGTGCGCGGTTTGTCATCGACATTCAATTCCGCATCGAAGAGCTCGCGCATGCGTGTTTCCACGGCATCGGGCAGTTTCCGCGTGATATAGACCTGGGGTCTTTTCCTGTTCGTCATGGGCCGGATCAATGCCTTCTTCAGAACTCGTTAACCAAGTCGCGGGATACTTCGCTTCTCAGGAAGGCAATTTCTACCAAACCCGTCGGCGAAGACAAACAAAACTCGTCGGATGACGGCGGATTTGTCCCTGATACGCGCGACGCGTCTCGGGGTGGTCAGAAAGCCCTTCATTTCCACAGCTTAGCCCGGAATGACCATGTTTCATAATCTGTGCCGCGTCAGCATTGCATTCAGCGTTCTTGCGCTGTCTCTCGTGGCCGGCCCGATCGCCGGTCATGCCCAGTCCACGACAAAGGGTTCGAGCGGGCTGCCGCTGCCGCGCTTCGTCAGCCTGAAGGCCGAAAGGGTGAACCTGCGTATCGGTCCGAGCACCGACTACGCCGTCTCCTGGCGCTATATGAAATCCGGGCTGCCGGTCGAAATCATCCGCGAATACGAGAACTGGCGGCAGATCCGCGATGCCGACGGCACCGAGGGCTGGGTGAACCAGACCCTGCTTACCGGCGAGCGCACGGCCGTTGCCGCCCCGTGGATGCGCGGCAACGGCGACGCCGTTTACGTCATGATGCGACGCGATTCGAACTCGTCGGCTCAGGTCATTGCCAAGCTCGAGCCGGGTGTCGTGCTCCGGCTCAAGGAGTGCAACGGCAACTGGTGCCAGGCCGAGGCCGGCGGGGTCAACGGCTGGATCTCGCAGAACGAGATCTGGGGCGCCTACCCGGGTGAGGCCTTTAAATAAGGCCGATTGCCGAGGCGCCCTTCTCAAGCGACATCATCGGTCGGGGTCCGATCTGCTGGATGACAACGCCAGCCGCATAGCAGCCAAGGTGTCCACAATCCTCGAAGCTTCGACCATTGGTGTAGCCATAGAGGAAGCCGGAGGCGAAGAGATCGCCGGCGCCCGTCGTATCGACAACCGTCTCCACCTTGGTCGCGGGCACGCGGATGCGCTGCTCCCCCTTGACGATGACCGCACCCTGATCGCCCATGGTGACGGCAGCAAGCTTGCAATCCTTCGAGATCAGATCAAGCGCGCGGGCGAAATCGTCCGTTTCGTAGAGAGACAGGGCTTCCTGCTCGTTGGCGAAGACGATGTCGACCGTGCCGGAGCGCATCAGATCCAGGAATTCGGCGCGGTAGCGGCCGACGCAGAAGCTATCGGAGAGTGTCATCGACATCTCCCGGCCCGCCTCATGGGCAATGCGGGCGCAATCAAGGATCGCCTGCTTGGCGCGCGGCGGATCCCAGAGATAACCCTCGAAATAGGTGACCTTGGAGTTGGCAACGACCTCGGGTTCGACATCTTCGGGGCCGAATTCGACGCAGGCGCCGAGATAGGTGTTCATCGACCGCTCGCCATCTTCGGTAACGAAGATCATGCTGCGGGCCGTCGGTGGCTGGCTGCCCAGCGGACGGGTCTGGAAACGGACGCCCTGGGCGCGGATGTCATGAGTGAATATCTCGCCGAGCTGATCTTCCGCAACCTTGCCGAAATAGGCAGCCTTGCCGCCGAAATTGGCGATACCGGCCGCCGTGTTGCCGGCACTTCCACCGGAGGCTTCAACAGCCGGCCCCATCAGGCCGTAGAGCCGTTCGGCACGCTCGGCGTCGATCAGGTTCATTGCGCTTTTGGTAATGGCATTGTCGATCAGAAACTGGTCGTCGCAGCGAGAAATAATGTCGACGATGGCGTTGCCGATCGTCAGGACATCGAACTGGCTCATGAGGTCCGGGGCTCCGTTTGCTTGGCCTGACGGTCATAGCCGTTTTTCCGCCGATGGGAAGGGAAAAGCAGACTAACGTCATCTGGTCGTTACATCGGACCACTAGAACGAAGACCGTGGATGGCCATCTCCCCCTGGCTTCCTCCGGGCCATGAAAGGTTCCGTACGGGAAAGCCGACCACGGATGTACTGGCGGCAGATCCCAACCCGGTGTGGCCGAACGTCGAAGCAGGCTTTTCGCCTGCTTTTGCCGTTTCTGATGGATTGGCCGGGCGCGGCAAGAGGCCTAAGAAGGGCTTTCTTGCCATGACGAGTCGATTTTCATGACCACCGTTGCCCAGGACGTCCTTCCCATCTTCATTCTCATTCTCTTTGGCTGGGCGCTCGTCCGGCTGAAGATCCTGACCGCCGAGATTGGCGACGGGCTGGGCGACTTCGTGTTCAAGGTCGCGGTGCCGCTCCTTCTGCTTCGGACGATCGCCAATGCCGACTTCCACGGTGCCTCTCCGTTTCGGCTGTGGATCGCTTATTTCTCCGGGGTTCTGATCACTTGGATCGTTGGACATCTTCTGGCGACGCGCGTCTTCGAACGTGACCAGAAGGTCGGCGTGCTCGCAGGCGTTTCCGCATCCTTTGCCAACAATGTCTTCATCGGCCTGCCGCTTGTCGAACGCACCGTCGGACCGGAGGGGATCGTCGCCATGTCGATCCTGCTCGCCGTGCACCTGCCGCTAATGATGATCGCCGGTGTTCTGGCGATGGAGCGGGCGGAGCAAAGAAGCGGTGGGCGCAAGGCCGCGGGCATACTCGCGGTTTCCAAACAGGTGGGCGGCAATCTGGTGCGCAATCCGCTGATCATCGGTCTTGCCGGCGGGGTCCTGCTGCAGCTTCTCGGCACTCCTGTTCCGGCGCTGATCGACGGCATCGTCGCGCAGGTAGCCGGCATGGCAGCACCGGCAGCACTGATCTCGCTCGGCATGACGCTCAACAAATACGGAATGGCGGGAAACATGAAGATTGCCGGCAGCATCTCGCTGCTGAAGCTCGGCTTGATGCCAGCCGTGGTATGGCTTGCATCCACGCTGCTTGGGCTATCGCCGCAATGGACGGCAGCACTCGTTCTGACCTCTTGCGTTCCGACGGGTATCAATGCGTGGCTGATCGCAAACCGCTTCGGTGTGGGCCAGGGACTGGCAGCCTCGGTCATCACCCTTTCGACTGCTGCCGGAGTGGCGACTGTTTCACTTTGGGCGCTGCTCCTGCTCTGACGCTCCAAAAAACAAACGCCCGGCCACAAGGGCCGGGCGCGTAACTACAGAACTTTTCAAAGCCAGCAGGCGATGAAGATCAAGGTGTTGCAGGCTGTGCCGGAGCGGTCTCAGCCGGAGCAGGCTCAGCTGGTGCCGCAGGAGCGGCGTCTGCCGGGGCGGCTTCCGCAGGCGCTTCAGCCGGGGCATCTGCAGGCGCTGCAGCCGGGGCATCCGCAGGTGCAGCGGCGTCTTCGGCCGGAGCAGCATCGGCAGGCGCGGCGGCATCTTCAGCCGGAGCAGCAGCTTCAGGCGACGGCAGCGGAACCGGGCTGTCGGCCATGGTGTGCAGGTAGAGGATCACGTTGGCGCGCTCGTCGTCCTTCTTGAGGCCTGCGAAACCCATCGACGTGCCGGGGATATGCTGCTTGGGCGCGGTGAGGAATTCGTTCAGGTGGTCCCACGTCCAGAGCTCGCTACCGCCCTGCGAAAACTCCGTGATGGCAGCAGAATAGCTGAAGCCTTCATGCGAGGCGATCGGACGGTCGACAAGGCCATAGAGGTTCGGGCCAACCTTGTTGGCGCCGCCCTTGTCGACGGTGTGACAGCTCGCGCACTTCTTGAACGACGCTTCGCCCGCAGCTGCATCGGCACTGGCAAGCAGGACTGCTATGGGAGTGGCGGCGACTTCCGGTGCTGCGTCAGTCGGAGCAGCCTCTTCCGCCACGATGGCAAAGCCTTCCTGCTCAGGCGCTTCAGAATGGAATATCCCTTCCGAAGCGATGGACACAGACATCAGGACGAAGACGGTGCCGAGAAAGGCACCCACGCCCATGTTGGTATAAGAGTTCATCTGCAAAGCTCCCCGTGCAGCCGGCCGATGAGCAACCGGACGATCTTGAAATCGCGCGGAACCTATGTCTTTTGCATAACACTTGCAACACGATTATGGTCCCGCAGCTGGGACTATTTGACACTTCTGTATGGTGATTTGAAGGGGTTATGGACATGAATGAAGGCGGAACAGCCAAAACCCTGATCCTGATCCCAGCACGCATGGCGTCAACCCGACTTCCGGACAAGCCGCTGGCCGATATCGCAGGTCTGCCGATGATCGTGCAGGTCGCAAAACGGGCTCAGGAGGCGGAAGTGGGGCGAATCATCGTCGCCGTCGACGACCAGAGGGTCTTCGACGCCGTCGAGGCGGCAGGGTTCGAAGTGGTCATGACCCGTGGTGATCACCAATCGGGTTCCGACCGTATTTTCGAGGCGCTGACGAAGGTAGACCCCGATGGCCTGGCCGAAATCGTCATCAACGTTCAAGGCGATCTGCCCACGATCGATGCGCTGACCATCCGCGCAGCACTCGAACCGCTCAAAGATCCTACAGTCGACATCGCAACGCTGACCGTCGAAATCGAGGACGAGCAGGAGAAGACGAACCCGAACGTGGTGAAGGTGATCGGCTCGCCGCTTTCCGAGGATAGGATGCGGGCACTCTATTTCACGCGTGCGACCGCGCCCTATGGTGCTGGCCCGCTCTACCACCATATCGGGCTCTACGCCTATCGGCGCGCCGCGCTCGAACGCTTCGTCACGCTCCGCCCGTCCACGCTCGAAAAGCGGGAATCGCTCGAACAACTCCGCGCGCTGGAAGCCGGCATGCGGATCGATGCCCAGGTGGTGAAGACCGTGCCGCTCGGCGTCGACACGCCCGCAGATCTCGAGAAAGCACGCCGCATTCTTTCCGCTTCCTCCTCCAACGCAGGACACTGATCCCTTGGCACCGACGAACAAGATTTCCTTCCAGGGCGACTACGGCGCCAATTCCGACATGGCCTGCCGCGACATGTTCCCCACCATGGAGCCGCTGCCCTGCCCGACCTTCGAGGATGCCTTCGTGGCGCTGGAGACGGGAGAAGTGGATCTGGCGATGATCCCGATCGAAAATACGCTCGCGGGCCGCGTTGCCGACATCCATTACCTGCTGCCGCTGTCGCGTCTGCACATCGTCGGCGAGTATTTCATGCCGATCCGCTTCCAGCTGATGGTGATGCCGGGCGTAAAACTGGATGAGATCCGCACCGTTCACAGCCATATCCATGCGCTCGGCCAGTGCCGCAAGATCATTCGCAGCCATGGCTGGAAGGCGGTCGTCGCCGGCGATACGGCGGGAGCTGCCAAACTGGTTTCGGAGAAGGGCGACCGTACGATGGCAGCCCTTGCGCCGCGGCTGGCGGCTCCGCTCTACGGGCTCGACATCATCGCCGAGAATGTCGAGGATTCGGAAAACAACGTCACCCGCTTCGTCGTGCTATCCCGCAACGAAGACGAGCCGAAGCGCGTGAGCGACGACGAGTTGTTCATCACGACGTTCGTGTTCAACGTGCGCAACATTCCGGCGGCACTCTACAAGGCCATGGGCGGGTTTGCGACGAACGGGGTCAACATGACCAAGCTCGAAAGCTACCAGATCGGCGGCAAGTTCATCGCCACACAGTTCTATGCCGATATCGAAGGGCACCCGGACGATGCGCCGGTCAAGCGGGCACTGGAAGAACTGCGATTCTTCTCCGAGAAGGTGCGCATCCTCGGCGTCTACAAGGCGCATGAAATGCGCGGCAAGCTCTGATCACGATGGTGGCGGTGTAGAGCATTTCCGGCGCAGCCAAGCTGCCTTCAATGCTCTATCCGTTTGTTTCCAAGTCATTTCAGAAGCAAAACCGCTACATATCTTGGCTGCAACTGCTCAGTGCCGCCACTCGTACCAATCCTCGATCAGACGACGGGCGATCGTGCCTTGGATCGGCAGGGTCCTGCCATCGGCTGACCCCTCCAACAACATCCGGCCAATCTCGTCGCGGGTGAACCAGCGGCAGTCTTCGAGTTCGGCGGTATCGAAGGTGATGTCGAAATTCATCGCCTCGCCATAGCAGCCGATCATCAGCTGGTGCGGCATCGGCCAGGGTTGCGAGGCGTGGTAGCGGACGCGCCCGACTGTGATATCGGATTCTTCGCGTGTTTCACGGCGAACGGCGTTTTCGATCGTTTCGCCCGGCTCGACGAAACCGGCAAGCGAAGAATACATGCCTGCCGGGAAGCGTGGGCTCCTGCCCATCAGGCAGCGATCCTGCTTTTCATCCACGACCAGCATGATGGCGACCGGATCGGTGCGCGGGAAGATCTCGTGGCCGCAGGCGGTGCATTTGCGCTTGTAGCCGCCGATGAGGGTGTCCATCGTGCCGCCACAGCGACCGCAAAACTTGTTGTCGGCGTTCCAGCGCAGGAGGCTGAGCGCTTGGGCGACTTCGCCGAGCAGTTCGTCGCCGATCAATGCGTCGCGGAAAAGTGCACGGGGGTCCGCCGGCTTGTAGTGTGCGGCAAGCGCTTCCGGCGCAACACTGACGGGAACTGCGAGGCGCGGTTCTCCAGAGGCCTGGTGGCCGAGCAGGATGGCGTCATCGAAATTCGGCTGGAGATCCGCGAGCTCGTAGGGAGCGAACAGCGGATCGAGAACCTGGCCATCATGCTTCAAGACGAGCTGAGTGCCGGAAAAGGCGAGGATATGCATGCCCTCGACCTTGAGTGCCTTTTCAAGCGAGGTTTCGTCACGATGTTCGCTGTCACGGTCGAGCTTGTTGCCGGAAAAGGCCGTCAGTTCGCTGGGTTCAAGATGGGGGGCACGGTTGAGGAAAATGGAATTCTTCATTGGAATGCTTCAAGTATCCTGTGCTTCATCGCCTCGAAGGCCTTTTCCTCATAGGGAACCGCCTTCTCGAAGCCCCAGATCGGACCGGGCCAGTTCGGATCATTCTCGAAGCGGGCAACGACATGGACGTGAAGCTGGCGCACGATGTTGCCGATGGCGGCGATGTTGATCTTGTCGGCATCGGTCACCTTCTTCAACGCCGTCCCGACCGTCACCTGCTCGAATGTCAGGACCGCCTGATCGAGTGGTGTCAGCTCGAAGATCTCGGAGACGTCGGGCCGTTGCGGCACCAGAATCAGCCAGGGCCAGCGACTGTCCCTCGCCAGCCTCAGGTCACAGAGGCCGAGCTTCAGGATCGACTCGCTGTCCCTCGCGAGGCGGTCATCCAGGACGAATGGCTGCAAGGCGTTTTCTCCCTCTCGTTTTCTGCGAGACTAGCAGTTTTTTTTTGGCTTGGCTTGCATTTGGCAACGTAATTGCCGATATGTCTCCTTGGGAGGTTGGTGGTGGACGAGCCACTCGCCAACCGGGTCAGGTCCGGAAGGAAGCAGCCCTAACGAGCGCGGCACGGGTCATCGTGCCAGCCTCCCACCTCATCTTCATTTCCGGCCTTTGTTTCCAACACGGGCCGTGCCATGCCCGGCTGCGGGCGACGGGGAAGCTGGCAACGCGATGAGCGATTTCGAGCCGACTGCAGAGGCCAAGCCCGCCCCCGGCGGCTACCGCGTTCTCGCCCGCAAATATCGCCCCAAGGATTTCACGGACCTGATGGTCGGCCAAGAGCCGATGGTGCGGACGCTCACCAATGCGTTCGAGACCGGCCGCATCGCTCAGGCCTATATGCTGACAGGCGTACGCGGCGTGGGCAAGACGACCACGGCCCGCATCCTGGCGCGTGCACTGAATTACAAGACCGCTGAGATCGACAAGCCGACGATCGACCTTCGCATCCCCGGCGAACATTGCCAGGCGATCATGGAAGGCCGGCATGTCGACGTGATCGAGATGGACGCCGCCTCTCATACCGGTATCGACGATATCAGAGAGATCATCGAGCAGGTGCGCTATCGCCCGGTCTCGGCGCGCTACAAGGTCTATATCATCGACGAAGTGCACATGCTGTCGACGGCGGCCTTCAACGGGCTGCTGAAGACGCTCGAAGAGCCGCCGGAGCATGTGAAGTTCATTTTCGCGACGACCGAAATCCGCAAGGTTCCGATCACCGTTCTCTCCCGCTGCCAGCGATTCGACCTGCGCCGCATCAGTGCGGGGGATCTTGTCGGGCTCTTTTCGACCATTGCGTCGAAGGAAGGCATCGAGGCGGACGAAGACGCGCTGGCGATGATCGCGCGCGCGGCCGAAGGCTCGGCGCGTGACGGTCTTTCGCTGCTCGACCAGGCAATCGCCCATGGCAGCGGCGTCGTGCATGCCGATGCCGTGCGCTCCATGCTGGGTCTCGCAGACCGCGCCCGTATCGTCGATCTCTTCGAGCATGTCGTGCGTGGCGACGTCTCGGCAGCGCTTGCCGAATTCGGCAGCCAATACGAGGCGGGTGCCAATCCGACGGTGGTGCTGACCGATCTGGCTGATTTCACCCATCTGGTGACCCGTCTCAAGTACATTCCCTCAGCCGCTCAGGATCCCTCGCTCTCAGAAGTGGAGCGGGTGCGCGGCGCAGACCTTGCGGAGAATGTGGCAGTAACGACCCTGTCGCGCATGTGGCAGATGCTGCTCAAGGGCATTCCGGAGGCCGAGGCCTCTTCGCGACCGGCAGGGGCCGCCGAGATGGTGCTGATCCGATTGGCGCATGCCGCACACCTGCCCTCACCCGAAGATGCGGCGCGACGCCTGCTCGAGATGTCGAATGGTGAAGGTGGCGGAGATCGCGCGCCTTCTCAGCCAAGGCCGAATGGCGGCGGTGGTGGCGCTTCGATGGCCATGCGCGTGCAGGCCGTGGGTCAACCTTCGCAAGACAGCGGCGCACGACCGGCGGTGAGCCAGCCGGTTGCCCATCTGCAGAGCGTGCCGGCAGGCGACGCTCTGCCGCAAGCGATGGAGCGGCGGGAAGCCAAGGTCGAGGAAGCACTGATCCCCGGCGTTAGGGTCGAAACCCTCGACGATATCGCTGATCTTTGCACCAAGAACCGCGCGCCGGTCCTCAGGGCTCAGCTTCGCCAGTTCGTGCATCTCGTGAAGATCGAGCCGGGCCGGCTGGAGATTCGTCTGGAATCGCAATGCCCACCGACGATCGTAAACGAGCTGAAAATGAAGCTCAGCGAGTGGACCGGCATCAACTGGTGGGTGACGCTGTCCAACGAGGCGGGCGCGCCAACCCTGGTCGAGGTCGAGAAGACGACCCGCGAGGCACGACTCGTCGATGCGCGACAGGATCCTGACGTGGCTGCGATCCTCGCACGCTTTCCCGGCGCCAAGGTGACCGACGTCCGGATCAAGGCAGCCGCCATCGAGGACGACGACATTGTCGCGGCGCCGCCAGCGGCAGCCGAATCCGCCGAAGGCGACATCCTGCCGGGCGACGATATCGAATTCTAGGGCCGAAGGCTCTTCTCGCAGAACACGACAACAATCCAAGGAGACGGTAATGCGCGACATCATGGGCATGATGGGCAAGGTCAAGGAAATGCAGTCCAAGATGGAGAAGATGCAGGAAGAGATTGCTGCACTCGAAATCGAAGGCAAGTCCGGTGGCGGCATGGTGACCGTTGTCCTCAGCGGCAAGGGCGAGATGCGCAGTATCAAGATCGATCCGTCGCTCTTCAAGGAAGACGATGTCGAGATCCTCGAAGACCTGATCGTTGCTGCCCACAAGGACGCCAAGGACAAGGGCGAAGCTCAGGCCCAGGAAAAGATGGCGGCACTCACCGCCGGCATCCCGCTGCCGCCGGGCATGAAGTTCCCGTTCTGATCAAGCAGTTCATTCTGCTCGAAAAAGGTGATCGGGTCTGTCAGCGATAGACCCGATCACCCCAAGGATTCTCCCCTTCGCGTAGAAACACCAGGCTCTCACTCCAGAAGCCACCCTCATGGCGGGCGTGGAAGAGATCGAAGTGACCGATACGGTCAAAACCGAGGTCTTGTGGTGCGAGCAGCACCTTGGTCACCGCCGCGCGGCGATAGTAACGCATCGCACGATCTATTGCCTTCGGCGTCGCGATCTCGTCATCCGACATGGCGACACTGAGGATCGGGCAGGTTGCGGTGGCGAACCGGTCGCGCATGACTTCGGCCGCCTCTCGCGACAGGCCCTGTTCCGCCCTGCCCTGCTGTAGCCCCCAGCCATAGGCGACCCCCTTCGGCAAATCCTCCAGCCAACCCAGGCGCTTGCCCGGAAAATGGCCGAATGCAAGGGTGATGGCCGACATGGCGACATGCCATTTCAAAAAGAGCGGCAGACGGCGGGCTGGCAGATAGTCGCCCCAATAACCGTATTGCCCGCCGACCGAGAGGATAGCCGAGACGCGACCGACCGCCGGCGAATAACCCGGCAGAAAACCACCGATGCTGTGGCCGACGACAAGCACGCGTCCTGTCTTATCCTCGTGCAAAGCATGGCGCAGGGCCGCGTCAAAATCCTGCTCGCCCCATTGGCGCCAAGTGAAGATCGACCCCTTGAGGCTTTCGGGACGGGAGAGCCCTATACCGCGATAATCATAGGTAAGGACGGAGAACCCGTTTTCGGCGAGATAGGCGGCATAGCGGTGATAGTACCGGGAGTGGACGCCGGTTGCCGGGTTGACGATCACGGTTGCAGATGGAGACGCCCCTTCCAGCCGCCACCAATGACCGATCAGCCGCACGCCATCGGCTGCGGTCAGTTCTATTCTCCTCGGGTCCATCACTCCTCCAAGCGGGCGGCATGATGACGAGAAGCATGGGATGGGTAAAGCCGGACGAGCCTAAGACCTTTGGCGAGGGCCTCACATCTCGCCGGCGCGGATCGCGTCCTTGACCTTGTAGTGGACCGGAGCCGCCATGTAGCGGGCGCGATCGGTCTCGCTCAGCCTGCGGCCGAAACTCGCCATCATCTCGCGCATGGTGACACGGTCGCCGCTCCAGGGCGTGAATTCGACGGACTGACCGGCTTCGACCATGCCACCCTGCAGCACCCGCGCATAGGCACCGGGACGGCCAGCGCGCGTGTAGCGCTTGACGAAGGTCGGCTCGCCCATCTTGGCGGCGAAGGTGGCGCAGGGGATGCGGGCGGAGGAGACTTCCAGGAGCACCTCGCCGATAGCCAACCTGTCGCCGGCGGCCAGCATGGCGCTTTCCACCCCCTCGATCACAAGGTTCTCCCCGAATGTGCCATAGGGGAGATCGCGGCCGAGTTCGGCCTGCCACCAGTCGAGATCGATGGAGCCCTCGATATAGACGGCCTGATCGACGCCGCCATGATGCTTGCGGTTGAGAATCGCGTCGCCGACGAGCCCTTCGGCATCGACCATAACAGGCCCCTGGATGGCGAGCTTGTTGATGCCGGTCTTGTATTTCTTACCCGGCAGGATCTCGGGTCGACCCAGGCAGACAGCGAGGATTTTCATTTGACGCACCCTTCGGCGATTCCGTTCTTTGACTATATGGGCTAGAAACGCGGCCATGGCAAAACGAGTCACCGGTCCCGAAATCGAGAAACTCGTCCAGCTTCTGGCAAAGGTGCCAGGGCTTGGACCACGTTCGGCACGGCGTGCCGCGCTGCATCTGATCAAGAAGAAGGACCAGCTTCTCGGCCCCCTGGGTCACGCCATGGGCGAGGCCTATGACAAGGTGAAGATCTGCTCCTGCTGCGGAAATGTCGACACCGTCGATCCCTGCACCGTCTGCACCGACGTGGCCCGCGACCAGTCCGTGATCATCGTGGTCGAGGACGTCTCCGACCTCTGGGCGCTGGAGCGCGCGGCCGCGATGAATGCCGCCTATCACGTCCTCGGCGGCACGCTGTCGCCGCTCGACGGCATCGGCCCCGATGATCTCAACATCAAGGGGCTGATCGACCGGGTGGCCAAGGGCGGGATCCGCGAGATCATCATCGCTGTGAATGCCACTGTCGAGGGGCAGACCACAGCACATTATATAACCGACCACCTGGTAGGGCTCGACGTGAAGATCACGCGGCTTGCCCATGGCGTGCCGGTCGGGGGCGAACTGGACTATCTGGACGAGGGAACACTGTCTGCGGCGATCAGGGCCCGGACGACGATCTGACCGCAAGGAAGAACCGATGGCACGCATCCGAAAGCCACTCAAGTGGCTGATGGCAACCGTTTCACTGGCTCTGGCCGGGAGTTTCGCCTCGTCGGCCGCCGCCGCGTCGCGCAGCGCCGTCGAAGCACAATTCCGGCAATGGATCGCCAGCGACCTCTGGCGGGCCGCTCAGGAAGGCGGGATCAGCAAGGAGATATTCGACCGGACGCTTCAGAACGTCCAGCTGAACTGGGACCTGCCCGATCTCGTGCCGCCGGGCACGGAGCCGCCGAAGGAGCGGACGCAGAGCCAGGCGGAGTTCAGCTCGCCGGCCTCCTATTTCAACGAGAAGCGCATGCAGGGCCTTGCCGCCACCGGGCGGACGCTTGCTAGCCAGCATGCATCGACTTTGCGCAAGGTCGAGGCGACCTATGGCGTTCCCGGCTCGATCATTGTCGCCATCTGGGGGCGCGAGTCCGGCTATGGAAGGGCGAAGCTGCCGCATTCGGCGATCGATGTGCTGGCAACAAAGGCCTTCATGTCGACGCGCAAGCCGATGTTCCAGCAGGAGCTGATCTCGGCACTGCACATCGTCGAAAGCGGCGACGTGAGTGCCGACAGGTTGATGGGCTCCTGGGCCGGGGCGCTGGGGCAGCCGCAATTCATGCCGGGAAGCTATCTGAAATATGCCGTCGACTTCGACGGCGACGGCAAGCGCGACATCTGGAACTCTGTGCCGGATACGCTGGCATCCATAGCCAACTATCTGGTGAAGAGCGGCTGGCAGAGAGGTCGCGACTGGGGCTACGAGATCACCATCCCCGACGGCGTTTCCTGTGCACAGGAAGGACCCGACAGAGCCAAGCCCGTCTCGGCCTGGGCAAGCACCGGGCTGACCCGGATTTCGGGTCGGGCCTTCCCGTCGTCGGAGGCCTCTCAGCCGGCGATGATGCTGGTGCCGGCCGGGACCTATGGCCCGGAATTCCTGGTGACGCCGAATTTCTATGTGCTCAAGGAATACAACAATTCCGACCTCTATGCGCTGTTCATCGGCAATCTGGCCGACCGGATCGCGAGCGGCGGCGGCGCCTTCAGGGCAGCCTGGGGCGATGTCGGCAAGATGCTGCGCTCGGATGTGCTTGCCATGCAGCAGGCGCTGGTGGCGCAAGGATATGATGTCGGCAGGGTCGATGGTCTGCCCGGCTTCAAGACGCGACGCTCGCTCGGTGAATGGCAGGCAAAGAACGGGATGAAACCCACCTGCTATCCGAGTGCGGATCTGAAGGCCAAGCTGCGCTGACCCTCAAGCTCAGTGATGATCGATATGCGGCTGATGGAAGACGTCATCCGCCGGCGGGATCGCCTGACGCTCGATCATCCGGTGGACCTTGGGCGGCCTGTCGCCGCGATGCAGTTCGAGCAGGCGATCTGTGATTTCGGCATCGGCCTTGGTGCGTCGCTGGTTGTGGCGCACATAATCCACCCAGGTCGGTACGTGATAGGTTTCCGTCCAGATGTCGGGATTTTCCAGGTCGCGCATCAGCGCCCAGTTTCGCGCCCCGTCGCGCAGACGGATACGGCGGCGTTCGACCATGATCGTCAAGAATTCCGGTACATCCTCGTCTCTGATTTCGAAATCGACATGGATGACGATCGGGCCGCTGCGCGGGCGAATGTCGAGTTTCAGGGACGGCTCGTTGAAGCGGTTGAGCGGATCGAGATCGAGGGTGGCGAAGGCAGGCATGGGCAGAAAGAAGCCGATGAAGACGCCGACCATCATCAAAAGGCTTGAGGCCACCAGCGCATGGCCGGAGCCATAGCTTTCGGCCACGCTGCCCCAGAGCCAGCTGCCGGTTGCCATGCCGCCGAAAGTGGCGGTCTGATAGAGGGAAAGCGCGCGTCCCACGACCCAGCGTGGGGTGGAGAGCTGGACGACGGTGTTGAACAGAGACAGCGCCAGGACCCAGCAGGCGCCGGCGACCATCAAGGCAAGCGCCGTGATCCAGACCGAGCTGCTGGTGCCTGTAACACCGGCGGCCACGGCAAAGCCCGCAAAGGCTGCGCGGACGATGTCCTCGCTCGACAGGAGTTCGCGGGCGCGCTGGTTGGAAAGCGCGCCGAAGATTGCGCCAAGGCCGAAGGCGCCGAGCAGGCCGCCAAAGGTGAGCGGACCGCCGGACAACTGATCGCGGGCGACGATCGGCAAGAGTGATAGGATGGCGGTTGCGGTGAGACCGAAAACAAACCCACGAAAGAGTACCTTGCCGAGATTGGGCGACATGGCGACGTAGCGCAGGCCAGCACCGATAGCCGAGCCGAGTTGCTCCCGCGGCAGCGGATTCTTCGGAATGTTCGGCTGCCAGCGGAAGAGCGCATAAATGATGGCAAAGTAGGAGAGCGTATTGACGGCAAAGGCAGCTGCAGCACCTGCAGCGGCCACGATGGCGCCACCAATCGCCGGGCCAACGCTGCGGGTTATGTTGAAGCCCATGCTGTTGAGCGAGACGGCGGCCGGCAGATCGGCCCTCGGAACGATATCGCCGACAGAGGCCTGCCAGGACGGATTGTTGAGCGCGGTGCCGCAGCCGATGAGGAAGGTGAAGGCGAGCAGCGCCCAGGGCGTGATGAGATCAAGCAATGCAAACAGCGTCAGAAGGGCAGAGACCACGATCATGAAAAGCTGGGCGGCGATCATGACGCGGCGACGGTCGAAGCTGTCGGCGATGGCTCCAGCGATCAGGGATAGCAGCATGATCGGGCCGGTATTTGAGGCCTGGACGAGCGCCACCATGTTTTCCGACGTGGAGATCGAGGCCATCATCCACGCGGCGCCGACACCCTGGATAAGACCGCCGAGATTGGACGAGATGCTGGCGAGCCAGATCCGGCGATAGGCTTCATTGCGCAGCGGCAGGAGCGGGGAACGGCTTTCGTGTGTGGACATGTCTTGAACTTCTCTGGCCACAACCATGTTCGGGAACAGTTGCGGCGGGCCAAACCTTGCCTTGCGCAACGCATGGATGGCAAGTTTGTTTTCGCCCTTCGGGTAAAAGCTTGCAAAAGACGGGACGGTCGGCTATATGAGCTTCAAATTCTTGATCGACAGATGAAGGGTGGGCCCGGAAGGACCCGCTCTTTTTTATTGGCGATCACAGCCAATCGGGAGTAAAACGATTGTCCGAAGATATGCCGAAGCCGGAACTCGGCGAAGCACGGATCATCATCGAGACGGGTCTTGACCGTCGTATCGCAGAGATTATCGAGCCCGTGCTCGTCGCGATGGATTTCAAGCTGGTTCGCGTGCGTATGATGAACCAGAACGGAATGACACTGCAGATCATGGCAGAACGCACCGACGGCACGATGACCGTCGAAGATTGCGAAGCCGTATCGATGGCAGTTTCCCCGGTTCTCGATGTCGAGGATCCGGTCGACAAGGCGTATCATCTCGAAGTGTCGTCGCCTGGCATCGACCGTCCGATGGTTCGCAAGTCGGATTTCAGCCGCTGGCAGGGCCATATCGTGAAATGCGAGACGTCGATTCTGGTCGACAACCGCAAACGCTTCCGCGGCAAGATCACCGACGTGAACCAGGACGGATTTACCTTGGAACGCGACCAGGTGGCCTATGGCGAAGAGCCGAAGGTGGTGATCCCCTTCAATACGCTCGCCGAGGCGAAACTCATTCTGACGGACGATCTGATCCGTGACGCGCTTAGAGCCGACAAGCTCGCGAAGGCGCAGGCCGCGAACCAGAACGACGAAGACGACAGCGAAGAATAACGTTTGACCTATAGCCCGAGGCCGATGCCTGGGCGTGAAGACGGAGACCTAATACAATGGCAGTCAGTGCTAACAGGCTCGAGCTCTTGCAGATCGCAGATGCCGTCGCCCGTGAAAAGGTGATCGACCGCGAAATCGTGCTCGCCGCCATGGCCGACGCGATCCAGAAGGCTGCCCGGTCGCGCTACGGTAGCGAGACCAACATTCGCGCCGACATCAACTCGAAGACCGGTGAGATCCGTCTGCAGCGCCTTCTGGAAGTGGTCGAGAAGGTCGAAGACTACTCGACCCAGATCGCGCTGGAACTGGCTCGTGACCGCAACGTCGATGCGAAGCTGGGCGACTTCATCGCCGATCCGCTGCCGCCGATGGACTTCGGTCGTATCGCTGCCCAGTCGGCCAAGCAGGTCATTGTGCAGAAGGTGCGCGAAGCCGAGCGCGACCGTCAGTTCGACGAGTTCAAGGACCGCGTCGGCGAAATCGTCAACGGCACCGTCAAGCGCGTCGAATACGGCAATGTCATCGTCGATCTCGGCCGTGGCGAAGGCATCATCCGTCGCGACGAGATGATCCCACGCGAAGCTTTCCGCTACGGCGACCGTGTCCGCGCTTATGTCTACGACGTGCGCCGCGAACAGCGCGGCCCGCAGATCTTCCTGTCGCGTACCCATCCGCAGTTCATGGTGAAGCTGTTCACCATGGAAGTGCCGGAAATTTACGACGGCATCATCCAGATCAAGTCGGTTGCCCGTGACCCGGGTTCGCGCGCCAAGATCGCCGTCATCTCGAACGACAGCTCGATCGATCCGGTCGGCGCCTGCGTCGGCATGCGCGGTTCCCGCGTTCAGGCCGTCGTCGGCGAACTGCAGGGTGAAAAGATCGACATCATTCCGTGGAGCCAGGATCCGGCCTCCTTCATCGTCAACGCCCTGCAGCCGGCTGAAGTCGCCAAGGTCGTTCTGGATGAAGATGCAGAGCGCATCGAAGTCGTGGTTCCGGACGAGCAGCTTTCGCTCGCAATCGGCCGCCGCGGTCAGAACGTTCGCCTGGCATCGCAGCTGACCGGCTGGGACATCGACATCATGACGGAAGCGGAAGAATCCGAGCGCCGTCAGAAGGAATTCAACGAGCGTACGAACCTGTTCATGGATGCGCTCGATGTTGATGAAATGGTCGGCCAGGTTCTGGCTTCGGAAGGTTTTGCTGCGGTTGAAGAAGTTGCCTATGTCGAGCTCGACGAAATCGCCTCGATCGATGGCTTCGACGAAGACACCGCGCAGGAGATCCAGACCCGCGCCCGCGAATATCTCGAGAAGATCGAGGCCGAGATGGATGCGAAGCGCCGCGAACTCGGCGTTGCGGACGAACTGCGCCAGATCGACGGCATGACCTCGCAGATGATGGTCGCGCTCGGCGAAGACGGCATCAAGACAGTCGAGGACTTTGCCGGCTGCGCTGCCGACGATCTGGTCGGCTGGAGCGAACGCAAGGACGGCGAGACCAAGAAGTTCGAGGGCCTGTTCTCGAAGTTCGACATCTCGCGCGCCGAAGCCGAAGCCATGATCGTGCAGGCGCGTCTTGCTGCCGGCTGGATCACCGAGGAAGACCTTGCGGCCGAAGCTGAAGTCGAAGCTGAAGGCGTACTCGAAGGCGAAGAAGCAGAGCAGGCAACGTGATGGGCGCGCAGACGCCCGACGCGAAAGAGGCTGAAGACGACTTCGACCTCTCTGACGTGAACGGACGCATGTGCATCGTCACCCGCGAAAGCGGATCGCCCGAGACGCTTTTGCGTTTCGTGGCGGCACCCGACGGGACCGTGGTCCCTGATCTGAAGCGGGCGCTTCCGGGCCGGGGCTGCTGGGTCAGCCCCAGCCGCGAGGCCATAGACAAGGCCGTGGCGAAGAAGCTCTTCGCCCGGGCACTGAAAAGGGATGTGAAGGCGGATCCGGATCTCGGATCCGTGGTCGACCGCCTTCTGGTCGCACAGCTGATCGGCATGATGAACATGGCCCGCAAGGCAGGCCAGTTCATCACCGGGGCGGCGAAGGTCGAGGCGGCCGTGCGCAGCGGCGAGGCCATTGCGGTCTTCCATTCGCAGGATGCCGCGCCAGATGGCGTCAGAAAGATCGACCAGGCCCGAAAGGCCTGGCACCTCGGAACAGGGGCAGAGGCGGAAATTCCCGCCTTTCACCTGCTCACCGGGGCGGAATTGGACGAGCAGATGGGCCAGAATGCGTTTATCCATGCTTGCGTGCTTGCAGGGCAGGCAGGTGAAGGTGTAGTGAAGCGCGCAACTCTGCTCGAAACCTACCGCGGCACGCCGCGGGTATCGGGCGCTGGCCCGAAATCACAATGACGCGGTCACCGGCACAGGTCGGCCTCCGTGGTTTAGGACAGTATGTGAACGGCGAGGCCTGATGCTCGGCATCCGGCCCCGCTCGAAGGAACGGGAACGGAATGACCGACAACAAAGACGACAAGACTATCGGCGTGAAGAAGACTCTCACCCTGAAACCCTCGGGGATGAGCCAGGGTACCGTGCGCCAGGACATGGGGCGCGGCCGTACGAAGTCGGTCGTCGTCGAAACGGTGAAGCGCCGCACGACGCGGCCGCTCGACGAAAAGCCGATCACACCCATCGCAACACCCGCAGCACGCGCTCCGGAAGCCGCCGCCCCTGCCCCGCAGGCGCAGCGTCCGGCTCCCACGCCGGCATCGGCGCCCGCAACGCGCGTCCAGCAGCCTGCCCCTCAGCAGCAGCGCCCGCAGCAGCCGCAGCGCCAGCCGGAACGTCCGCGCGGTGCCGTGCTGCATGACCTGTCGGCTGGCGAGATGGAAGCGCGTCGTCGCGCCCTGATGGAAGCTCAGGCCCGTGACATCGAAGAAGCCAAGCAGCGCGCCATCGACGAAGAGCGTCGCAAGGCCGAAGCGGCGGAAGCTGCCCGGATCGCAGCTGAAGAGGCTGCCCGCCGCGCCCTGGAGCCGAAGGTCGAAGCCGCGGCAGAACCCGAGCCGGCTCCGGCTCCGGTCGTCGCTGCACCGGTTCGCCCGGCAGCATCCGCCGCTCCGGCAGCGCCTAGCGCCCCCGGCTTTGTTCGCGGCCGCAAGGCCAATGACGAGGACGACGATCGCGGCCCGCCGCGTGGCCTGCCCGGCCGTGGCAAAGTGGCAGCACCGGCTCCCGCCAAGGTTCCTGCCCGTCCGAAGGCCGAGGAAGACCGTCGTCGTGGCAAGCTCACGGTGACCAGCGCGAACGTCGATGAAGACGGTACCGCGCGTGGCCGTTCGCTGGCCTCCATGCGCCGTCGCCAGGAGAAGTTCCGCCGCAGCCAGATGCAGGAGACCCGTGAAAAGGTCATGCGCGAGGTCATTCTGCCGGAAACCATCACCATTCAGGAACTGTCGCAGCGCATGTCAGAACGCGCCGTCGACGTCATCAAGTACCTGATGAAGGAAGGCCAGATGATGAAGCCGGGCGACGTCATCGACGCCGACCTCGCCGAACTCATCGCCACCGAATTCGGCCATACCGTGAAGCGCGTTTCGGAATCCGACGTTGAAGAAGGCATCTTCAACGTGAAGGACGACGAAGGCGAACTGGTATCGCGTCCGCCCGTGGTCACCATCATGGGTCACGTTGACCACGGCAAGACCTCGCTGCTCGACGCCATCCGCAAGACCTCGGTCGTTTCGGGCGAAGCCGGCGGCATCACCCAGCATATCGGTGCTTATCAGGTCGAACAGAACGGCCAGAAGATCACCTTCATCGACACTCCCGGCCACGCCGCATTTACCGCGATGCGTGCCCGTGGCGCCCAGGCGACCGACATTGCCATTCTGGTGGTTGCGGCCGACGACAGCGTGATGCCGCAGACGATCGAATCGATCAACCACGCCAAGGCGGCCAACGTGCCGATCATCGTGGCGATCAACAAGATCGACAAGCACGAGGCAAACCCGGACAAGGTTCGCCAGCAGCTTCTGCAGCACGAAGTCTTCGTGGAATCCATGGGCGGTGAAGTGCTCGACGTCGAAGTTTCGGCGAAGAACAAGCTCAACCTCGACAAGCTGCTCGAAGCGGTGTTGCTGCAGGCCGAAATCCTCGACCTGAAGGCTGACCCGAAGCGTACTGCCGAAGGTACCGTCATCGAAGCGCAGCTCGATCGTGGCCGCGGTGCGGTGGCAACCGTCCTCGTCCAGAAGGGCACGCTGAAGCCAGGCCAGATCATCGTTGCCGGCGATCAGTGGGGCCGCGTTCGTGCGCTGGTCAACGACCAGGGCGAGCACGTCAAGGAAGCTGGTCCCGCCATGCCGGTCGAGATCCTCGGCCTTTCGGGCACGCCTGCTGCCGGCGACCGCTTCGCGGTTGTCGAAAACGAAAGCCGTGCTCGCGAAATCTCCGAGTATCGTCAGCGACTGGCCCGCGACAAGGCCGTTGCCCGCCAGTCGGGCTCACGCGGCTCGCTTGAGCAGATGATGAGCAAGCTTCAGGATACCGGCTTCAAGGAATTCCCGCTGGTCATCAAGGCCGACGTGCAGGGTTCCGTCGAAGCGATCGTTGCTGCTCTCGACAAGCTTGGTACCGACGAAGTGCGGGCTCGTATCGTCCATTCGGGCGCGGGTGCCATCACGGAATCGGATATTTCGCTCGCCGAAGCGTCCAATGCTGCGATCATCGGCTTCAATGTCCGTGCCAATGCCCAGGCTCGCACAGCTTCCGAGCGCGCCGGCATCGAGATCCGCTACTACAACATCATCTACGATCTGGTAGATGACGTGAAGGCGGCGATGTCGGGCCTCTTGTCTCCGGAACGTCGCGAAACCTTCCTCGGCAATGCCGAGATCCTCGAGGTGTTCAACATCACGAAGGTCGGCAAGGTCGCAGGCTGCCGCGTCATCGAAGGCAAGGTCGAACGTGGTGCAGGTGTCCGCCTGGTTCGCGACAACGTCGTCATTCACGAGGGCAAGCTGAAGACGCTCAAGCGCTTCAAGGACGAAGTTGCCGAAGTACCGATGGGCCAGGAATGCGGCATGGCCTTCGAGAACTACGAAGACATCCGCGCGGGCGACACGATCGAGTGCTTCCGCGTCGAACACATCACGCGTACGCTCTGATCTCAGGCGTTTCGAACAACGATCCTTTCGGGCGCCGGATATTCCGGCGCTCGCTGTTTATGGGATCGTGACTTCCGGCATTGGCCGGAGGAACCACAATTACGGCATGACGCATCAGGCAAGCGCCCCCTATGTCATGCGAAAGGCTTTGAACCATGACAAAACCAACCTCTTCGGCACCTTCGCAGCGCATGCTGCGCGTCGGCGAGCAGGTGCGTGCCGCCATCACCCAGGTCCTGCAGCGCGGCGAAGTCCGCGACGAAGTGATCGAGAAGACCGTCATCTCCATCTCCGAAGTCCGCATGTCGCCGGACCTCAAGATGGCGACCGCATATGTCACACCGCTCGGCGTCAAGGACCATGACACGGTCATCGCAGCCCTCAACAAGCACGCCAAATATATTCGCGGTCGGCTGGGCAACCAGCTCCGGCAGCTGAAATACATGCCGGAAGTCCGTTTCCGCGACGACACCAGCTTCGACAACTACCAGAAGATCGATGCCCTGCTGCGTTCACCGGAGGTCCAGCGCGACCTCGGCTCCGACGAAGATCAAGACTGAGAAAAGACCTAGATGTCCAAACCCCGCAAGCCCAAGGGCCGTCCGATTTCGGGCTGGCTCATTCTCGACAAGCCGGTGGATTTCGGCTCGACCGAGGCCGTCGGCAAGATCAAGTGGCTGTTCAACGCCCAGAAGGCCGGTCATGCCGGCACGCTCGACCCGCTCGCATCCGGCATGCTGCCGATTGCGCTCGGCGATGCAACGAAAACCGTCCCCTACGTCATGGACGGGCGCAAGATCTACGAATTCACGGTCACCTGGGGCGAAGAGCGGTCGACCGATGACCTCGAGGGCGAGGTGACGCAGAGCTCCGACAAGCGCCCTGACAAGAGTGACATCGAGGCGTTGCTGCCCAACTACACCGGCACGATCAGCCAGATCCCGCCGCAGTTCTCGGCGATCAAGATCGCCGGCGAGCGGGCCTATGATCTCGCCCGCGATGGCGAGACGGTCGAGATCCCCTCTCGCGAAGTCGAGGTTCACCGCCTGACGCTCCTGAACTGCGAAGGCGACAAGGCGCATTTCGAGGTTGAATGCGGCAAAGGCACTTACGTGCGCTCGCTGGCCCGCGACTTCGGACGAGACCTCGGCTGCTTCGGCCATATCTCCTCGCTCCGCCGCACCTTCGTGGCCCCGTTTGCCGAGGATATGATGGTGCCGCTCGCGGAGCTCGTCGCGCTTGAAGCCATCGAAGACCGGGATGAACGGCTGGCCGCGCTCGATGCATTCCTCGGCGATACGGCAGAAGCGCTGTCCGCGTTGCCGCAGCTCAGGATCACCGATGACCAGGCGCATCGGCTGCGCATGGGTAACCCGATCATCCTGCGCGGCCGCGATGCACCGGTTGCGGAGCCTGAGGCGGTTGCGCTGGCCGGCGGCAAGTTGATCGCGATCGGCGAGATCGCCGGCGGCGAGTTCCACCCGCGGCGGGTCTTCGCCTGAAGCCATCCGGCCGCCTGCTCTTTCCTTTCTTGAGGGAATGGAGTATAGGCGGCGGCAGCTGGCACCTTCGGGTGCGTGCATTCACGGCCAATGCTGGACGACATCCCGGCGTTTGGCGACCTGTTTCTCCTTATTCTAGAAAGGATTCACGATGTCGATCACTGCAGAGCGCAAGGCCGCCCTCATCAAGGAATACGCAATCAAGGAAGGCGACACCGGTTCTCCGGAAGTTCAGGTCGCAATCCTGACCGAGCGTATCACCAACCTGACGGAACACTTCAAGGGTCACAAGAAGGACAACCACTCGCGTCGTGGCCTTCTGACCATGGTTTCGACCCGCCGTTCGCTTCTCGACTATGTCAAGAAGCAGGATGAGGCTCGCTACACGACCCTGATCACGCGCCTCGGCATCCGCCGCTAACGACTTCCCGGCGGACCTTCCTGAAGAAGGTCCGCCGGTTGCCTTTCCGGGTCAGGCTTTACGACCCGCGACCGGTTCCGCGCGAAGATCGCCCGGAACGAACGACAGGCCGGATGGGCCGGATCTGTCAACGACAACCGATGACCTGTCATGGGGCAGGATTGTTGGATGCTTCCGCGCTGTAATGGCGAATTGCGGGATGACCCGCCGGATCCGAAGCCTCCCACTGTCTTGCCCGTGATTGCGTCAGCACATTGCAGACCAAACGCCCCTTGCCCGTTCGGCAGGGCGAAGGTCCGCATATGAAGGACAAGATATGTTTGATGTTCACAGCGTCGAAATCGAGTGGGCAGGCCGCCCTCTGAAGCTCGAGACCGGCAAGATCGCCCGCCAGGCTGACGGTGCCGTTCTCGCCACTTACGGCGAAACCGTCGTTCTCGCCACCGTCGTTTCGGCCAAGTCGCCGAAGCCGGGCCAGGATTTCTTCCCGCTCACCGTCAATTACCAGGAAAAGACCTATGCCGCCGGCAAGATCCCGGGTGGCTACTTCAAGCGCGAAGGTCGTCCGTCGGAAAAGGAAACGCTGGTTTCCCGCCTGATCGACCGTCCGATCCGCCCGCTCTTCCCGGAAGGCTACAAGAACGACACCCAGGTCGTCGTCACCGTGGTCCAGCATGACCTCGAAAACGATCCGGACGTCTTGTCGATGGTTGCCGCTTCGGCAGCGCTGACGCTCTCCGGCGTGCCCTTCATGGGTCCGGTCGGCGGCGCACGCGTCGGCTACATCAATGGCGAATACGTTCTGAACCCGCATCTCGACGAGATGGACGAGTCGGTTCTCGACCTCGTCGTAGCCGGCACCCAGGACGCCGTCCTGATGGTCGAGTCGGAAGCCAAGGAACTGAACGAAGACATCATGCTCGGTGCCGTCATGTTCGGCCACAAGGGCTTCCAGCCGGTTATCGACGCAATCATCAAGCTCGCTGAAGTGGCTGCCAAGGAGCCGCGCGAATTCGAGCCGGAAGACCATTCCGCTCTTGAAGCTGAGATGCTTTCGATCGCCGAAACCGAACTGCGCGCTGCCTACAAGATCACCCAGAAGGCCGATCGCTACGCTGCCGTCGACGCCGTCAAGGCCAAGGTGAAGGCACACTTCTTCCCGGAAGGCGAAGAGCCGAAGTACTCCAACGAAGTCATCGGCGCTGTCTTCAAGCACCTGCAGGCGAAGATCGTTCGCTGGAACATCCTGGACACCAAGAGCCGTATCGACGGCCGTGACCTGGAAACGGTGCGCAAGATCGTCTCGGAAGTCGGCGTTCTACCGCGCACGCACGGTTCGGCCTTGTTCACTCGCGGCGAGACCCAGGCGATTGTTGTTGCCACGCTCGGCACCGGCGAAGACGAACAGTATGTCGACTCGCTCACGGGCATGTACAAGGAACGCTTCCTGCTGCACTACAACTTCCCGCCCTACTCCGTCGGTGAAACCGGCCGCATGGGTTCGCCGGGTCGTCGCGAAATCGGTCACGGCAAGCTCGCCTGGCGCGCCATCCGCCCGATGCTTCCGTCTGCAGAGCAGTTCCCCTACACGCTGCGCGTCGTCTCCGAGATCACCGAGTCGAACGGCTCGTCCTCGATGGCAACCGTTTGCGGTACGTCGCTCGCACTGATGGATGCCGGCGTTCCGCTGGCCAAGCCGGTTGCCGGTATCGCCATGGGTCTGATCCTCGAAGGTGAGCGCTTCGCCGTTCTCTCCGACATCCTGGGTGACGAAGACCACCTCGGCGACATGGACTTCAAGGTCGCCGGTACTGCCGACGGCATCACCTCGCTGCAGATGGACATCAAGATCGCCGGTATCACCGAAGAGATCATGAAGGTCGCGCTTGCCCAGGCCCAGGGCGGTCGCAAGCACATCCTCGGCGAAATGGCGAACGCCCTTTCCGAAAGCCGTGGTCAGCTCGGCGAATTCGCACCGCGCATCGAAGTGATGAACATCCCGGTCGACAAGATCCGTGAAGTCATCGGTTCGGGCGGCAAGGTCATCCGCGAAATCGTCGAAAAGACCGGCGCCAAGATCAACATCGAAGACGACGGCACCGTGAAGATCGCCTCCGCATCCGGCAAGGAAATCGAAGCGGCCCGCAAGTGGATCCACTCGATCGTGGCCGAGCCGGAAGTCGGCGTGATCTACGAAGGTACCGTTGTGAAGACCGCCGACTTTGGCGCCTTCGTCAACTTCTTCGGCTCGCGTGACGGCCTCGTGCACATCTCGCAGCTGGCTTCCGAGCGCGTTGCCAAGACATCCGACGTCGTCAAGGAAGGCGACAAGGTCTGGGTCAAGCTGATGGGCTTCGATGAGCGCGGCAAGGTCCGCCTGTCGATGAAGGTCGTGGATCAGACCACCGGTCAGGAAATCGTGGCCGAGAAGAAGAAGGAAGACGGCGAAGCAGCTGAATAAGCTGACGTCGTTCCCGATCCGAGGCGCGGGAGAACTTCCCGCGCCTTTTTTGTTCGCCGAGAAAAGAAGACCGAGCCATGAGCCGCGAAACACTGAAGACCCTGTTCCACCCCTTCGTCACGGAAACTGTCGCTCTTCCCGAAGCCGGAAGTCGCTATTTGTTTCTCGGTGCCGAGGCGGGATTTGCCAAGCCCGAGGGCTTTGCCGCCGAACTGACCGTGGTTCAGGATTTCCGCCCGGAATTCCGGCGCCTCGAAGCCAGCCACCTCCAGCCGGTCCCGACGGTCGATGGCGAGGGCTACGAAGGTGCTCTCATCCTCTGCGGCAAGCACAAGGGCGTCAACGAGGACCGCGTCGCTGAAGCACTGCGACGGGTTAAAGCAGGGGGGACGATCTTGGTTGCTGGCGCCAAGGAAGACGGCATTCTTCCGCTGCGCAAGCAGCTGGATCGGCTCGGCCTCTCGCCGGAATCTATGCCGAAATATCACGGCGTCGTCGTCTGGTTCAATGCGCCTGAGGATCCCACGGCAATCGTTTCGACGCTTTGCGCCAAGCCCGTTATAGTAGACGGACGTTTCGAGACGCGCTCTGGTCTCTTCTCCCATGCTCATGCCGATGAAGGTTCCGAACTGCTGGCGAGCCGCCTGCCGACGAATTTCGACGGCAACGCAGCCGATTTCGGCGCTGGCTGGGGTTATCTGTCGGTGATGCTGGCAGACGCTGCGCCGCGCACCAATCGCATCGATCTATTCGAAGCGAGCCACGAGGCTCTGGAGCATGCCAAGCGCAATCTGGCGCGCAACTGCCCTGATCTGACGACAAGGTTTTTCTGGCAGGATCTCGGTAACGAGCCGCCGAAGGAAAAATACGACCTTGTCATCATGAACCCACCATTCCATGAGGGCCACGCCGCCGAACCATCCATTGGTGCCGCGATGATCAAGGCAGCCGCAGAGTCGCTACGCGGCGGCGGTGACCTTCTGATGGTGGCAAATCGAGGTTTGCCCTACGAGCCCGTCCTGGCTCAGCATTTCAAGCAGTCTGGCGAAGTTTGCCGGAATGCGCGTTTCAAGGTCCTCTGGGCGAAGCGCTGACGCAAAAGCGATCGTGATCGGGAGGGCGGCGACTTAGACTACGCGCCCCCTCGACTCACGGTCAGGCCTGCCTTAGCATCCGGCGCCAAGAACTTCACTTCTGGCGCCAGCGGTATCATGCCTCCTCGGAATCTCACCGATGAATTGACCACCGTGGCCGGCCTCGCCTCAGCGGTGGTCGAGCATGCCCAGTCCTATGGCATCGACATAAAGCCCATTTGCAAGGCGCTGGAGATCGATCCGCAGATATTCCAGAGCCTTACTGCCCGGATTAGCCTTGATCGCCTGTGCAGGCTCCTGGAGACCTGCGCCCTCCTGTCCGATGACGAAGCATTCGGTCTTACGAGCATCACGCGCTACGAGGCAGGCTCGACGGGTCCATTCGGATACGGACTGATGGCCGCGCCGACCGGGCTGGACTTCGTGCACTTTCTCGACGACCACATCCAGTATGTGACCCATACCAGCTATTCAAAGCTGACACTCGACGAGCGCGGCGCGCATCTCGCCTGGACTTTCGCCCCGATCATCGTGAAACGCGACCAGTATGTCGACATGTCGGTCGGGCTTGTCATGCAACGGGCTCAGGCGTTTGCGACCAGCGATAATATCGAGGTCCAACTGGAAAGACCGGCACCCCGCAATCACAAGCCCTTTCGGCAATTACTGTCGCGACGCGTGAGCTTCGGCGCACGCGTGAACTGCGTGCATTTCCCGCCCAGCTTCCTTCAGGCACAGAACCCCACCGGTGACCGTAGACTTTTTGAACTGATGGATCTGCAGTGTCGGAGCCTGAGGCCACCGACGCCGGAGAAAAGTGCCGACTTCCTTGAGCAGGTGCGTCGCTACCTGCTGTTGCATGTGTCGGATGACGATTATCCACTCGCCGAGATCGCGCCCTATTTCGGCTTGTCGGAAAGGACGTTCCAGCGCCGCCTGGCGGGCCAAGGGACGAGCCTCAACGAGCTTCGAGATCAGATTCGCAAGGAGGTCAGCTTCAACCTGCTGACCGAAAGTGAACTGCCGATCTCGGAAATCTGCTACAGGCTCGGCTATTCCGCGCCGAGCGCCTTCACGCGGTCCGTCACGCGATGGTTCGGCACCACACCGACGGAAGTGCGGGAGCGGAAGTCCGCCTGAGAGCTGCGGAAACTTGACAAGTGCCGGTCGATGCGGCGTAATTAGCGGATCATGGCGTTTACAGCGCTGTGCTCGCCTCTTTTAGCGTGTTCGGATAAGCGATTGGCGCGCGATGTCAACGACGCCAATTCGGCCAAATGCTATGAGCGCCGCCTGACGACCTGATCGATATCAAGTCGCCCTTTCTCCATCGCGGCAAACCAAATCATGAAAACCGATACCAAACGGGCCATCGGACGATCGCCTGATGTTTCGATCCTTTCGGATCGTGAAATACGCTGCCTGCAGCTCGTGGCCGAAGGCATGCGGTCGGACGAGGCTGCAAATACGCTCGCGCTGTCACGGGAAGAGGTGAACCAGGCCCTGGTTCGTGCTCAAGAGAAGCTGGAGGCCAGCAATCTGATGCATGCGGTGAGCCTTGCCATGCTGATCGGGGTCATTGACCACACCGATCCTCATCAACCGAAGTAAGCCGTACTCCCACGGCTGGCGGACCACTTCGGATGAACGCCTGGCGCGACAACGCGCCAGGCTTTTTTGTTCGGGCGTCTAAAAGATCAGCCCTGATGACGCTGGAAAACCAGCGTGGCATTGGTGCCGCCGAAGCCAAAGGAGTTCGACAGAACGGTATCGATCTTGGCGTTGTCGATGCGCTTGCGGACCACCGGCACGCCCTCGAATTCCGGATCGAGCTCGGTGATGTGCGCGCTTTCGCCGATGAAACCGGCCTGCATCATCAGGAGACCATAGATCGATTCCTGGACGCCGGCGGCACCTAGGGAGTGACCGGTCAGCGACTTGGTCGACTGGATGTGCGGGATCTTATTCCCAAAAACTTCGCGGATCGCACCGATTTCCTTGCTGTCACCCACCGGCGTCGAGGTGCCGTGGGTGTTGATGTAGTCGACATCGCCCTTCACCGTGGACAGGGCCTGACGCATGCAGCGGATGGCGCCTTCGCCCGAGGGCGCGACCATGTCGTAACCGTCGGAGGTTGCACCATAGCCGACGACTTCTGCATAGATCTTGGCGCCACGGGCCTTGGCATGCTCGAGTTCTTCGAGAACCAGAACGCCGGCGCCACCAGCGATGACGAAACCGTCACGCGAGACGTCATAGGCACGCGAGGCGCTCGACGGGGTGTCATTGTACTTCGACGACATAGCGCCCATGGCATCGAACAGGCTGGACATGGTCCAGTCGAGATCCTCGTGGCCGCCGGCAAAGACCATGTCCTGCTTGCCCCACTGGATCATCTCGTAGGCATTGCCGATGCAATGCGCCGAGGTCGAGCAGGCCGAGGAGATGGAGTAGTTCACGCCGTGCAGCTTGAACCAGGTGGCAAGCGTCGCAGATGCCGTCGACGACATGGCCTTCGGCACGGCAAAGGGGCCAATGCGCTTCGGGCTGTTGTTCTGGCGAACGATATCGGCGGCGTCGACGATCTGCTTGGTCGACGGACCACCGGAGCCCATGATGATGCCGACGCGCTCGTTTTGCTGATAATCGGCCTCCTCGAGACCGGCGTCGGCGATCGCCTGCTTCATGGCGACATGGTTCCAGGCACCACCCTGAGACAGGAAGCGCATGGCACGACGGTCGACCAGATCGGTGGGATCCAGGTCGGGCCTGCCCCAGACCTGGCACTTGAAGCCGTGTTCGGCGAAATCGGGAGAAAAGGTGATGCCCGACTTGGCGTCACGCAGCGACGCCGTGACTTCGGCGGCATCGGCACCGATGGAGGACACGATGCCAAGACCTGTTACTACAACCCGTCTCATCTCTCAGACCTTCTTTATAAACTTCAGGTGCGGACAGGGCCGGTTCAGGCCGTCTTGTCCTTCGACAGACCGACGCGAAGGTCGGATGCCTGGTAAATAGTTTCGCCATCGGCCTTTAACCAGCCATCGGCCGTGCCGAGCACCAGGCGACCGCGCATGACGCGCTTGAAGTCGATGCCGTATTCGAGAAGTTTCGTCTCGGGACGCACCATGCCCTTAAACTTCACTTCGCCGGTGGACAGCGCCATTCCACGGCCCGGTTCGCCGAGCCAGCCGAGGAAGAAGCCCGTCAGCTGCCACATGCCATCGAGGCCGAGGCAACCCGGCATGATCGGGTTGCCCTGGAAATGGCACGGGAAATACCAATCATCGGGGCGCACGTCGTATTCCGCGCGGATATAGCCCTTGTCGAAGGCGCCACCGGTTTCGGAAATGTCGGTGATCCGGTGCACCATCAGCATGGGCGGCAGAGGGAGCTGCGCGTTGCCCTCGCCAAAGAGTTCACCGCGGCCGCAGGCGAGGATTTCGTCGTAGTTGTAGCTGGATTGTCTCGTAACCATTGTTCTTCTTCTTCCCCCCTCTGCTTCACTTGTCCGGGACCCATTAGAGCAAGACGGTGGCAAATTGAAGCCCCGTAGCCATTCGGCCGGTTCCATAAGGCCTTGGCGGCCTCATCCTCATATCATCGTCGCATACAGTAAGGAAAAGGGCATCACCAGACCCGCAGCATCAAAAACCGCCTGAAGGCAGGCATCTCAAGGCTTCTCGCTACCGTAACTATTGAAAGAGCCTGATTTTGCAGTTATATCGACACGTGTGGATGCTCATGCATGCCACGTAACGACTGGAGTGCGTCTTTGACGATGGCAACCTGCCAAACGGGTATCGAACTGAAACTGCGCCGCTCGGGCCTTCGCCCGACGAAGCAGCGCATTGCGCTGGCCGGCTTACTGTTCGCGAAGGGTGACCGCCATCTGACCGTCGAAGAACTGCACGAAGAGGCGACCGCTGCGGATTTCCCGGTGTCGCTTGCGACCGTCTACAACACGCTGCATCAGTTCACCGAAGCAGGACTGATCCGCGTTCTCGCGGTTGAAAGCTCCAAGACCTATTTCGACACGAACGTGTCCGACCATCACCATTTCTTCGTCGAAGGCGAGAACAAGGTGCTGGACATTCCGGTCAACAACATCAGCATCGACAATCTGCCGCCCCCGCCGGAAGGCATGGAAATCGCGCATGTCGACGTTGTGATCCGACTGCGCCCCAAGCAGGGCTGACCTCTCCCTCGCTTGCCCTCACATGACCTCATCCGGATGTCGGCCGGGCTTGTGCTTGTAAGTCGGAAACGTCCATCCAAAGTAGAGTGCGCCGCCGCGCAACAGGAAGGCCGCGATCGCCCCCAAGGCCGAGGCGACATAGAGCGGCGCGCCGAACTCGTGGGCACCCGTGAAAACCGCTGCCCCGACGAGGGCCGCCGTGATGTAGATCTCCGGCCGCAGCAGCACGGATGGCTCATTGGCCAGGAGATCGCGCAGAACACCGCCCAGACTTGCGGTCAGCGTGCCTGTCACGATCGCGATCGTCGGCGAGCCGGTCGCGGCGAGACCTTTTGCAGCACCCATCACGCAATAGGCCGACAGCCCGATCGCATCGAGCCATATCAACAGGCGGTAGCGCGATTCTACCATGTGGGCGGTAAAGAAGACGACGACGCCGATTGCACAGCAGATGAGGATGTAATCGGGGTTGAGAACCCAGTAGACGGGCACGCGACCGAGCACGATGTCGCGGACCGTGCCGCCGCCGAGCCCCGTCACAACCGCAAAGAACAGGAAGCCGATCATGTCGAGTTGCTTGCGCGACGCCGCAAGGGCGCCGGTGGCAGCAAACAGGGCAATGCCCGCATAATCGAGATAAGACAGGAGCGACATGGCTTCTTTCCTCGCTGGAGCCTCCGGTCCGGGCGAGATTTGCCCCACGCCGTTAAGGGTGAGGCAAGACGCAACCGCTAGACTTCCTCTCGTTCAGCACAGATTGCGATCCGGAGTCCAGACCGTGCCATTCCTATTCCGCCTCCTCCTCGTCGTCGCGACCGGCATTTTTGCCGCGCCCGCCTTCGCGCAGCAGGAATTGCTGATCGATCCCGAGATCTACGAGAAGAACCACTACTCCAAGCGCTGTGACACCGTGCAGTTTGGCGGTCGCTTCATCGACCGAATCGACATCAACAACGACGGCATCACCGATGTCGTCACCAATAGCAGCGAAATTGTCTGCGACGGCGTGCGCGGTCCCGATTGCACAGCCGAGGGATGCCCCTTCAACTTTTATCTTCAGGTGAAGGAAGGTGGCTACTTCATGATCGCCACGGCACAGATGTACTCCTACGACTTCATCCAGCGCTTCGGCAACATGGTCTTCGTCCTGAAGATGCATCCGCGCTATTGCGAGCGGGAAGAGGGCCAGGAGCCTTGCGCGATGACGGTTCGCGTGCGTGGCACCAAATTCCTGACGATCTCAAAAAAGTGACGTTTACGGCGCGGGAAAGATGTCCTCGATCCTGCCGAGAATGCGATAAGCGGCGAGCCCCACCCACTCGCGGACGGCTGTCGACATCTGCTGCGTGTTCAGGGTCGGCTGGGTGAAGTCGAGCGCGAAGGACAAATTGCCGGCGGTGCGATAATCGACCGGCCAGGGCGCCACATCAACGCCTGCCTTTCGAAACAGCCCGACGGAGCGGGGCATGTGGAAGGCAGAGGTGATCAGCAGGCATTGCTCCAGGTTACGATCGGACAGAAGCTCGCGACTGTTCTTTGCGTTTTCGTCGGTGTTTCTGGAGGTCGTTTCAGCGATCAGCCTCTCCCGAGAAATACCGAAGGCTTCGAAGAAGCGGATCGATGCTGCGGCATCGCCCTCGTAGGCACCACTCAGGGACCCATCACCGCCGGATACGAGGATGCTTGCCTCTGGATATCGGATTGCCAGGCGCAGCGCTTCCACGAAGCGGTCGGCCGCCTGATTGAGATCCATACCGCCACGGGCTGTCGTGACTTCGGTCTCGAAGGCGCCACCCAGCACGATCATGCAGGTTACATCTGAGGGATCCGCTCCAGGCCGGGGAAATCGAGCCTCGAGGCTCTGCAGCAGGACGGAACCAAAGGTCGTGTAGAGGGTCAGAAAGAGAATCAGAAGCGAGAGCGACAGGGCGGCTACGGCCAACCGGAGCCAGCGGAACCAGATCAAGACCAGCGCGAGAAGCCCGAGCAGGAAAACGAGCGAGAGCGGCTGGACGGCATTCCAGAACAGCTTGGAAACGACAAACACCGCGCACTCTCCCTCATAAACATTACAAGCCTTTGTGCGAGTTCCCGTCCTTATGGGAGGAAAGCTTCGCTCAAGGAGGCGTTACTAAACCCTCGTCCCACTGTCACCCATTTCGATTCTGAATTTTCCGGGAGGAAACCATGCGATTTGCCATCGACACCGTGGACGATTCCGGGAATGACCGCCTCTACATAGGCACGCCCGTGCATGTCAGCGACGACAAGCTGCACCTGAAGCTTCGCGACGGCGAGGTGAAGCTCGATATCCGCAAGATCATCGACTGGTTCCAGATCGATCTCTCGGAGACGGGGGAACAGGTGGAATTGTTTCAGCGGTGAGGGGCTCAAAGACCCTGTAAAGATTTTGATGGGGTTCTCTGCTCTTAGTCGGTTCCTCAAACGCTGGGAGTGTCGAACCAGAGATACGCTTGGCATGAGCGGAAGTCATCAATGACGCGATCCGCCTGTAGGGCAAGTTTTCGAATTTTTGCCACTGGCATATCCACACGCTTCCGGCGTTGGGTGACTATCTGATATTCGCCTGAATAAGGGTTTTGATCGAAATGCCCATGGGCCAGCGTGTTCCGTTCGCCGCTTATGTCGTGCGCTGCCTTAAAGGTCGGCTTGTGCATACGTGGTATTGCAAGGAGAACCATCTCAAAAAGGCGAAGCTTAAGATCTAGGCGGTCTCCCACGACATATAGGTCCGGCCTGCCGAGGTGAGCCAAGCTTTCCTCCAATAGATCACCAACCAGATTTTCCAGCCGATTGAAACTGACGAGAAATGAGCCGAGAGCCGCCTCGTACTCCGTCTGAATGGCGGGATCGGCCCAGGAGATATCATCATCTTCATCAATGAAGCTCATGGGGTCTCACATGATTTGAGCTGAACGCTGGATTTCCCCAGGTTACCGCAATGCAGGAATGCAGCAAGGAGACGAGTAAAAATTAGCTTGGGCCGAGAATTAGTCTGAATGATTGGTCTGAGACCACGGCGGAAATTTCGCCTATCCCACTGATTTCATCTCGAAATTTTAATGC
>JAESGM010000157.1_pt1 | contig 146840 bp, 138 predicted proteins | sample 9269721 | NCBI WGS metagenome assembly JAESGM01 (sample SAMN15720920, study PRJNA650825) | algae metagenome | isolation source: Komarekiella atlantica HA4396-MV6 and co-occurring heterotrophs from... | place: USA: Theobald House, Kauai, HI | collected 2009-07-29 | reverse complement strand
GCCATGCGCCAGGTTGATGAAGTCCATCACGCCGAAGACCAGCGTCAGCCCTGCCGCCACCAGGAACAGCAGGATGCCGAACTGCAGCCCGTTCAGGATCTGGACGATGAGGAGGCCGGTGGTCATGCGCTTTGGCAACTCGGCTCGAGAACAACGGACGCCGTCATCCCGGCCGCAGCGAAGCGGAGAGCCGGGATCCATGCCTGAACATCGATCGGTCTGGCATGGATCCCGGGTCGGGCTGAAGCCCGCCCGGGATGACCATTCAGGTCGCGGTGAAGGATGTCGCCGTCACTTCAGCGCGCAATCCTTCGCATGCGGGTCGGCGTAGTCCTCGAACACCTTCTGGGCGATCTCGGTCTGGAACTTGCCGTCCGCCCGCTTGGCGACCTTGACCAGATAGAAGTCCTGGATCGGGTAGCCATTGGTGTTGAACTTGAACTTGCCGCGCAGCGAGGTGAAGTCGGCCTTCTTGATCGCGGCGCGCAGCTTGTCCTTGTCGCCGGTGCCGCCGGCGGCCTTGACCGCCGAATCGATCAATTGCGCCGCGTCATAGGACTGCTGGGCATAGGAGCCGGGCACGATCTTGTAGGCCGCTTCATAGGCCGAGACGAACTTCTTCGTCTGCGGATTGTCCATGTTGGGCGCCCAGGTCATGCCGCCGAACATGCCGACCGCCGCGTCCTGCTGCGCCGGCAGCGTCGACTCGTCGACCGTGAAGGCGGAGAGGAAGGGCACCTTGCCGGTGAGGCCGGCCTGCGACCACTGCTTGACGAAATTGACGCCGAGGCCGCCGGGCAGGAAGGCGAAGACCACGTCCGGCTTGGCCGAGGCGATCTTGGCGAGCTCGGCCGAGAAGTCGAGCGCGTTCAGCGGAACATAGACCTCGTCGAGGACCTCGCCCTTGAAGTAGCGCTTGAAGCCGGCGAGCGAGTCCTTACCCGCCTGGTAGTTCGGCGCGATGATGTAGGCCTTCTTGTAGTTCTGGTCCTGCGCGTATTTGCCGAGCACCTCGTGGACCTGGTCGTTCTGATACGAGGTCACGAAGAAGTTCTGGTGGCAGGCCTTGCCGGCCATAGTGGAGGGGCCGGCGTTCGGGCTGATCAGGATCGCGCCCGAATCCAGAACCGGCTTGGCGATCGCGCCGAGGATGTTCGAGAACACCGGGCCGACCACGAAGTCGACCTTGCCGCCTTCGACGAAGCTGCGGACCTTGCCGACCGCGACGTCGGGCTTGAGCTCGTCGTCGATCACGGTGATCTGTACCGGCACGCCGCCGAGCTTGCCGCCATTCTGGTCGACCGCGAGCTGGAAGCCGTCACGGACCTGCTGGCCGAGCGCCGCTGCCGGGCCGGTCAGCACGCTGACCACGCCGATCTTCAGGGGCTCCTGCGCCTGGGCGGCGGAGAGCCCGAGCGCGAGCACGCCGGCGCCAAGCGACAGAGTGAATTTGAGCGTCATATCCGATGTCCTCCCGGGACGTGCCAGATGCGACCGCCGGCGGGGTTCCCCATCCCTGTCCATGCGGTGTCGGCAGTCATATTGTTTCAAGCTTAAAATATCTGCAAGGGGGTTCCTGCGGGTAATTTTTGTTCGTGTGTGGAGAGCGTCATTCTCGGGCGGTGCGAGGCGCAGACCCGAGAATCTCTGGATGAGGAGGCGCAGATAGCAGCCTCCTCCGGCCTGAGATGCTCGGGATGAGCCCGAGCATGACGCTTCCTGGGTAGCTGTCGTCAGGCCTGCACGCCGTCGACGTACCAGTCCATCTTCGAGAGCATCTCGTCGGTGGCGGTCTCGCCGGCCTTGAGGCGCAGCGTGCCCTTCTGGTCCTTGAGCTCGCCGGTGAAGGGGTGGATCGTGCCGGCGACGATGCCCTTCTGGAGCTCATCCGCTGCGGCGCGCGCCGCCGGAGTCACGGCGTCGTTATAGGGCGCGAGCTTGACCATGCCGTCCTTGATGCCGCCCCAGACGTCGCCGCTCTTCCAGCTGCCGTCCATCGCCTCCTTGACGCGCTTGATGTAGTAGCCCGACCAGTCGTCGACGATCGCCGAGAGCTGCGCCTTGGGCGCGAAGGCCTTCATGTCGGAGGCCTGGCCGAAGGCGAAGACGCCGCGCTGCTCGGCCGCCTGCAGGGCGGCGGGGCTGTCGGTGTGCTGGCTGATCACGTCGCAGCCCTGGTCGATCAGCGCCTTGGCGGCGTCGGCTTCCTTGGCCGGGTCGTACCAGGTCGAGGCCCAGATCACCTTGGTCTTGAAGTTCGGGTTCACCTTCTTCGCCGCGAGATGGAAGGCGTTGATGCCCATCACTACCTCCGGGATCGGGAAGGAGGCGATGTAGCCGGCCTGGCCGGACTTCGACATGTGGCCGGCGAGGGTACCGATCACGGCGCGGCCCTCGTAGAAGCGGGCATTGTAGGTCGCGACGTTCTCGGCGCGCTGATAGCCGGTTGCGTGCTCGAACTTGATCTTCGGGAACTGCTTGGCGACCTGGATGGTCGGGTTCATGAAGCCGAAGGACGTGGTGAAGATCAGCTGGTCGCCGGCCTGGGCGAGCTGGCGGATGGCGCGCACCGCATCCGGCCCCTCGGCGACGTTCTCGATGAAGCTGGTCTTGATCTTGTTGCCGTATTCCTTCTCCAGCGCCTTGCGGCCCTGGTCATGCGTCCAGCTCCAGCCATGGTCGCCGACCGGGCCGACATAGATGAAGCCGACGCCGAAGGGTGCCTGGGCGCGTGCGCCGACCAGCGGCAGGGCCGAGCTGGCGGCGGCGCCGGCGAGAAGGGTGCGGCGGGTGATGATGGTCGACATGGTCATGTTCCCCGTTGTCGGTTGCGGCGTCGTCACGACGCCGGGAAAGGCTTGCCGAGGCAGGCGGGCGCGTCGCGTCCGCCGGTGCGTCCTCCTAGCGACATCATGGTCAGAACCACAATCGTCGCAAGGTAGGGGGTCATCGCCAGGACCTCCGGCGCGATGAAGCTCCAGCCGGCGGCCTTGGCCTGCAATTCGAAGGTCGCGACCGCGCCGAAGAGATAGGCGCCGGCGAGCAGCCGGCCCGGCTTCCACGCCGCGAAGACGACGAGGGCGAGCGCGATCCAGCCGCGGCCGGCGGTCAGCCTGTCGGCCCACATCGGCGTCAGTGCCAGCGAGAAATAGGCGCCGCCGAGCCCCGCCAACGCGCCGCCGAAGGCGGTCGCGGCCGTACGGATCGCCAGCACGCGGTAGCCGATGGCGTGGGCCGAGTCGGCGTTCTCGCCGACAGCGCGCAGGATCAGCCCGGCCTTCGTCTTGCGCAGGAACAGGCTGACCGCGAGGACGAGCGCGAGCGAGAGATAGACGACCGCGTCATGGCCGAAGACAAGGCGCAGCCAGGGATGGGCGGCATAGTCGGCCGGGAAGAGTGGGCCGAGCCGTGTGATCGTGCGCCCGACGAAACCGGCGCCGATCAGCGAGGAGGCGCCGATGCCGAAGATCGTCAGCGCCAGCCCTGTCGCGACCTGGTTCGAGCCGAGCCCGAGGGTCAAAAGCGCGAAGATCATCGCGGCGGCGACGCCCGCAAGCGTTGCGGCCAGGAGTCCGAGCGGGACGCTGCCGGTGGAATAGGCGACTGCGAAGCCGGCGACGGCGCCGCACAGCATCATGCCCTCGACGCCAAGATTGAGCACGCCGGCCTTCTCGGTGATGAGCTCGCCCAGCGCTGCCAACAGGATCGGCGTCGCTGCCGCGGCGAGCGTCATGAAGATCGAGACGAGGATGGCGGCGGTCATGGCGCGCTCCTCGCCGGCCGCGCCTTCCAGGCGAGCCGATAGCGCACCAGCACATCGGTCGCGAGCAGGAAGAACAACAGCAGCGCCTGGAACATGCCGGTGGCGGCCGAGGGGAGGCGCACCGTGCTCTGGGCGATCTCGCCGCCGACATAGGTCACCGCCAGCACGAGCGCGCCGAAGACGATGCCGGGAGGCGAGAGCCGGCCGAGAAAGGCGACGATGATCGCGGTGAAGCCGTAGCCGACCGGGAACTGCGGGGTGAGCTGGCCGAAGGGGCCGGCCGCCTCGAACAGGCCGGCAAGCCCGGCAAGCCCGCCCCCCGCGAGCAGTGTCGCCCAGGTGACACGGCTGGCGTCGAAGCCACCATGGCGGGCGGCGGCCGGTGCGCGCCCGACCACACGCACGGCATAGCCGGCGACGGTCTTGCTCATGACGAACCAGGCGATCAGCGCGAGCAGGATGGCGAGCGGCACGCCGAAATGCACGAGCGAGCCTTCCGCGACCGGCGGCAGCGTCTGGCTGGCGCTGAACATCTTGGTCTGCGGGAAATTGAAGCCGTCCGGGTCCTTCCACGGGCCGCGCACGAGGTAGTAGAGGAACTGCACCGCGACATAGGTCAGCATCAGGCTCGTCAGGATCTCGCTGACCTGAAGCCTGACCTTGAGCAGGGCTGGGAGTGCTGCCCAGGCCGCACCACCGAGAATGCCGGCAAGCGCCATCGCCGGAAGGATCCACCAGCCGGTCATGTCGTGGGTCAGAAGCGCGACGCCGGTGCCGGCGATCGCGCCCATGACGTATTGCCCCTCGGCACCGATGTTCCAGACATTGGCGCGAAAGCCGATGGCGAGGCCGAGCGCGATCATGATCAGCGGCGCCGCCTTGACGCCGAGATCGGCCCAGCGCTGCGGCTCGATCAAAGGCGTGATGAAGATCGCCGTGACGGCTCGCAGGCCGTCATAGCCGATCGCACCGAAGACCAGCATGCCGGTCAGCATGGTGAGCCCGATCGCGATCAGCGGGCTGAGGTACAGCATCGCTTTGCTGGGCTCGCGCCGGCGCCGCCATTCAAGCATGCGCGGGCTCCCCGGTATGGCTCTCGCCGTGGACGCCGCCCATCAGCAGGCCGATCTCCTCGAGCTTTAAGCCCGCGACGGGTCGCGTCGGCGACAGCCGGCCTTCATTGATCACGCAGAGCCGGTCGGAGAGCTCGAGCAGTTCGTCGAGATCCTGCGAGATCACCACGATCGCCGAACCCTGTGCGGCAAGATCGACCAGGGCCTGCCGGATCGCCGCTGCGGCGCCGGCATCGACGCCCCAAGTCGGTTGCGCGACAACCAGCACGTTGGGCTTCTGCCCGATCTCGCGGCCCATGATGAATTTTTGCAGGTTGCCGCCGGAGAGCGAGCCGGCCAGCGCCGCCGGGCCCGTGGTGCGGACATCGAAGCGGGCGATGACCTCGCCGGCATAGCGCTCGACCGGACCTTGCCGGATCAGCCCGGAAGGGGCGAGCGGCAGGCGATGGCGCGCGGTCAGCACGACGTTCTCTGCCAGCGAGAACTCGGGCACGGCGGCATGGCCGTTACGCTCCTCGGGCACGCAGGCGAGGCCGGCGGCGCGGCGTGCGCCGGCATCCGAAAAACCGATCGGCCGGCCATCGAGCTTGATCGCCTCGTTGCGGCCAGCGAGATGCTCGCCCGAGAGCGCCATCAGCAATTCGGCCTGGCCGTTGCCGGCGACGCCGGCGATGCCGAGGATCTCGCCGGCCTGGGCGGAGAAGGAGATGCCCTTCAGGCTGGTGCCAAAGGGCAGCTCGCCCGGCATATCCAGGCGCTCGACGCTGAGCCGCGCCGCGCCCTGCTTGCTGGCGGCTGGTCGCTGGAGGTGTTTCAGCTCGGCGCCGATCATCAGTTCGGCCATGTGCTGCGTTGTCTCGATACGCGGGTCGCAGGCTGCGACGACCCGGCCAGCCCGCAGGATGGTCGCGGCTTCGCACAGCGCTTTGATCTCGTGCAGCTTGTGGCTGATGTAGAGGATCGAACAGCCTTCCCGAGCGATCTGGCGCAGCGTCTCGAACAGACGCTCGACCTCCTGCGGCGTCAGCACCGAGGTCGGCTCGTCCATGATCAGCAGCTTCGGCTTCTGCAGCAGGCAGCGCACGATCTCGATGCGCTGGCGCTCGCCGACCGAAAGCGTGTGCACGGCGCGGTCCGGATCGAGCGGCAACGAATAGCTGTCGAGGATCGCCTTGATCCGCGTCTTCAGCTCCTCGGCCGGCACGGTCTCGTCGAGGCCAAGCGCGATGTTCTCCAGCACGGTCATGCCGTCGAACAGCGAGAAATGCTGGAAGACCATGCCAATGCCGAGCTTGCGCGCCGCCTTGGGCGAGGCGATCTCGACCGGCCTGCCGTCGAAGCTGATCTGCCCCTCGTCGGCGCGCTGCACGCCGTAGATGATCTTGACCAAAGTCGACTTGCCGGCGCCGTTCTCGCCGAGCAGGGCGTGAATCTCTCCGGGGCGCACGGAAAGGCTGATGTCCTGATTGGCCTTCACGCCCGGAAAGCTCTTCGAGACATGGGCGAGCGCCAGCCGCGAAGATGCCGTCTGGTCAGGCGGCTGCGTCATGGCGGTTCCGTGCCCTCGCGCGTCCCGTGGCTGATCTCCCCACGAGGCCAGCCTTCTCTCCAAGCAAGCAGCGCACCAACTCGGCACTCGTCAAGGCGGCGATCACCTCCGGACGCTTGTCATGCACATCCGATCCACCGATCGGGCAGGTGAGACCAGCCAATGCCATGCTGCCGGGATGCCGGCGCCGGAAACTCGCCTCGAAGCGGGCGCGCTTCGTGGCCGAGCCGATCATGCCGACATAAGCGGCATCGCCGCGCAGCAGCGCCGCTTCGGCGAGGCGATAGTCGAGTGCGTGGCTGTGGGTCAGGACGACGAAGGCTGAGCCGAGCCGCGCTGCGGCTAGCGCGGTTTCGGGATCGTCGAGCTGCAGGCGGGCGACGGTTGCCGGCACTTCGTCGAACTGGCCGGGCCGGTCGTCGATCAGCGTCACGGCGACCGGCAGCAATGCGAGGCTGCGCGCCAGCGCCTTGCCAGTATGGCCGGCACCAAAGATCAGCACCTGCGGCCGTTCTGCTGTGGCTCTCGCCTCGTCCTGCCTCAGCGCCTCCAGATAGCTTGTGGTCGCCGGCTCCATCGCAACCCGGACGCGCCCGCCGCAGCACTGGCCCATTTGCGGGCCGAGGGGGATGTCGATGAGCTGCTGCGGACCGCCGCTGACGAGCAGGGCGCGGGCAAGGTCGATGCAATGGAATTCGAGCTGGCCGCCGCCGATGGTGCCGGCGCTGCCACGGGCGCTGACGATCATCGTCGCGCCGGCCTCGCGCGGGGTCGAGCCTTGCGCCTCGGCGATGCGGACGATGACGGCGCCGTCTTTCAGATGTGCTGCGAGGAAGTCGGCGGGGGTCATCGCTCAGCCTCCGCCAGGGCCCGCACCCGCTCGACCGCGTCGAGTACCCGCTCCGGCGTCGCCGGCGCATCGAGCTGCGGGCAGAAGCGATGATCGCCGACGCTGGCGACCGCGTCGGAGAGCGCGTGCAGCACGCTGATCGCCAGCATCAGCGGCGGCTCGCCCACCGCCTTGGAGCGATGGATGGTGTGCTCGCGATTGGGAGCCTTCTCCAGCAGCGCGACATTGAAGATGCGCGGCCGGTCTGAGGCCACCGGGATCTTGTAGGTCGAGGGTGCGTGGGTCTTGAGCCGCCCCTTCTCGTCCCAGACCAGTTCCTCGGTAGTCAGCCAGCCCATGCCCTGGACGAAGCCGCCCTCGATCTGGCCCTTGTCGATCGCCGGGTTCAGCGAGTTGCCGCAGTCGTGCAGGACGTCGACGCGCAGGGTCTTGTACTCGCCGGTCAGCGTGTCGATCGCGACCTCGGCCGCGGCGGCGCCATAGGCGAAATAGTAGAATGGGTGGCCGCGCCCGGCCTTGCGATCCCAATGGATCTTTGGCGTCGCATAGAAACCTGTCGCCGAGAGCTGGACGCGGGCCATATAGGCCGCCTTGACCAGTTCGACGAAACCGATCTCGCGGGCGCCGACCTGCACCCTGCCGGGCAGGAAGGCGATCGCCTCCGGCTTTTCCTGCCAGTGCTTGCAGGCGAAGGCGATGAGCCGCTGCTTGATTGTCTCGCAGGCGTCGAGCGCCGCCATGCCGTTGAGGTCGGACCCTGAAGAGGCCGCCGTCGCCGAGGTGTTCGGCACCTTGCCGGTCGTCGTCGCGGTGATCTTGATGTCGCCGAGGCCGATGCCGAAGGCCTGCGCCACCACCTGCGCCACCTTCTGGTAGAGACCCTGGCCCATTTCGGTGCCGCCATGGTTCAGCGCCACCGTGCCGTCGGTATAGACGTGCACCAGCGCGCCGGCCTGATTGTACCAGGTCGCGGTGAAGGATATCCCGAACTTGACGGGGGTCAGCGCGATGCCGCGCTTGATCACCGGGCTTTCCCGGTTGAAAGCGCGGATCGCTTCCTGACGGGCGCGGTAGTCGGAGGAACGCTCGAGGTCGTCGATCACCTCGCCGGCGATCATGTCCTCGACCGGCTGGTGATAGGGTGTGATCTCGCGGCCTTCGCCGCCATAGAGATTGCGCTTTCTCACCTCCAGCGGGTCGAGTCCGGTTGCGTAGGCGACCTCCTCGATGAAGCGCTCGGCCCCGACCATGCCCTGCGGCCCGCCGAAGCCGCGAAAGGCGGTGTTTGAGACGGTGTGCGTGCGCAAGGGCTCGGAGCGCGCCCGCACCGCCGGGTAGAAATAGCAATTGTCCATATGGAAGAGGGCGCGGTCGGTGACCGGGCCGGAGAGGTCGGCGTTCCAGCCGCAGCGCGCGGCATAGACCGCATCGACCGCATGGATGCGACCGTCATCGTCGAAGCCGATCTCGTAGTCGACGACGAAGTCATGGCGCTTGCCGGTGATGACCATGTCGTCGTCGCGGTCGGGCCGGAGCTTGACCGGCCGCTTCAGCTTGCGGGCGGAGAGCGCGGCGACGCAGGCGAAGAGATTGGCCTGCGTCTCCTTGCCGCCGAAGCCGCCGCCCATGCGCCGGACCTCGATCGTCACCGCGTGCGCGCCGACGCCGAGCACGTTTGCGACCATGTGCTGGACCTCGCTCGGATGCTGCGTCGAGCACAGCACCAGCATGTCCTGGTCCTCGCCGGGGATGGCGAGCGAGATCTGGCTCTCAAGGTAGAAATGATCCTGCCCGCCGATCGCCATCGAGCCCTTCAGCCGGCGAGGGCTGGCGGCGAGCGCCTGGGCGAGATCGCCACGTTCGAGCTTAAGCGGTTCGGTGACGAGATCGGAGCCGGCTGCGCGAGCGGCGGCGACATCGAGCAGGGGGAGCGCTTCGTCATAGATCGCCTTGGCCAGCAGCGCGGCCTGGCGGGCCTGCTCGCGCGTCTCGGCGATGACCGCGAAAAGCGGCTGGCCGTGATGCAGGATGTCCGCGGTCGCGAAGACCGGCTCGTCATGCCTGTGCGTCGAGGAGATATCGTTCGCGCCGGGGATGTCGTTGGCGGTGAGGATCGAAAGCACGCCGGGCGCGGCCTCGACGGCCGACAGGTCGAGCGAGAGCAGCTTGCCATGCGCGATCGTCGAAAGGCCGAGGCAGGCATGGGCGAGGCCGGCCGGCTCGGCGATGTCGTCGATATAGAGCGCTTCGCCGGCGACGTGCTTCTCGGCGGAATCATGCTTCAGCGGCGCGCCGACGATCGGCCGGGTCGCCATGGCGTCGAGCCGCTTGCGCGCGTCAGCCATGGGCGGCCTCCGCCAGCAGGCCGGCGACGCGGGTCGAAGTCTGAGGCGTCGTCGTCTCGATCAGGAAGCGTCGCAACAGGTTGCCGGCGACCTTGAGGCGATAAGTGGCCGAGGCGCGCATGTCGGTCAGCGGCGTGAAATCCTGTGCGAGCGCAGCGATAGCTGCGGCAATTGCGGCCTCATCCCAGGAGCGGCCGAGCAGGGCCGCTTCCGCCGCCTTCGCCCGCTTCGGGATGCCGGCCATGCCGCCATAGGCGAGGCGCGCCTCGTTGACGTGGCCGGCTCCATCGAGCTTCAAATAGAAGGCGCCGCAGACGGCGGAGATGTCCTCGTCGAAACGCTTCGAGATCTTCGAGATGTGGAAGAGTGCGCCTTCAGGCAGCTTTGGCACCGGCACGGCCTCGACGAATTCGCCGGGCTGCCGATCCTGCTTGCGGTAGTCGAGGAAGAAGGCTTCGAGCGGCAGTTCGCGGCGTTCCGCGCCCTTGCGCAGCACGAGAGTCGCCCCGAGCGCGATCAGCGCCGGCGGCAGGTCGCCGATCGGCGAGCCGTTGGCGATGTTGCCGCCGATCGTACCGGCATTGCGCACCTGCTCGCCGCCGAAGCGGCGCATCATCTCGTCGAGCTGCGGCGAGATCCCGGTGAGCGCCTCGCGGACCGCGATCTGGTTCGCCATGGCGCCCAAGCGCAGATGGTCGCCTTCGTCGGAGATCGCACGCAATTCGTCGATCCGGCCGAGAGAAATCACCGGACCCAGCCTCCGCATGCCCTTGGTGACCCAGAGGCCGACATCGGTCGCACCGGCGACCAGAGTCGCCTGCGGATGGGCGCTGACGAGCTCGGCCAAAGCCGTGACGGTGGCAGGCGCGTAGAAATGGCGCTCGCCATCTCCGATCGAAACTGTCTGATCGTCCGCGAATGCCTTCAGCCGGGCGACGACCGCCGGCATCCCGGCGACAAAACGATCCTGCTCGCGCTTGGCGGCATCCATGCGCTGCGCCGCTGCGATGATCGGCTCGTAGCCGGTACAGCGGCAGAGGTTTCCGGCGAGGGCATCCTCGATGCGCTGCACCGAGGGTGACCGCTCGTTAAGCCAGAGCGCCAGCAGCGACATCACGAAACCGGGCGTGCAGAAGCCGCATTGCGAGCCATGGCAATCGACCATCGCCTGCTGCACCGGGTGGAGCGTGCCGTCAGGCGCCTTCAGATGCTCGACGGTCAGGACATGGCAGCCGTCCAGCGTCGGCAGGAAGCGGATGCAGGCATTGATCGCCTCATAGCGCAGCCGCTCGCCGTCGAGCCGGCCGATGACGATGGTGCAGGCGCCGCAATCGCCCTCGGCGCAGCCTTCCTTGGTGCCGGTGCGGCGCCGGTCGAGCCTGAGCCAATCGAGCACGGTGCGGGTCGGATCGCAGGAGGCGATCTCGACCAGCTCGTCGCCGAGCAGGAAACGCACGCATTCACGCATCGCGGGTCGGCCGCTCGCAAATCGGAGTCATGCCCTGAGATTAGGCACGTTCGCGGCTTGGCCGGAAGCTTTGATTTGGTGCAGATATGATCGCGATTTGAGCCGGAGCGGCGAGCCTTGAGCAAAGACGGTGCGATCTCGGCCCTGCGCGGCCGGCTTCTCTGGTTCGTCGGTGATCCGCACGAGGTCGGCGAGGCCGCGCATCGCTATGTCGAGGACGGTCTGCTTGTCATTGAGAACGGCCGCATCCAGGCTGCCGGCGAGGCGAAAGAGTTGCTTTCGACTCTGCCGGCCGGCGCCGCTATCACCGATCATCGGCCGCATCTGATCATGCCGGGCTTCATCGACGCGCATCTCCACATGCCGCAGACGCAAGTGATCGCCTCCTATGGCGCGCAACTGATGGAGTGGCTGAACAAATACACCTTCGTCGAGGAGCAGAAGCTCGCCCAGCAAGGCCATGCCGAGAAACTCTCGGCCTTCCTGCTCGACGAGCTGCTCGCGAGCGGCACGACCACGGCGGCGGTCTATTGCTCGGTGCATAAGGGATCGGCCGAAGCCTTCTTCGCCGAATCGCATCGGCGCAACACCCGCATGATCGCCGGCAAGGTGATGATGGATCGCAATGCCCCGCCGGCGCTGACCGACACCGCCGAAAGCGGCTATGCCGACAGCAAGGATCTGATCGACCGCTGGCATGGCAAGGGCCGCCAGCTCTACGCGATCACGCCGCGCTTCGCCGTGACCTCGACGCCGGAGCAGATGGCGGCCTCGCAGAAGCTGGTCGCGGAGCACCCCGACTGCTTCGTCCAGACCCATATCAACGAGAACCGGGCCGAGATCGCCTTCGCTCGGGAGCTTTATCCCGACGCCGCCGACTATGCCGGCATCTACGAGGATTATGGCCTGCTCGGGAAAAAGAGCCTGCTCGGCCACTGCATCCACATGACCAAGCGCGAATGGCGGGCCTTCGCTCAAGCTGGCGCGGTCGCGGTGTTCTGCCCGACCTCGAACCTCTTTCTCGGCTCCGGCCTGTTCGATTGGCAAAGGGCGCGGCACGAGGGGGTCAAGGTCGCGGTCGCCACGGATATCGGCGGCGGCACCTCCTATTCGATGCTGCGCACCATGGCCGAAGCCTACAAGATCCTGCAGTTGCAGGGACAATCGCTCTCGGCCTTCGAGGCGCTGCACGCGATCACACTCGGTAATGCCGTGGCGCTCGGCCTCGACCACCTGATCGGCTCGTTCGAGCCAGGGCGCGAGGCTGATGTCGTCGTGCTCGATCCGGCGGCGACGCGCGCAATGGCGCACCGGCTGGAGACGGTGCGCGACCTAGCCGAGGAGCTCTTCGTCCTGGCCACGTTGGGGGACGAGCGCAATGTCGCCGCGACCTATGTCGCGGGGGAATTGGCGCCTAGATGTTCAACGAATTGAAATTTCGTTGAACATCAGCGCAGCTGGCAGCGCTTTGAGCGCCGCCAGAATGGTTCTCAGCCCAGCACGCCGCCCTTGCGGGCATGGTCGAGATAGATCTCGCGCAGGCGGATCGTCGCCGGGCCCGGCGCGCCGTTGTGGATGCTGTGGCCGTCGATCGTCGTCACCGGCATGACCAAGCTGGTCGCCGAGGTGATGAAGGCCTCTTCGGCGTCGAGTGCCTCCTCCAGCGTGAACTCGCGCTCTTCGAAGGCAAAGCCGCTCTCGGCCAGGAAGGCGAGCACGGCCGTACGGGTGATGCCGGGCAGCACCTTGTGCGAGAGCGGGCGCGAGATCAGCGTCTTGCCCTTGACGATCCAAGCGGTCGACGAAGCGCCCTCGGTGACGAAGCCGTCCTCGATCATCCAGGCCTCTTGCGCGCCGTTCTCGGCGGCGAACTGCTTGGCCAGGACAGGGGCGAGCAGGTTGACGCTCTTGATGTCGCGGCGAGCCCAGCGCAGATCCGGCGTGCTGACGACCTTGATGCCGATCTTGGCCAGTGGCGTGTTGGCGAACTGGCGCGCCTGCGTGAACAGAACCAGCGAGGCCTTCACGCCCTTGGGGAAGGGGAAGTCGCGATCGGAGGCGCCGCGCGAGACCTGCAGATAGATGCTGCCTTCGTCCAGGCTGTTGCGGGCGATCAGCTCCTGATGGATCGCGACAAGTTCGGCACGCGAGCAGGGAAGCTCGAGACCGATCTCACCGGCCGAGCGCTCCAGCCGCGCCAGATGCGCCTCGCAGTCGACCAGCTTGCCGCCGAGCACGGCCGAGACCTCGTAGATGCCGTCGCCGAAGATGAAGCCGCGGTCGAAGATCGAGATCGTCGCCTCTTCCTCAGGGAGGTAGGCGCCATTGACGTAGACGGTGCGGCTCATGGGGAAAATCTCATGCAGGAAGGACGAACCTTCCTAGCCGAGGCGGGAGCGCGAGGCGAGATGGCATGCCGGCTTGGCGACCGGCGTCGGATGCAGGGCGGCAAGCGGGGAGACGCGACGCGCTGCCGGTCGCGCCTGGTAATGGAAGGAAGACCGGGAAGGTCACAGCTGCATCAGTGCGTCGCGGACGATGCCATAAGCTGCACAATCCGGTCGGTTGCTTGGCTCGACCAGGCCGACCCCCGTGGAAATCGCCGGAGAAATGGGGCGGCAGACGATATCGTGTCCGCCGGCTGCGATGTCCGGAACGATCGATATCCCCAATCCCGCGGCGACCAGAGCCTTCGCCGCTTCGACGGTGGCGGTATGGACGATCGAGGCGGGCTCGATACCGGACCTGGAAAGCCAGTCTTTCACAAAGCCGGCCAGTGCGCCGTTTGGGTGCTCCAGGATGAGGGAATGGGATCTCAGGAATTCCGGCGACACGCGTGCCGGCAGGCTCTTCAAACTGCTGGGAAGCACCGCCACGAGCTTCTCATCCTTCAGACTCGTTATTCGCAACGGGGATTGCTTGACCGGCAAGGTGATCAAGCCAAAGTCGAGATCGCCGGACGCGACCGCTTCCAGAGTGTCGGCGGTCGTCGAATTCGTGACGACCAACTCGATGCCGGGATGGGCCTTATGAAGGTTTCGCAGGACGGGCGGCAGGCGATAGCTGAGCGTCGTAAGCGTCGTTCCGATCGAGATCCGGCCCATCCAGCCGCCGGTGAAGCGCTTCATGCTTTCGATGGTGAGGTCGCATTGCCGAAATAGATCGACCTGAAGCTCCATCAGCAGCTTTCCCGGCGCCGAGGGTTTGGCGCTGCGGCCGAGGCGCTCGATCAGCGCGACGCCAAATCTCTCTTCCAGCGCTTTGACCTGCTGGCTGACGGCGGGCTGTGTCAGGTGCAGCCGGCGTGCCGCGGCGGAGAAACTGCCGAGCTCGACGACGGTCGCGAACGCTTTCAGGTGATCGAGATTGAGGCTTCGCACCTGCGGCTACTCCTTATGGCTGCAATAGAAACATATGATATACGGCGCGCCGCGAAATGCAGTATTGATCTCTGCGTCGCCACGTCAGGCGATGCTATAATTATTGCAATGATAGATATAATGCAAGAATATAGGAATATTATTATTTTTTAACTTCGAATATAAGATCAATTCAAAGTATTATTAATAAAAATAAAGCCTAAGTATATTTATATTAACATTCGGATGTGGGGCTGTGAGGTTCGCGAGCAGTCGTCGAAGCCTCCTTGCGGCTGATGTTTCGGCCGACCACCTGCGGCCAGCCGGCTCGGGGCTCATGCCAGGGCCGCTACCAAGTGTCTGAACCAATTTATCACATCACAGGACAGGGAAAACCATGGCTAGCGACTTCCTGCTCGAGATCGACGGCATCAAGGGCGAAAGCAATGACGCCAAGCACAAGGAGACGATAGAGATCGAATCCTTCTCCTGGGGCGTCAGCAATTCCGGGAGTCATGCGGCCGGCTCCGGCGGCGGTGCCGGCAAGGCGAGCTTCCAGGACCTCCACTGCACAGCCAACGTCAACAAGGCCTCGGCCGTGCTGATGCTGAAATGCGCTACCGGTGACCACATCAAGAAGGCCGTGCTCTTCGTCCGCAAGCAGGGCAAGGAGCAGCAGGAATTCTACACGGTCACGCTCGAGGACCTGCTGGTGTCGAGCTACCAGTCCGGCGACGCGACCGGCGGCAACCCGGTTCCGACCGACCAGTTCTCGCTGAACTTCGCCAAGATCAAGTTCGAGTACAAGCCGCAGAAAACCGACGGTTCGCTCGGCTCGGCTATCACCGGAACCTGGAATCTCAAGGAAAACAAGGAATAGACGTCTCGCTCCGCTGCTTTGCGCGACGTATCGCGAGCCCTCGCCAACGAAGGCTCGCAAGTCGGGCCTGCCGGCGTGCCGCGACGACAGTCGCAACTCCATCATCCAGGGCGACGCGAGCGCCAAGGCCCCGTGACAGTCGGGAGACATCCGCATGACGACGCGAAGCCGCGACGACATTCAAGCAAACTGGACGAGCGCGAGCCATTCGATCGATGCGCCGTATTTGAGGCGCTTCTTCGCGCGCCTGGCGATTGGGCAGATCCTGCGCGACGAGTATGTCTACGAGGTGCATGGCCCCTTCGTGGCGGAACGGCCTGCCAAGCCGCGCTCGTGGCGGCCCATGAGCAGGCAGACCTGTCTCGCGGCGGCTTTAGTTGTCGTGCTGGGGATCGTTTCGGCCTTCTCGCAGGCCCTGGCCGGAGGTGTTCTGCCGCTGCACTGCGCGGCGCAGGATCTGCGCGTCTTCTCCCTGATCGAGAAGCACGGCGAAGACCGGACCAGGCCCGCCGACCTCGTGGCGAGCGCTTTCATGGACCTCATTTCCGCGCGGCGCGCATGTAACGAAGGGCGCGAGGCCGAGGCGGCCGCCATCTATGCCGAGATCGGCATGAGGCTCGCGGGGCAGCCCGACTAGGCAGATCTGCCACGCTCCCCTGTGGGGCGCGCCGTGAAAGCGCGATCGACGCCGGGGCGGCGGCGGTGCGGCCGCCTGTTTCGCGCAAACCGGGAACCTCCGCCGAAAGGATCGCTGATGCCAATCATTGGTGAACGTATCCCAGCGCATCCGCGCGCATTCAAGACGATCAGAATCTACCCGATTGCAGTGGAGGAGGACCTTCCAACCTCGAATTCCGTCATTCCGGACCCATTGATCGGCGGGACCGGGTTACTTGGCATTAAAATCCAATACAAACTCTTCGCTCATTGCCGGCAGGATCAGAGCGGAACGAAGTGCCTGTATTATGTAGCGTATAATGTCCTTCATAAAAGAAACGAATATATTGTTGGCCCCAATCACCTCGACATATTCAACGAGAGGATGGACAAGTTCGCGATCGCCGCGGGGAATTTTTTTGGCCTCTCGCCGTCCATGTCGGCTTATGAAGCGAAGAGCATGGCCTTCACTACGCTGTTTGCATCGGGCGAGTACAAGGCGGCTTTCCGTAAGCTGGGCGATGCCTGGCTGGCCGCGCTTCAGGACCCCGAATGGTGGATCGGCGCGACGACGAGCGTCACTTCGGTGCTGCCATCCAGTTCCGCAGCAAGGATATTCGAGCCGAACAGATATGCTTCCTACAACAGGGCGATCAGAACCCGGCTAAATTTGCGGAACAAGCTCGTTCAGCGGTCGGTGAGGGTCCTGGAAGCGCCCGGCCGATTTCGGCACACGATCACGAGGGACATGCCTCCATCATCCCTGGGCAAGATACAGGCCGACGGATCGCTGAGCTTGTCGCACGGGCCTAACGCGCATTACGGCGAGGGCGTCTATGCGTGGGGCCCTGATGGGCCGAAGTCCGGGAAGTACATCGATATCGAAGTCCCAAGGGGGACAGCGGTCGAGACCATCAAGGTCGCGGAAGGTACCTGGTATCGCCTGGTCCCTGGAAACGGGAACAACCTGAAGATCAAGATCGTCGGCCACAACTTCACGCCCGATGAACTCAAATTTGCGAAGCACATTCGGAACGTAACTCTGACAGAAGGTAGAAAGCCGCCATCGGTCCTGCCTCAGATTGGCGCGGCAGCTTCACGAATTCCCAAAGATCAGAAGAAAGAGGCGCAATAAGCGCGGCCCGGGAACCTGCCGTGAGGGCCTTCAGATCATCCCGCCCGCAGCTCTCTCTTTCGTTCGCAACTGGCGCGGGGTGACGCCGATCCAGGCCGAGACAGGTTTCGAACGTCGCGATGCTCGCATTCATGTGAAGCGTCCGCGTCCAGAACGAGATGTGCGGATCAACCGTTCTTCTGCAAGCCGAGCTCGAGCGTAACGCCGGTCACTAGCCTCCGCGGCCGTCCCGCCGGGCTCTTCCCTGTCATTGCCAAGCTTCAAACTGGACATCGAACCGATGCAAGACACACGCATTCCTGCATTTGCGCTGCATTTCCGCCGCTATGCGCCATTCAAGACCTTCGGGCGGATCAACCCGCTCGGCGGGAGTTTCGAAGGCGATGTCAGGACCGGGCCGTCGACCGATGTCGGCGCAAGCTGCAGGACCTATGGCTGCGTCGTGTTCAACCAGTTCGGCGTTCTGAACCATTTTGCCGGAGCAGGCCCCACCACTCTTTTTGCAGTGTTTGCGCCTGACGTCGTCGATGTCGCGACCGTCAAGTCCACGACTGTGCGCTCGACCCTCAGCGGGCCGAAGCTGCTCGGCTTCAAGGCACATACGGAGGGCTCGAACCCGATCGTGCCCCTCTCTCCGAATATCGATACGACGATATCGGTCCGGATCGATTTCGGCAGCGACGGATTCATGAAGGTTTCGGGCGGCGTCAAAGGCGACAACTTCCCGAATTTGGAGGTGTTCATAACCTGCCTGCGCTCGAAGAACACGGCGCTCCTGGTCGATGGGCGCACCACCGGAGGGCGGGACACCGGCGTGCTGTTCAGGCTCCCGGGGGCGGGAAAGGACCATCATCTTGCGGGGATAAACGCGAGCCTGCCGCTCACCCCGAAAGGGACGCTGACCATGAACACGCTCTTCGGGAAGATCGAATTGCCCTGAGCCGGCCGCGTTTCGGTCAGCACTTCAGTGCCGCGGCGATCAAGCGCTGGGTGTAGTCCTGCTGCGGCGCTTCGAAGATCGCTTCGGTGGGGCCGCGCTCGACCACTTTGCCGTCCTTCATCACCATGATCTCGTCGGCCATGGCGCGGACCACGGCGAGGTCGTGGCTGATGAAGAGATAGGAGAGGTGGTGCCGTGCCTGCAGATCCTTGAGCAGGGCGACGATGCTTTGCTGCACGGTGCGGTCGAGCGCCGAGGTTGGCTCGTCCAGCACCACTAGCGCCGGGCACAGGATCATGGCGCGGGCGATGGCGATGCGCTGGCGCTGGCCCCCGGAGAATTCATGCGGATAGCGGTTACGCAACGCCGGGTCGAGGCAGACCTCGGTAAGCGCTGCCGCAGCCCGCCGCTCGCGCTCGGTACGCGACAAAGCGGGTTCGTGTACCAGCAAGCCTTCGGTGATGATCTCACCGACGGTGAGGCGCGGCGAGAGCGAGCCGAACGGGTCCTGGAAGACGACCTGCAGGCTGCGGCGCAGGGGCCGCATCGCGGCACGGTCGAGCGGGGCCAGCGCCCGGTCCTCGAAGCGGACGATCCCGGAGGAGGGCAGGAGCTTGAGGAGGGCACGCCCGAGCGTCGATTTGCCGGAGCCGGATTCGCCGACGATGCCGATGGTCTGGCCGCGCCTGACGGTCAGATCGACATCGTCGACGGCATGCAGCATCGCCTTCTCGCGCTTGAGGAAGCCGCGAGACAGGTCGAAGGAAACGCGCAGGTCGCGGGCATCGAGCACGACCGGCGCATCGGCCGGTGGCGGCGCCTTGTGGCCATGCGGCTCGGCCGCAAGCAGCGCCTTGGTGTACGGGTGCTGCGGCGCCTCGAAGATCGCCTGCGCCGCACCGCTCTCGACGACCTCGCCGGCCTTCATCACATAGACGCGCTCGGCATATTTCCTGACCAGTCCGAGATCATGGCTGATCAGGATCACCGCCATGCCGAGCCGCTGCCTGAGCTCGGCGATCAGCGCCAGGATCTCGGCCTCGATGGTGACGTCGAGCGCGGTCGTCGGTTCGTCGGCGATCAGGATGTCGGGGTCGTTGGCGAGTGCCATTGCGATCATCACCCGCTGGCGCTGACCGCCGGAGAGCTCATGCGGGTAGGAATCGAGCCGGCGCTCGGGATGCGGGATGCGCACTAGCTTCAAGAGCTCCAGCGCCCGCGCCCGCGCCGCCTTGCGCGACAGGCCCTGATGCTTGCGCAACGGGGCCGCCATCTGCGTGCCGATCCGGAACAGCGGATCGAGCGAGGTCATCGGCTCCTGGAAGATCATCGCGAGCTTCTTGCCGCGATAGCTGTTGAGGACCGCAGGCGGCAGCTTGAGCAGGTCGACCTCGCGATAGCGGATCGCGCCGGTGGCCTCGCCATTGCTGGCGAGCAACCCCATCGCCGCCATCACGCTCTGGCTCTTGCCGGAGCCGGATTCGCCGACGACGGCGACGAACTCGCCAGGGCCGACATCGAGATCGATACCGCGCACCGCCTCGCACGGGCCGTCATTGGTGCGGAAGCGGACCTTGAGGTCTCGTATGGCGAGGACTGGTTCGTTCGCCATCTCAGCGATCCCTCGGATCGAGCGCGTCGCGCAGGCCGTCGCCGAGGAAGTTGAGCGCGAACAATGTCGCCACCAGGAAGGCGGCGGGGAAGATCAGCATCCACGGCGTCGCCTGGATGGCGCGGGCACCGTCCGAGATCAGCACGCCCCAGCTCGTCATCGGCTCCTGGACGCCGAGGCCGAGGAAGGAGAGGAAGCTTTCGAGCAGGATCACCTTCGGCACCAGCAGGGTGACATAGACGACCACCGGCCCGAGCGTGTTGGGGATGACATGACGCCTGAGGATGCCGCCGGTCGAGACGCCGAGCGCTTCGGCCGCCAGCACATAGTCCTGCCGCCTGATCGAGAGCGCCTGGCCGCGGACGATGCGGGCCATGTCGAGCCATTCGATCGCGCCGACGGCGAGGAACATCAGGATGAAGTTCCGGCCGAAGAAGACGACGAGCAGGATGACGAAGAAGATGAAGGGCAGGGAATAGAGCACGTCGACGATGCGCATCATCACCATGTCGATGCGCCCGCCGAGATAGCCGGCGGTCGCGCCATAGGCGACGCCGATCACCAAGGCGACGCCGGTGGCGAGCAGGCCGATGGCGAGAGAGACCCGGCCGGCGATCAATGTGCGGGTCAGCAGGTCGCGGCCGTTCGAGTCGGTGCCAAACAGGAAGTACTGGCGCTTGATCGGGACGTCGAGGCTGAGCCGGCGACCATCCTGGTCATTGGCGGTGATCACCGGCGCGCCGAACTGGTCGGAGCGGTCGAAATAGACCAGCAGGCGCTGGTCGATAGGCCGCTGTGCGGTCAGAACCAGCCGAACGTGGGTTGCCTCGACGAGGACATCGCTGGGGGTGGCCCTGATGCGAGACGCGATGCGCTGAACCGCAGCGGGCAGGGCTTCGGCCTTGGGATAGGAAGAGAGGCTGGCGGGGACGCGGACATAGTCCTGGTAGACCCGGTCGTAAGCGTGCCCGGTCACGAGCGGGCCGATGATGCAGGCCAGCGTCATCAGCGCCAGCACGATCAGGCTCGCCACCGCAGCGCGGTTGCGCAGCAGGCGGATGCGGGCGTCCTGCCAGAGCGAGCGGCCGGCGGGCGGAATGGGGCAGGTGGTCGTGTCGCTCATCGCTCACTCCAGCCTGACGCGCGGGTCGAGCAGCGCATAGAGCACGTCGACCACGAGGTTGAAGAGCAGCACGAATATCGCGACGACGACGACCGTACCCATCACCAGCGTGTAGTCGCGGTTGAGCGCGCCTTCGACGAAATAGCGCCCGATCCCGGGGATGGCGAAGATCGTCTCGACCACGACCGAGCCGGTGAGCAGGCTCGCTGCCGCCGGCCCGAGATAGGAAACGACCGGCAGCGCCGCGCCGCGCGCTGCATGCAGCGCGATCGTCGTGGTCGAGAGGCCCTGAGCCCGGAGCGTGCGGATATGGTTGGCGCGCAGCGTCTCGATCATCGCCGCACGGGTCATCCGGGCGATCACGGCGATCTGGGGGAGGGCGAGCGTCACGATCGGCAGCACGGTGTTGCGGAAGGCGCCGCCATTCCAGCCGCCCACCGGCAGCCAGGCCAAGCTCAGGCCGAAGACGATCTGCAGGATCGGTGCGACGACGAAGTTCGGGATGGTGATGCCGGCGGTGGCGAAACCGATCACCGCATGGTCGGCCGCGCCGTTCTGGCGGAAAGCCGCGAGCATGCCGAGCGGACCGCCGACTATGAGCGCGAGCAGTAGCGCCGAGGCGCCGAGGCGCATCGAGACCGGCAGCCCCTGTGCGAACAGTTCGGCGATCGAGAAGTCGCGGAAATAGAAGGATGGGCCGAAATCGCCGCGCAGCAGGGCAGCGAGATAGGTCAGGTATTGCTGAAACAGCGGCTGGTCGAGCTTGTAGATGCGCCGCAGGTTCTCCATCACCTTGGCTTCGAGCGGCTGCTCGAGGTCGAACGGACCGCCCGGCGCGACGCGCATCAGGAAAAACGAGATCGTCACGATCACGAACAGGGTCGGGATCGCGGCGGCAAGACGGCGCAGGATGTAGGTGAGCACGGGCTTGGTTCAGGCTGCTGGCCGGTTCGGCCAGCAGCCTCTGTCGGCTAGGGCTTCAGGCTCATGAATCGCGTCGGCAGCGCGCCGCGCAGGTTCTGCTGGAATCCCTGCACCTTCGGCGAGACCAGGTTCTTCGAGGAGTAATAGAGCACCGGGATCCAGGGCACATCGGCGGCAAGGATCGAGTCCGCCTCGCGCAGGATCGCGGCGCGCTTGGCGATGTCGATCTCCTCGGCGCCCTGCTTCATCAGAGCGTCGAATTGCGGGTTGTTGTACTTGCCCGAATTGAAGCCGGTGTTGTCGCTCTGGAACAGGAACAGGAAGTTCTGCGGGTCGGAATAGTCGCCGATCCAGCCATAGCGGGCGATGTCGAAGTCGCCGCCGTCGCGCAGCAGGGCGAAATGCGTCTTGCCGTCGGTGTTGATGAAGCTGGTTTCGACGCCGATTGCCTTCCACTGCTCGGCGATCGCGATGACGGTGCGGCGGTTGTTGTCGGTGGTGTTGTAGCGTAACTGGACCCGGAGCGGCATGCCGGGCCCGAAACCCGCCGCGGCGAGCAACTTCTTGGCCTCGTCCTCGCGGTCGAGCGGTGAGGCGCCCTTGAAGTCAGCTTCGGCGCGCTCGCCGTAATTGCCGATATTCGGCGGGATCACGCCATAAGCCGGCAGCATGGTGCCGCCCCAGATCTCCTCGGCGATGAATTCGCGGTCGATCACCAGCGAGAGGGCGCGGCGCACCCTTATGTCGTCGAAGGGCTTCTTGGCGGTGTTGATGATCAGGAAATAGGTGCCGAGATAGGGCGAGATCCTGACCTGGTCCTTGCCGAGCTTCTCGCGCAATTGCTGGACCTGGTCGGCCGGAATGTCCGAGGTCATCTGCAGCTCGCCGGCCTGGAAACGGCGGGCGGCGGCGGAGAAATCGGGCGTCGGATAGTAGATGACCGTGTCGATCTTGACGTTCGCGGCGTCGTGGAAGGCCTTGTTCTTCTCCAGTCGGATATGCGAGTTCGGCACGAACTCCTTCAGCGTGTAGGCGCCGTTCGAGACCCAGTTCTCCGGCTTGACGAAGTCCTTGCCGAATTTCTGGACGGATGCCGGATGGACCGGCAGCCCGGTCTGGTGCGTCAGCAGCTCCAGGAAATAGGGCGTCGGCCGCTCCAGCGTGATCTCGAGCGTGCGCTCGTCGATCGCCTTGACGCCGAGGTCTTCGAGCTTGGCGCTGTCGCTGGCCTTATTGATCTTTTCGGCGTTGAGGATCGGATAGAGGATGTTGGCGTATTTCGCGCCGGTCTCCGGATTGACCATGCGCCGGAACGCGAAAACGAAATCGCCGGCCGTGACCGGATCGCCATTCGACCATTTGGCGTTGGCGCGCAGCTTGAAGGTGTAGACCTTGCCGTCCGGCGCCATCGTCCAGCTTTCGGCGACGCCGGGGACGACCTCGCCATTGATGTGATGGATCACCAGGCCTTCGGAGAGGTCGCGCAGCAGATGGGCTTCGCTGACGGTCGAGGTCTTGTGCGAATCGAGCGTCTCCGGGTCGCCGTCATTGCCGCGATGGAACACCACCTGCGCCATGGCGGCGCTGGCACAGGCGAGCGCAAGAAAAAGGCCGCTCGCCAGCGCGAGCGGCCGGATGGCACGCCGGATACCGGACTGACGATGGATCTGACGCATGAGCGCTCTCCGAACGTTTCGCACGGGCCCCTTTCCCGCTCCTGAAACGAAGTATGAGCCTATCGAGCGCCGCCCGCCAAGAGCGAAAAGCTGGTATCAACCGCTGAGCTTAAGTGCCTGTCCCGCTTTCGAAAGCTGGCTCAGAAACGACTTGAGCCAGCCCTCTCCCAAGGTCAGCCGGCGGCTGACCGTCCCTGCGCTTCGGCGACCGCGACCGCGGTCATGTTGACGACGCCGCGCGCCGTCACATTACCGGTGAGGATGTGCACAGGCTTGGCTGCGCCGATCAGGATCGGCCCGACCGGAAGCGCGTCCCCCAGCACCTTGGCGAACTGGTAGGCGATGTTCGCCGCGTCGAGGTTGGGGAAGATCAGGACGTTGGCGACGCCCTTCAGCTTCGAGGACGGCAGCACCCGGTCGCGGATCGCGGCGACGAGGGCGGTGTCGGCTTCCATCTCGCCATCGCATTCCAACTCCGGCGCACGCTCCTGGATCAGTTTGAGCGCCTTGCGCATCTTGATCGAGGACGGCGTGTCGGCCGCGCCGAAATCCGAATGCGAGACAAGGGCGATCTTCGGGGCGATGCCGAAGCGCTCGACATGGCCGGCGGCGAGGATCGTCATGTCGGCGATCTCTTCCGCGGTGGGGTCGTACTTCACATGGGTGTCGGCGAGGAAGAAGGCGCCCTTGCTGGTGATGATCAGCGTCATCGCTGCGATGTCGCAGACGCCGGGCTCGAGACCGATGATGTCGCGGATATGGCGTAGCCGCGAGAGGAAGCGGCCTTCCAGGCCGGTGATCATCGCGTCGGCTTCGCCGCGGGCCACGGCCAGCGCCGCGATCACGGTGTTGTTGGTGCGCACCAGCGAGCGGGCCGCCTCGGGCGTGATGCCGCGCCGCCCGGCGATGTCGAGATAGGTCTGGACGTAGTCGCGATAGCGCGGGTCGTCCTCCGGGTTGATCAGCTCGCAATCGATGCCGGGCCTGATCGACAGGCCGAAGCGCTTGACGCGCGTCTCGATCACCGAGGGGCGGCCGATCAGGATCGGGATCGCCATGCCTTCCTCGATCGCGACCTGCGCGGCGCGCAGCACGCGCTCATCTTCGCCCTCGGCATAGATCACGCGCTTGGGATCGGCCTTGGCCTTGGCGAAGAGCGGCTTCATCAGGAAGCCGGAGCGGAAGACGAAGCGCGACAGGTCCTCGCGATAGGCTTCCAGATCGATCAGCGGCTTCTTGGCGACGCCGGTCGTCATCGCCGCTTCCGCCACCGCCGGTGCGATGCGCAGGATCAGGCGCGGATCGAACGGGTTCGGGATCAGCGAGGTTGCGCCGAAGGTCGAGGCTTCGCCGCCATAGGCGCGTGCCGCGATGTCGGAGGTCGCCTCGCGCGCCAGTGCGGCGATGGCGCGGACCGCGGCGAGCTTCATGGGCTCGTTGATCGTTGTCGCCTGCACGTCGAGTGCGCCGCGGAAGATGTAAGGGAAGCAGAGGACGTTGTTGACCTGGTTCGGATAGTCCGAGCGGCCGGTGCAGATCATCGCGTCGGGGCGCACGGCGAGCGCATCCTCCGGCGTGATCTCGGGATTGGGGTTGGCGAGCGCCAGGATCAAGGGCTTCGGCGCCAGCTGCTTGGCCATCTCCGGCTTCAGCACTCCGGCGGCCGAGAGGCCGAGGAAGACGTCGGCGCCTTCGATCACCTCGGCGAGCGTGCGCGCCTCGGTATCCTGGGCATAGACCTCCTTCCAACGGTCCATCAGCGTGTTGCGGCCCTTGTAGACCACGCCGTCGAGGTCGGTGACCCAGATGTTCTGCGTGCGGGCGCCGAGCGAGACGAGCAGGTTGAGGCAGGCCAGCGCGGCCGCCCCGGCGCCGGAGACGACGATCTTGACGTCGCCGATCTTCTTGCCCGCGAGGTCGAGCCCGTTGAGCACCGCGGCGCTGACGATGATCGCCGTGCCGTGCTGGTCGTCATGGAAGACCGGGATGTTCATCTGGGCCTTGAGCTTCTCCTCGATCTCGAAGCACTCAGGGCCCTTGATGTCCTCCAGATTGATGCCGCCGAAGGTCGGCTCCAGCGCCGCGACGACGTCGACGAATTTGTCGATGTTCTTCTGCTCGACCTCGATGTCGAAGCAGTCGATGCCGGCGAACTTCTTGAACAGGACGGCCTTGCCTTCCATCACCGGCTTGGAGGCCAGCGGGCCGATGTCGCCGAGCCCGAGCACGGCGGTGCCGTTGGTGATGACGGCGACGAGGTTCTGGCGCGAGGTCAGCTCGGCGGCCTCCGCCGGATCCTCGACAATCGCCTCGCAGGCCGCGGCGACGCCGGGCGAATAGGCGAGGGCCAGGTCGCGCTGGTTGCCGAGCGGTTTGGTCGCCTGGATCTCGAGCTTACCGGGCTTGGGAAGGCGGTGGTAGACGAGCGCGCCCGAACGAAGATCCGCCGACAATGTGCTCTTAGCCATCCCCACGCTTCCTCTGCGCCGCCGTTGCTTACAGACGAGGTCGCGCGGAAAGGGGGTGGGCGTCAAGCCGGGGCGGGCGGCGAAAGACTTGTGCCGTCGGGAAAACAGCGCCGAGTTGCGACGGCAAGTGCTGCAGGGTCCCCAAAAACCATCAAAGTCGCAGTCCGTGAAACAGCCGTGAAACAAAACTAAACATTACAAAGAAATAATGATTTCAACGGCCTCCGCTGTTGCAGACTGCCTCTCGCCGTACCCGCGGATTTGATCTTCGCGGGGCGTCCTTGGGAGGGGTTGATGGAAGCGACGCGTTCCGCCTTCGAGGAAGTCGTCTCGCTGCGACAGGCCAAGCAGCTGATCCAGTGCATGGCGCATGAGCAGAGTTTCCTGTTGCTCTCGCCGCCGGGACTCGGCAAGTCCGAGCTGGTCTATGAAGCCGCGCGCGAGGCGGGCCTGCCCTGCCGCTCATTGCTCGGCACCCAGATTGCTCCGGAAGATGTCAGCGGCATTCCGCGCATCGTCGGCGAGCGCTCGGTCTTCTGCCCGCCGCGCGTGCTCTTGCCGGAGAAGCCCGAGCCGTTCTGCCTGTTCCTCGACGAATTGCCTGCCTGCTCGCCGGATGTCCAGAAGGCCTTCTATTCGCTGCTGCTGGAGCGTCGCCTGGGCGAACATGCCTTGCCGAAGGGCACCTGGGTCGTCGCTGCCGGCAATCGCCTGCAGGACCGTGCGCTGGTGCGGGCGATGAGCTCGGCGCTGGTCAATCGCGTCACCATCCTGCAATTGCGCGTCGATACCGACGACTGGCTGGCCTGGGCCCAGCGCGCCGGTGTGCGTGCCGAGATCCGCAGCTTCATCGCGACGATTCCCGATGCGCTGATGCGGCCGGTGCCGGCCGAGCCGGTGCCGTTCTCGACGCCGCGCGCTTGGACCTTGCTGTCGCGGGCGCTCGACATGGCGCAGAAGGCCGGCTTTCTCAGCAATGAATTGCGGCGCGCACTCGCCTTCGGCCGGCTCTCGCCTGAGGACGCCGTGGTGTTCTGCGCGCTTGCCGAGGATTCGATTGGGGCGGTCCGCCCGCTCGAGGACTATTTGCGCAAGCCCGAATTACTGCCGAAGGGCGATTCCGCCCGCTGGTTCATCCTCGACTGCATTCGCCAGTTCGTCAGGGATGGCCGCGCCGAGGGCATGAAGCCGGCGGTGATCAATCGCTTCCTGCGCAGCCTGTCGCATGAGCACCAGCTTCTCATCCTCAACGACATGGTCGAGACCTGGGGCGCGCTGGGCGCGGACCGGGCGATGTACGACCTCCTGCGCAAGGTCGCAGCATGAGCACGGCGCCCGATCTTTCGGTTGCCGACCGCGCTACTCATGCGCGGATCATGCGGGGCCTGCGGCTGGTGACAGTGCCGTTCCCGCATCTGGCCGGGCTTGCGGCTGCCGTGCGCGTCGAGATCGACGAGCGCGTGCCGACCATGGGTGTCTTCGCCTCCGGCCGGCTATTGGCGAACCCGGCCTTTACGGCGAGGCTCTCCGGCGACGATCTCGTCTTCGTCCTGGCCCACGAACTGCTGCATCTGGCGCTGCGGACCCATGACCGGGCTCGCGGCAGCGCCACGCTCGAATTCAACTACGCCCACGACTACATCATCAACGACATGCTGCGGCATGCGCTCGGCACCACGACGATCCCTGCCGGCGGGCTCGACATGCAAGGCGCCCGTGAGCGCTCGGCCGAGGACATCGTGCTGGAGATGCGCCGCACCGGCAACTACATGCCGTCGCGGACGCAAGTCTGGGAAGGGCAGGTCGTCACCGTCGAGCAAGTGCTCGGCGCGGCGCGGCAGGCGCCGGCGGGTTCGATGGGCGATGCGCTCGACGCGCAGCGCGAGCGTGAGCTTTTCCCCGAGGACAGCGCCGACCAGGCCGAACGGGCGCGGGCGGTTCGCGACCTCGCCGGCCGCGGCATGGTGCTGGCGAAGGCCATGGGCGCCCTGCGCGGCAGGGGCGACAGCGCGGGCGGCCAGCAGCAGAGCGTGCGGGCGCAGCGCGGCTTCTTCCACACGCCCTGGCACGTTGCACTCCAGGCCTGGCTCGAAGGCGCGGCGCCCGGTGAGCGCACCTACACTCGTGCCTCGCGCCGCGGTCACGACCATGGCGATGTCGTGATGCCCGGCCGCAAGCGTCATTCCTGGATGCTGAACGTCATCCTCGACACCAGCGCTTCGATGGGGGACGACATCCCGCAGGCGCTCGGCGCCATCGCCGATTTCTGCGATGCGGCAGGGGTCGACGAAATCCGCGTCGTCCAGTGCGATACGGTCGTCACCTCAGACGAGGTGCTCTCGGCGGCAGCACTCGCCGACTACCGGATCAGCGGCTATGGCGGCAGCGACCTGACGCCGGCCCTCGAAGCCTTGGCGGACGATCCGCGCGTCAGCGCGGCGATCGTCATCACCGACGGCGACATCACCTATCCGAATGAGGCTGTGCCCTATGCGGTGCTCTGGGCGCTGCCGAAAGTTTCGACCTCGTTCCAGCCGTCCTATGGACGGGTGATCGTCATGCAAGCGGGAGGCGCATCGTGAAGGTGGTTCAGGATCTCGTCGCCTATTTCGACAAGCGCGGAAAACTCTCGCGCCGGCAGCTCAAGACGTTGCTCGAGCAGAACTCGATCGCTTCGGATGCGCCGACCAACATGCACGGGCTCTGCGAGAAGGTTGGCGCAGTCTACTATTTCCGCGTCACCGGCGTCCTGGAAGGCCAGCTCTGGGGCACAGACATCTATAGCGGCGATTCGACGCTCGGCGCAGCCGCCGTCCATATGGGCCTGCTCAAGCCCGGCAAGAGCGCCGTCTTCCGGGTGACGGTGGTGACGCCGCCGGAAGAATTCCCCGGCACCGAGCGCAATGGCGTCACCAGCACCCAGTATGGCCGCTATCAATATGCCTGGCAGCTCTCGCCGATCTGAGCGGAGAGCCTCAGGCAGCCAGCGCGCCGACGCCGCCATCGTGCAGATGGCAAGCGGCGACGTGGCCGGTCGCGATCTCCTTCAGCGCCGGGCGCTCGGCCTTGCAGCGCGGCCCGGCCTGCGGGCAGCGCGGATGGAAATGGCAGCCTGTCGGCGGATGCAGTGGCGAAGGGATCTCGCCCTTCAGCGGGGCGAAGCGCTTCTTGCGCGCCGTGATCGAGGGCACGTTGGCGAGCAGTGCCTGCGCGTAAGGGTGCTGCGGCCCCTTGAACAATTCGCTCGCCGGCGCGGCCTCGACGACGCGGCCGAGATACATGATCACGACCCGGTCGGAGAGGTGGCGGACGACCGAGAGATCATGGCTAATGAAAAGATAAGTCAGGTTAAGTTCGTCGCGCAGCTTCATGAAAAGATTCAGGACTTGGGCCTGAATCGATACATCAAGTGCGGCGACGCTCTCGTCGCAGACGAGGAACTGCGGCTTGACCGCCAGCGCCCGCGCGATGCCGATGCGGGCGCGCTGGCCGCCGGAGAACTGGTGCGGATAGCGGCGGCGATAGGTCGAGTCGAGGCCGACCCGGTCGAGCATCTCGGCGACATAGGCGTCCTGCTGCGCCTTCGGCACCAGCCCGTGCACGACGGGCGCCTCGCCGACGATGTCGGTGACGCGCAGGCGCGGATTGAGCGAGGACATCGGGTCCTGGAAGATCATCTGGATGGCGAGCGTCGCCGCCTTCCGCTCCTCCGCCGACATCTCGTTGGTGTAGCGCCCGCGCCAGGAGACACGGCCGGAGCTGGCATGATGGACGCCGGCGACGACGCGCCCGAGCGTCGACTTGCCGCAACCGGATTCGCCGACGAGTCCGACGACCTCGCCCTGGCGGATCGAGAGGTCGACGCTGTCGACGGCGTGGACAGTCTGCTCGCTGTAATTGGCGCCGAGCAGGTTGGCGAATTTCGAGGCGGCGTCGAGCGGCTTGGTGAAGCGCTTCGAGACGCCTTCGAGCGTGAGGATCGGCGTGCTCATGCCGCGACTCCAGCAAGGTTCAGCGGGTGGTGGCAGCGCGTGGCGCGCTCGCCCGGGAAGGGCGTCGCGTCCGGAGCGGCGGCGAGGCAATCGGCCTGTGCATAGTCGCAGCGCGGCGCGAAGGCGCAGCCTTGCGGCAGGCGTGCCAGCGACGGCGTCGAGCCCCTGATCTGGCGCAAGGGCGCGCCGGGCTCGCCCTCGGCCGGCAGCGAGCCGAGCAGGCCGTTGGTGTAGGGATGGAGCGGGGTATCGAGCACCGGATCGACCGGGCCGGTCTCGACGATGCGGCCGGCATACATCACCGCGATCCGGTCGGCGAGGCCGGCGACGACGCCGAGGTCATGGGTGATCCAGACCAGCGCCGTGCCCGTGTCGGCGCAGAGCGACTGCATCTCCGCCAGGATCTGGCTCTGGATGGTGACGTCGAGCGCCGTGGTCGGCTCGTCGCAGATGATCAAAGGCGGCCGGTGCAGCAGGGCGATCGCGATCGCGACGCGCTGGCGCATGCCGCCGGAGAACTGGTGCGGGTAGGCGTTGAGCCGCTCTTCGGGCGAGGGGATGCCGACCTTGGCGAGGGCGTCTCGGGAGCGCTCGCGCGCCGCCTTGTGCGAGACCTTGTCATGGGCGGTGACGGCCTCGATCATCTGCGTGTCGACGCGCAGGACCGGGTTCAACGTCATCATCGGGTCCTGGAAGATCATCGCGACCTCGCGGCCGCGGACCTTGCGGAAGCCCTCCTCGTCGAGCCCGACCAGCTCCTTGCCGTTGAGCTTGATCGAGCCTTCGACGATCTTCCCGGGCGGATCGATCAATCCCATCACCGAGAAGCCGGTGACCGACTTGCCCGAGCCGGACTCGCCGACGAGGCCGAGCACCTCGCCGCGCTCGACATGGAAGGAGACGCCGTCGACCGACTTCACCGTGCCGGCGCGGGTGAAGAAATGGGTCTTGAGATTGGTGACTTCGAGAACTGGCGCCATGCTCACTTCTCCAGGCGCGGGTTGAGCACGTCGCGCAGGCGGTCGCCGACCAGGTTGATCGAGACGATCGTCATCAGCAGCGCAAAGCCGGGGAAGACCGAGATCCAGTAGCTGCCCGAGAGCATGTACTGGAAGCCGTTGGCGATCAGCACGCCGAGCGAGGGCTCGGTCTGCGGCAGGCCGACGCCGAGGAAGGAGAGCGTCGCCTCCAGCGAGATCGCATGCGCCGTCTGCACGGTGACGATGACGATCACCGGAGCCAGGCAGTTCGGCAGGATGTGGCGGAAGACGGTGCGGGCATGGGACAGGCCCAGCGACTGCGCCGCCTCGACATATTCCTTGCGGCGCTCGACCAGCGCCGAGCCGCGCACGGTGCGGGCGTAATAGGCCCATTGCACCATCACCAGTGCGATGATGATCTTGTCGACGCCCTTGCCGAGGCCCGCCACCAGGATCAGCGCGACCAGCACCGACGGCAGCGAGAGCTGCAGGTCGACCAGGCGCATGATCGCGTTCTCGGTGCGCCCGCCGGCATAGGCTGCGATCAGGCCGACAGCGGCGCCGATTGTCGCCGCCAGGATGCCGGAGAAGGCGCCGACCATCAGCGAGATGCGCAGGCCGTAGAGGATGCCCGAAAGCAGGTCGCGCCCGACGCCATCCGAGCCGAGCCACATGGTGAAGCCTTCGCCGGCGGCCGAGCCTGGCGGCTGGCGCGAATCCATCACGTCGACGCTGGCGAGGTCGTAAGGATTCTGCGGCGCGATCAGCGGCGCGGCTATGGCGAGGAGCACGATCAGAATGAAGAGGGCGAGCCCGAACAGCGCCAGCCGATCCTCGATGAAGGAGCGAACGAAGCGCCGGAACGGCGTCTCCTCCTTGGCGGGAGCGGCCGGCGGGGCGGCAGTGGTGGAGGGCAGGGCGGCTTCGCTCATGATGTCGCCTCCGTCAGGCGCACGCGTGGGTCGAGGGCCGAATAGACCAGGTCGACCAGGAGGTTGATGGTGACGAACAGCACGACGACGACCATGACGTAAGCCACGATCACCGGCCGATCGAGCCTTGTGATCGCCTCCAGCAGCAGGCGGCCCATGCCCGGCCAGGCGAAGATCGTCTCGGTCACCACCGAGAAGGCGACGAGCGAGCCGAACTCCAGCCCGAGCACGGTGACGATCGGGATCATGATGTTCTTGAGGATGTGGACGCCGATGATCCGGCCCTGCGACAGGCCCTTGGCCCGCGCGAACTTGACGTAGTCCATCAGCGCCGCCTCGCGCGCGCCGGCCCGCGCTAGGCGGATCACCAGCGAGATCTTGAGCAGCGCCAGGTTGAAGGCAGGCAGGGCGACGTGCTTCCAGCCCTGGAGCGACAGCAGCGAGGTCTCGAAGCCGAGGATCGAGACGGTCGGCCCGCGCCCCGTCGCCGGCAGCCAGCCGAGGCTGACCGCGAAGGTCAGAATCAGCATCAGGCCGACCCAGAAGGTCGGCAGCGAGAAGCCGAGGATCGAGACTGCCATGATGAAGCGCGACAGCCGGCTTTCCGGCTTGAGGCCGGCATAGAGGCCGAGAGGCAGGCCGATCACGATCGCCAGGACCAGCGCGACGAAGGCGAGCTCCAGCGTCGCCGGCATGCGGTGCAGGATCAGCTTGATCGCGGATTCGCCATGGACGAAGGAGCGGCCGAGATCGCCTTGGGCGGCGTTCTTCAGGAAGACCAGGAACTGTTCCCAGATCGGCCGGTCGAGCCCGAGCGCGCGCGCGGTCTCGGCGATCTGCTGCTGGTCCATCTCGGGCGAGATCAGCATGTAGATGGGATCGCCGACGACGTTCACGCCGAAGAAGACGATCACGAGCATCGCCGCGATGACGAAAAGGGCTTGCGCCAGGCGGCGCAGGACGAATGCCAGCATGGTCCGGGCCTTCCGGATCGAAGTGCGGGGCGCCATCCCGCCCGGCAAAGCCGGTGGGATGGCGCCTTCGCATTTTTACAAGGAAAGAGTGTCGCGCGGTCAGGACCTGGCTTCAAGCCGGTCCTGACCGGGATCGACGGAGCCGGTCAGTCCTTACGGATGCCGGTCGCGAGCGTGTACTCATCGGTGCGGGCCTGCACCTTGACGCCCTTGCGCGAGGCCCAGGTGTTCAGCTGGAAATGCGTCGGGATCAGGCCGATATCATTCATGCCGATGTCCATCGCCCCGGCCAGAGCGGCGTCGCGCTTGGCGTCGTCGACGGTGCTCAGCGCCTCGACCAGCTTGGCGTCGAAGTCCTTGTTGGAGTAGCGGCCGCGATTGGTCGCGCCCATGCCCTTCTGCGGATCGAAGGTGGCGAGCAGCGCCTTCAGCGAGTCCGAGGATTCGCCGGTGCCGGCGCCCCAGCCGACCAGGATGAAGGAGAACTCCGGCACATTGCCCTGGCCGCCCTGCGAGGCGCGGGTGAAGAAGTTCGCCGACGGCAGGGTCTCGACCTCGGTCTCGATGCCGAGGCGCGAGAACATCTGCGCGACAGCCTCGATGATCTTGGTGTCGTTGAGGTAGCGGTTGGTCGGCCCGTGGAGCTTCATCTTGAAGCCGTTCGGATAGCCGGCCTCGGCGAGCAGCTTCTTGGCGCCGTTCAGGTCATAGGCGACCGGCTTCAGCTTCTTGGAGGTGCCGAAGAAGCCGTCAGGCAGGAGCTGGCCGGCGGGGATCGCCTCCTTCTCCATGATGCGATCGACGATGCCCGGACGGTTGATCGCCATCGACAGCGCCTGGCGGACCTTGAGGTTGCGCAGCGGATTCTTGATCTCCGAACCGTCCTTGCCCTTGATGAAGGGCGAGACCTCGCGGAAGTGATCCATGTGGAAGTAGATCACCCGGTTCGAGACCGTGCTGGCGACGCTGAGCTTGGCGTCGCCCTTGAGGCGGGCGACGTCCGAGGTCGGCACGTTCTCAATCACGTCGAGATCGCCGGCGAGCAGCGCCGCGACGCGGGTCGGCGCCGAGGTGATCATCCGGAAGGTGACCTTCGACCACGGCTCCTTGCCACCCCAGTAGTTCTCGTTCGGGGTCAGCACGACGCGGTCGCCGGCGACGTATTCGGCCTGCTTGTAGGCGCCGGTGCCGCCTGTGGTGCACTTGCCGAGGTTGAAGTCCTCGGTGGTCGTGTCCTTGCACTTGGCCGGGATGATGCCGAAGGTCGAGAGGTCGGTCGGCACCAGCGGCGCCGGTGTCGCAGTCTTCACGCGCACGGTGAAGTCGTCGACCTTGGTGAACTCCTTGCCGCGGACATAGGCCGAGAAGCTCGACGGGCTCTTCGGCACGTTCGGGGCGCGCTGCATGGTGGCGATCACGTCGTCCGCCGTGAACGGCGTGCCGTCATGGAACTTGACGCCCTGGCGCAGCTTGAATTCCCAGGTGGTGTCGTCGATCGCCTTCCAGCTCTCGGCCAGCAGCGGCTTCAGCGCCTGCTTCTCGTCCTGGCCGACCAGCGGCTCGTAGATGTGCCGCGCCAACATGTTGTTGGGCGAGACGTTGTGATAGTGCGGATCCATCGCGCTGAGCTCGGCCGACAGGCCGATCTTGAGCTCCTGGGCCGATGCCAGGCCGGCGATGGTCATGACCGGAGCTGCCAGAATGGCGAGCTTGAGAGCTTTCAGCCCATTGGCGCTGAACGTTTTCATTCCGAACCTCCCGATGGCTTCATGGCGCCATCTTTCACAACTGAGCCGCGCGTGGCGAGTCGCCGGATTGGCCGGTCTGCCCCTGACCTCGCCGCCCGGGCTTGTAGAACGAAATCATATACCTGTAAATTATACGGCGGGCGCTTTGATATAATCTCGTTGCATAAGCGGATGCGAAGCGCGGATAGGGCGGGACGCGGATCATGGTGAACACGGCGAGCGCCGACCGGCGGCCTCCGAGCTTGCGCGAGCTCGAGGTGCTGCAGGCTATGATCGCGACCCGCAAGACCGTGGCAGCAGCCCAGATGCTCGGGATTTCGCAGCCCGCCGTATCGCGGGCGCTCGCGGCGCTGGAAGCGCATGTCGGCCGACCGCTGTTCGCGCGCGAGGGCGGCAGGCTCGTGCCCACTGCGGACGCCTTTGCGTTAGACGCGGAGGCGCAGCCGATCTTCGCGGCGCTCGAACGGCTGAACCGTTGGCCCGGACAATCCGTTCAGGCGAGCGTGCTGCGCATCGCGACGCCGCCGACCCTGGCCCAGTTCGTCCTGCCGCCGGTTCTGGCCGAGTTCCGCCGGCAGGAGCCGGATGTCGTCGCCAATGTCGAGATCGACACCAGCTCGACCGTGATCACGCAGGTCGCCGACCGCGCCGTCGATCTCGGGCTCGTGGACATGTCCGCATCTCATATCGGCATCCACGGCAAGGCTATCCGGGAGGCCGTCGCGCATGTGTTGATGCCGGAGGATCATCCGCTTGCCGACCGCGATGTTCTCGGGCCTCAGGACCTCGCCGAAGAGCCGATCATCGCCCTCGCACGGCGCTTTCCGGAGCGCATCAAGGTGGAGCAGGCCTTCGCTGACGCCGGCGTGGCTCTACGACTGGTCGGGGAGGGCACGGCAGCCGTCTTCGTCGCCGAGATGGTCCGGCAGCGCGTCGGTCTGGCTTTGCTGAACCCGTTTCCGCTGACATTCGGCGGCATGCAGGGGCTGGTGGCCCGCCGCTTCGCGCCGGCCATCGCCTACCGGACGATGCTGCTGTTTCCGTCCGCCGGTTCGGTCGCGCCCGCAGCACGTCGATTTGCCGACCTGCTCGTTGCGATGTTGCCGGAAGACGGTCTGACCATGCCGATCAGATAGAGCCAATCTGATCGGATCCGGCTCTGGTGCTCAGAACGCCTTGAAGGTGATAATCGTGTGGGTATCGGCGATCTCGGGGATCGACTGCACCTTCTGGGCGACGAAGTGGCCGATATCGACATCGGCCGCGACATGGAACTTGGCCAGGATGTCGTAGTTGCCGGCAGTCGAATAAATTTCCGAGGCGATCTCGCGGTCAGCGAGTTCGCTCGCGACCTCATAGGTCTTGCCGAGCTTGCATTTGATCTCGACGAAGAAGGTCTGCATCGCTTGGCTCCGGAATCCTGTCGCCTCTGGATAGAGCCTGCTGCGGGCGGGTCAAGCGCCCGCGAGTTCGGCGATGCGCCGCGTCATGGCGTCCTGAGGATCGGCCAAGCCGGCGATCACCGTGAAATGGTTGGCGCCATCGATCTCCTCATAGCGGGTGCGCACGCCCTCCAGCCCCCAGACATCAGTCAGCCGGCGGCTTTGCTTGAGGTATTCGGCGCTCTCGGCGCCACCGACCACCGCATCCATGACGAGGCCGGACGGCGCCGGCCAGAACAGCGGGCTTTCGAGCTCGGCACCCTCCATCGTCAGACCGAGCGCCTTGTTGATGCTGGTCTCGGTCAGCGGCTTCAGATTGTAGAGGCCGGAGATGCCATAGGCGGCAGGTACGACGTGTTCCGGCAGCTTGGCATCGACATTGCTCCAGTCCGTCGCCAGCAGGCAGGCGGAGAGCTGGCCGCCGGCCGAGTGCCCGGCTGCGACCACCGGCAGGTTGTAGCGCCGCCAGATCGCCGCGGCGGCTTGCTGCAGCTCCCAGACGATGTGGCCGACCTCGACCTGCGGGCACAGGTCATAGCCTACGACGGCGACCGGAACGCCGCGCAGGTTCAGCCCGCGCGCCATGTGGGAAAAGAAACTCGGATCGAGCGCCTGCCAATAGCCGCCATGGATGAAGAGCACGATCGCCTGGCTCTTCACCGCTTCCGGCTTGAACAGGTCGTAGGTCTGGCGCGGGCCCTCGCCATAGCGGATGCCGAGCTCGCTGACGGCGACCGCGCGATAGGCGGCCGCGCCGCTTGCCCAGCCGGCGATGATGCCGGGATGCTCGGGCACACGGGCGCGATTGTTGTACTCGGTCTCGTAGTCGACAGACATCGTGTCCTGATCTTGCTGTGCCGCGGCTTGAGCCGGCGGCTCGGTTCGGGAGCAGTCTGCGCCATGCATACCCGCCCGGTCGAGGTCTTTTGACAGCCGCTGCGACAAACGCGACAAGACGCAGCCTCGATCGCGCCGGAGCCGCCCATGGACAATCCCGTTCTCGCCGAAGTCACCCGTGGCAGCACGGTCGAATCGCGTCATCGCGGCGCGGCGATCGTTGTCGATGCGGACGGGGCGGTGGTGCTCTCGCTGGGGGATGTCGAGCGCCCGGTCTTCCCGCGCTCGGCAGTGAAGGCGCTGCAGGCCCTGCCGCTGCTCGAAAGCGGCGCCGCCGATCGCCATGGCCTGACGCCGGCCGAGATCGCGCTCGCGGTCTCCTCGCATTCCGGCGAGGAGCTGCATGCAGAGACCTCGCTCGGCATGCTCAGGAAGGCCGGCCGCGACGCCGGCTGCCTGGAATGCGGCGCGCATTGGCCGATGGGCGAGGCGGCGGCGCGGGCGCTCGCCAAGGCTGGTCGCGAGCCGACAGCCCTCAACAATAATTGCTCCGGCAAGCATGCCGGCTTCGTCTGCCTGTCATGCGGCATCGACGAGGATCCGGCCGGCTATGTGAAGGCCGGCCACAAGGTGCAGCAGGCGGTGCGGGCCGCGCTGGAAGAAGTGACCGGCGCCCCGCACAAGGCCGAGCTCTCAGGCACCGATGGCTGCTCGATCCCGACCTATGCCGTGCCGCTGAAGGCGCTGGCGCTGGGTTTCGCCCGCTTCGGCACCGGCAATGGCTTGGGTCCGAAGCGCGCCGAGGCAGCGCGGCGTATCCGCGAGGCGGTCGCCGCCAACCCGTTCCTGGTCGCTGGCACCGGCCGCTTCGACACCCGCTTCATGGAGGTCTTCGGCGCCCGCGCCTTCATCAAGACCGGAGCCGAGGGCGTCTATTGCGGCACGCTGCCGGAGCTCGGCTATGGTATCGCCCTGAAATGCGATGACGGCGCCGGCCGCGCCACCGAGATCGCCATGGCGGCGCTGGTCGAGCGCTTCCTGCCGCGGCAGGGCGGCGACGAGGCGGCCTTCGCGCCCTTCCGCGAGACCGTGATGAAGAACTGGAACGGCATCGAGGTCGGCCGCGTCCGCGCGGCGGAGGCGTTGCGGTTGCGCGCTTGACGGTGGTGGCGTGCCGGCGCGAGGTTTGCCGCCCGCCTTCGGTCCCGCGCGATGTCGCCTGCCTCCCGTCCAGACGAGAACGCTTCTGCGCCGGGCCGCGCCGGTGGCTTCGGCCGCGACCTGCTCGCCGGACTGACGCTCGCGGCGATCACCATCCCCGAGCAGATGGCGACGGCACGGCTCGGCGGCTTCGAGCCGCAGATCGGCTTCTATGCCTTCGTCGCGGCGACGCTCGGCTTTGCCCTGTTCGGGGCGAGTCGCCTGCTGACGGCGGGAGCCGATTCGACGATCACGCCGATCTTCGTCAGCGGCCTCGCGGCGCTGGCGGCGGGCGGGGCGATTCCGGCGGGCTCGGCGACCCTGCTCGCGCTGCTGGTCGGGCTCGCGCTCGTCACCGCCGGGCTGCTCCGGCTCGGCTGGATCGCCGATCTTCTCTCCGTGCCGGTGCTGACCGGCTTTCTCGCCGGCATCGCCGTCCATATCGCTGTGTCGCAGCTCCCCGGGCTGCTCGGCATTCCCGGCGGCGGCCATCACATCGCCGGCCAGATCGCGGCGCTCTGGCATGGGCTCGGCGGCGCCAATCCGATCTCGCTGGTGATCGGTGTTGGGACGCTGCTGACTGTGAACCTCTGTGAGCGCTTCGCGCCGCGCGTGCCCGGGGCACTGCTGGCGCTCGTGGCTGCGACGGCGGCGGTCATGCTTTTCCGATTGGAAGCGCGTGGCGTTGCGGTGCTCGGCGCCTTGCCCTCCGGCTGGCCGAGCTTCGCGCCGCCGGTACTCGACTGGGCCGATATCCGCAGCCTCGTCCCGCTCGCGCTCGTCATCGCCTTGGTGGTGATGATGCAGACGGCAACCGTAAGCCGTTCCTTCCGCGACCCCGATGGTGGCGAGCCGAAAGTCGACCGCGACTTCATCGGGATCGGCGCGGCGAACCTCTTCGCCGGGCTCGCCAGCACCTTCCCCGTCAATGCCAGCCCGCCGCGCACGGCCGTGGTCGCCGAGAGTGGCGGGCGCTCGCAGCTCGCCGCGGCGACGGCGGCGCTGATCGTGCTGTCGCTCGCGGTCGCAGGCGGCTCGCTGCTGGCGCAGGTGCCCGTCGCGGCGCTGGCCGGCGTGCTGCTCTTCGTGGCGCAGCGCATCGTCAGGGTCGAGGTCATCAGGCGGATCGCCGGACAGTCGCGCTCTGAGTTCGCGCTCGTGCTGCTCACCGCCGTCGCGATTGTCTGGCTGCCGGTCGAAACCGGCGTCGCCGTCGGGATTGGCCTGTCGCTTCTGCACGGCGTCTGGATGACCACACGCAGCGAGCCGATCGAGCAATTGCGCATTCCCGGCACGACGATCTGGTGGCCACCCGAGCCCGGTCGCCAGGGCGAGCAGGTCGCGGGCGTGCTGGTGATCGCGTTTCCGGCGCCATTGCTCTTCGCCAATGCCGAGAGCTTCCGCCTCGGCGTGCTCACGCTGCTGGCGGAGCGCAAGCCGACCCTGCTTGTGCTCGATGCCGGCGGCATCCCCGCCATCGACTATACGGCGGCGCAAGGCCTGCTTGCCGTAGCGGAGGCCTGTCGGCAGCTGGGCGGCACCTTCGCCATCGCGCGGGCCGAGTCGGTGCGGGCGCTGCAGGCCCTGCAGGATTTTGGCGTGGTCGCCGAGATCGGAGCCGAGCATGTCTTCCACAGCGTCGAGGAAGCGGTGAGGGCGCTGAAGCCGGCCGCGAAGGAGCCGTCATGAGCTATTCGGTCGAACCACGCCTGCATCCGGTCGCCATCGCCGATCTCCGGCCGACGCAGATCACCGTCGGCATGCGCGAAGTCGAGATGAAGCGCATCCATTGGCGGGCCGAGCGCGAGGAGAAGGGCGCGGACTTCCTCGCCCGCCATGCCGTCCCGGTCGTCATCGGTCCCAAGCGGCGCCCCTATCTGATCGATCACCATCACCTCGCGCTCGCTCTGCATCTGGAGGGCGAGCAGGAGGTGTTGATCACCGAGGTCGCCGACCTGTCGCGGCTCGGCAAGGATGAGTTCTGGAGCGTCCTCGACAATCGCAGCTGGATGCATCCTTTCGATGCCGAAGGCCTGCGGCGCGGCCAGGACGAGATCCCGCGCAGGGTCTCCGGCCTCGTCGACGATCCCTATCGCTCGCTGGCGGGGGCGCTGCGGCTGGCAGGCGGTTATGCCAAGACAGAGGCCCCGTTCAGCGAGTTCCTCTGGGCCGATTTCCTGCGTCGGCGCATCAAGGCCGACCTCGTCAGGCGCTTTTTCCCGAAGGCGCTGCGGAAGGCACTCGATCTGGCACGATCACGCGAGGCCGAACATCTGCCGGGCTGGTGTGGACCTCTGGACTGAAGGTCAGCTGACGGAATTGCCCTCGACTCGGATGCCAGCGGCGCGCTTGTCCTCGACTCGGGTCAGGTCGCCGGTCACCGCCTTGCCGAATTCGGTGCCGACCACCGCGCCGAGCTTCGCCTCGCTGATCAGATTATTGGCGATCAGGGCATTGCGCTCCTTCGCTACCAGCGAGACCGAGATGCCGATGCCAGTGCGCCTGACGACATTGCCGGTCGCGACGAGGTTGCGCATCGCCCAGGACCAGCCAAGCGAGATGCCGACCTCGCTGGCGTTCTCGATGACGTTTCCGGTCACCGCCGCTTCCGCCTCGACATGCACGCCTGAGCCGCCGACGAGCTCCTTGCCCTTCGGCGCCAGCCCCTTCTGCGCATTGCGGATGATGTTGTTGGCGAAGACCGCGAGCCGTCCGCCATGGTCGAGATTGGTGATGTTGGCGCCCTGGGCGCAATCCTCGACGAGGTTGCCCGCGATGATCGCGCCCTCGAAGGCGAACTCCGAATAGAGCGCGGTCTCGCCGCAGCGCCGGCCCTGATTGCCGAGGATCTGCACGGCCGAGCCGGAATTGTTGCGGATGAAGGTCAGCGCGCAGTCGCGCAGGCTGTTGCCTTCGATCAGAACGCCGCCGGCGCGGAACAGGCTGATGCCGTTGCCGTTCGGCCCGTCACCGCCGCCATCGTTGCGGATGCGGTTGATCCGGTTGCCCCTGACGAGGCTCTGCTCGTCGCCCGCCTGGCTGCGCCAGAGCTGGATGCCGTTATTGCCGCAATCCTCGACCGTGTTGGCCTCGATCGAGAGCCCGCGCGAATCCAGTGAGAACAGCGCCGAATCCCGCATCGAGCGGAAACGGTTGCGCTCGATGCGCCCAGCCGAGCGGTTGAACGTCAGCCCGACCGAGCCGGCATTGGCGAACTCGCAATCCGACAGCGAAAGGTCGAGCACCTCCTCGACATTGAGCAGGCCATTGCGCTGGCCCGCCTTGATGTCGAGCCCGTCGAGCACGAGCCCGGAGATGGCGGCACGCTTGATCCGCCGCGCCACCAGCAATGGCCCGGCCTGCGCGGCGATGAACTGGGTCGCACCCGGCACGCCGATCAGACGGGCATTCTCGGGCAGGACGACATTGCCGATGCGATAGCGGCCCGGCGCGACCATCAGCGGAGCGTCGCGTTTGACCGCCTCGACCAGCGCCGATTGGAGCGCGCGCGACTGATCCTCGGCCGAGCCGGGGCGCAGGCCGAAATGGGTCGCCTCCAGCCCAAGTGTGCCGAGCGGGGTCGGGGTGCTGGGGCGCGGCGCCTGTGCCAGGACGGGACCGGCTGAGGCCGCGGCCGTGCCGAAAAGGGCCGTGCGCAGCCAGTCGCGGCGCGAAAGCGTCATCGGAGCCTCCATCATGGCCGCTCGGGTTCAAAAGGCGTGCCGAGGGCTTGGCGGCGTTCGAGCTTAGAGGCCGAGCGCCCTGGCGATCTCGTCGGCGGCGGCGGTCGGCGCCATTTCGCCGGCGGCCACGGCGGCTTCCAGCTTCGGCGTGCGCGCCTTCAGGGCCGGGTCGTGCCGCAGCTTGGCCTGCAAACGGTCCTGCACCATCGCCCAGATCCATTTGACGTCCTGCCGCCGGCGCTTCTCGGCGATCAGGCCTTTCGCCTCGAAGCGAGCGCGGTGCTCCTCGATCTTGGCCCAGAGCGCGTCGAGGCCGGTCCCGGTCAGGCCGGAGATCGTTACCACCGGCGTCGACCACAGCGCCGAGGTCGGCGCCAGAATGTGCAGCGCCGCCTTGTATTGTGCCGCCGCGGCGCGCGCCGCGGTCGCTCCCTCGCCATCGGCCTTGTTGACCGCGAGCATGTCGGCGAGCTCGATGATGCCCTTTTTGATGCCCTGCAATTCGTCGCCGGCATTGGGCAGCATCAGCACCAGGAAGAAGTCGGTGAGATCGGCGACGGCTGTCTCTGATTGGCCGACGCCGACCGTCTCGACCAGGATGACGTCGAAGCCGGCGGCTTCGCAGAGCAGCATGGTCTCGCGCGTCTTGGCCGCGACGCCGCCCAGCGTGCCGGAGGAGGGGGAGGGGCGGATATAGGCCTTCGGATCGACCGCGAGCTGCGCCATCCGGGTCTTGTCGCCGAGGATCGAGCCGCCGCTGCGCGTCGAGGACGGGTCGACCGCGAGTACCGCGACCTTGTGGCCATGGCTGGTCAGATAGCTGCCGAGCGCGTCGATCGTCGTCGACTTGCCGACGCCGGGCACGCCGGTGATCCCGACGCGGATCGCCTTGCCGGTATGCGGGAGGAGGCGGGAGAGCAGTGCCTGTGCCTGTTCGCGATGGTCGGCCCGCCGGCTCTCGGCGAGCGTGATCGCCCGCGCCAGCGCCGCGCGCTCGCCCTTGAGAATCGCATCGCCGAGCGCTGTGAGATCGACCATGCCCGCTGGTAGCAAGAGAGCGGGCGCAGCGGAAGCAACGCTTTTTTGCTGCGCGCGCTCCATCAAGGCTCTTGCTAACGAGTAAGGACGGTGGGACGAGTCGCGCGGGGTGTGGAGAGCGTATCGCGTGCCTGGCTTGCGGTCCTTGGTTCTGGTCTCGCTATTGTCATTCGTGCTCGCCGCCTGCGGCGGCCCGCCGCGCCAGCTAGTCGTGTCTGCTGCAAGGCCTGAGGATACCGCTGGCACGGTCCAAATCTTCGTCGCGACCTCGCGCGCCTCGACCAAGCAGCCGGAATATTTCAGTGGCGAGCGCAGCCCGGAGGTCGGTTTCGCCCGGCTCGACATCAGCGTGCCGCGCAGTCACCAGGTCGGCCAGCTTGAGCTCCCCGGCGGCGTCACGGGCGCCGGCGATCCGGCGAGCCATTTCACCGTCAGCGGCGTCGAGCGTCTGACCGAGCCGGAAATCCTGAAGCAGGTGCGGGCGGCGGTCGCTCAGCGGCCGCAGGCCGATCGCGAGGTGCTCGTCTTCGTCCACGGCTACAACACCAATTTCGCCGACGCTGCCTTCCGCTTCGCCCAGATCGTCACCGATTCCGGTTTCAAAGGCGTGCCGGTGCTGTTCACCTGGCCGTCGCGGGCGCAGCTTTTCGCCTATCCTTACGACCGTGACAGCGCCGATTTCTCGCGCGATGCGCTGGAGACCGGCCTGCGCGTCATTGCGCGCGATCTCGGCGCCAATCGCTTCGATATCCTGGCCCATTCGATGGGGACGCTGCTGACGGTCGAGACCTTGCGGCAGGCGGCGATCCGTGGCGACGGCAGCTTCGGCGGCAAGCTGCGCAATGTCATGCTGGCGGCGCCCGATATCGATATCGACGTGTTCAAGACCCAGCTTGCCGCGATCAAGCGGCCGGTCACGGTCTTCGTCTCCTCGGATGATCGCGCGCTCGATTTCTCGCGCCAGTTCGCCGGCGACAAGGCCAGGCTCGGGGCCATCTCGGAGAAGGACACTGAGATCGTGGCCGATCTCAGCCGCGCCGGCGCAAGGATCATCGACCTGTCGAAGGATCGCAGCGGGGACGATTACAACCACGGCAAGTTCGCGACGACGCCGCGCATCGTCCAGATGATCGGAAAGCGACTCGGCGTCGACGGCCTCGATGGCGGAACGAGTGGCGGTATGCTCGGCCTCGACTCGAAGGCCTCGCCCTCTTTCGCCGCGCGCGACAAATAGCTGCCCAATTCTGGCCGCGTTGATCTGGCCTTAAGGGTTCGCGGCCAGAAGGTCCGCGCTCCCCAATTCCTGGATCTTGCCAGTGACCTCGCCTTCGCGACACGCCGTTTCACGCCGCTCCTTCGTAGGCCTGCTCGGGCTGGGGCTGGCCGGTTGCGCGCAGACCGAGGCGTCGATCTCGCCATTCGTCGGACCCGCGGATTCGTCCAGCTTCGGCAAGGAGCCGCAGCTGCTCGTCGCGACCACACGCAAGCCGACTGGCGATCGTGCGCCCTATTTCGGCTCCGATCGCGGCAGCGGGCTGACCTTCGCCGAGGTCAGGCTGTCGGCGCCGGGACGCGGCGTTGCCGCCCAGGTGAGTTCCGTCGTCAGCGGCGACTGGGCGGTGCTCGGCGTGACCCGGCGCAGCGCGAGCGATGCCGCCCGCGCCTTCTCGGACGCTGCGACCGGCCGCGACGTGCTGCTTTATGTCCACGGTTTCAACGAGACCTTCGAATCGGCAGCGCGCAGCGCCGGCCAGCTCTCGCATGCGCTCGCCTTCGAGGGGCGCACGGCGCTGTTCACCTGGCCGTCCGGCGGCGGGCTGCTCGCTTACGCCTATGACCGCGAGAGCGCGCTCTGGTCGCGCGACGGCTTCGTCCAGACGCTGAAGGCGCTGGTCGCCAATCCGACGATCGGCCGGATCAATATCGTCGCGCATTCGATGGGCAGCTTCCTGACGCTGGAAGGCCTGCGCGAATTGCGCGATTTCGAGGGTTTGTCCGACCGGATCGGCGCCGTCGTGATGGCCTCGCCCGATGTCGATATCGACGCCTTCGAGCAGACCGTGCCGCGGCTCGGCTCGATCGCCCAGCGCATGACGGTGATTATCGATCCCGGCGACAAGGCGCTGGCGGTGTCCTCACGCATCGCTGGCGGCGTCGCCCGCGCCGGCGCCGCCGATCGCGAGCGCCTGGAGCAGCTCGGCGTGCGCGTTGCCGACACGGCCGGCCGCGGCTGGAGCCTGCTGCGCCACGACCTCTTCCTGTCGAACAGTGAGGTCACGCAGGTCGTGCGCCGCGCCATCGACCGCGCGCGAGCCTGAGAACGGAGGGCGGAGCCTCCGTCCTCCTGCAGAGATGCGTCACCCGGCAGGCTTGAGCACGATCACCGAGCGCGCCGCCTTCTCGATCGCCTCGCGTGAATAGAGCAGCGGCGCATAGTCGCCGGCGGCCCAGAGCGGCGCGAGATCGCGATAATGCGGGCTGTAGGCATCGCCCGATTGGCCCGGCGTGTTGATGAAGCGGCTCTCATCCCAGTTGCCGACGTCCAGCACCATGCGGAACGAGGCGCCGGCTGTGACCTTGAAGTCGGAGATGCGGTAGGAGGCTGCGCGCGGGCTGAAGGCCGAGCCACCCATGGCGAGCCGGCCGACATTGAGCTGCGCGCGGTCCGCGCCGCCGGCGAGCGGCGAGAGAGCATGGTCGAACTGGGCGTGGTGGATCTTGCCCCAGTTCCAGCTTGCGGTGTCTGGGCCGAGCGACTGGCGCAGCTCCTCCATCGCCGCCTTCAGGGTCTCGAGCAGCAAGGCATCGCGCGCCGCCTTCGGATCGGCGCCGAGCGCGCTGTCGGGCGCTTGGAGATAGGCGACCACGGCGGCGACATCGAGCGGCCCGATCACGCTGCGCGCCTTTTCCGGCACCGCCTTCGTGGTCAGTGCGCGGCCGAGATGCTTGCTCATCCAGACTTCGGACAATGCGGCGGCGGCACTGTCGACGGCGGTTTCGTGGTTCCAGCCCTTGATCAGCTTCAAGCCCTCGGCTGTGACCGGATCGTCCGATGACAGCGGCGCCAGCAGGGCGGCGAGCTTGCGGCCATTGTCCGAGCTGTCGTCGTTCTGCAGGGCCATGGCGTCGGCAAGCGTCACCTTCGTCCTGGTGCCGAGCACGGCCTTGATCCGGTTGATGCGCGAGGGATCCGACCATTCGAAGCCGATCCGCTTGGCGAGCAGCGGATGGTCCTTCGGGATGTTCATCTCGTTAGCGGTGGCGAAGAAGCCTTCGGTCGGATTGTAGGTCTCCGGCAGTTCGCCGGCCTTCAGGAAGCCGGTCCATTCATAGCGGCCATCGCCGGGCACCGGCATCAAGCCGTCATGGTTCGGCCGCTGCGGAGCGCGCCCGCCGACGATCCAGCCGATATTGCCCTTGTTGTCGGCATAGACCTGGTTCTCGGACGGCGCGCCCCATTCGGCCATCGCCTTCTTGAAGCCGGCCCAGTCCTTCGCCGTCATATATTCGGCCGAGTTGAAATAGGCCGAGGTTCCCGGCTCGAACCAGACGGTGCGGATGGCGAAGGCGCGCTTCTCGTCGGGCTCGGCCTTCATGAGCGGGCCGTGGCGGGTGAATTTCAGGTCGACCTGGCGCGGCGCCTCGCCCTTGACCTCGATCGTCTCGCTGACGGTCTTCATCTCCTCCCAGCCGCTGCCATAGCGATACTGGTTCGGATTGGCCGGGTTGGTCTCGTAGACGTAGAGGTCTTCCTGATCGATCGCGAATATCGTCAGCCCGAAGGCGATCTCGCCGTTGTGGCCGATCGAGATGCCGGGCAGGGCAGGCTCGCCGCCGCCGATCACCGACAGGCCCGGCGCGTTGAGATGCACGACATAGCGCAGCGACGGCACGCCATGGGCGCGATGCGGATCGTTGGCCAGGATCGGCCGGCCCGTCGCGGTGCGGTTCGCCGCGATCGTCCAATTGTTCGAGCCGATGGTCGAGATGCTGTCGCCGGCCGCGGCGAAGATGGCGTCGCGGTCGAGCGCGGCCCGCTTCTCGCCGGGAGCGGCGAAGGTGACGTCGCGCGTCGCGAGATTGTAGTCGTCGAGTATGTCGGGCTTGATCGCGCAGGGATCGAGCCCATCCGGCACTTTGGTCTTCACGCTCGGCTCCAGCACGCGCCGGAAGCGATCGGCCTCGACGCCGGCGGCGCAGGCGACGCGGGCGCGCACCACCTCGGACATGACGTTGCGGGTCAGGCCATGGCTGCGGATGCGCACCACGTCCTCGGCGCTCCAGCGATCCGGCAGAGTTCCGGAGACGCGGAAATCGAGCGGCAATGGCTGCTTGCCGGCCCGCACCTCGTCAACGCGGGCGTTGATGCCAGCGACGAAGGCGTCGGTATAGGCCTTGGCGTCCGGGCCATAGGCAGCCCATTCCTTGTCCATCTCACCGCGATAGAGGAAGAGCCGGGCGGCGCGGTCCTGCGCGACATAGGACGGGCCGAAATCCTTCGCGAGCAGCCCGAGCCCGCGCTTGCGCCAGAGATCGATCTGCCAGAGCCGGTCGCGCGCCGCGTTGTAGCCCTGCAGGAACAGGGCATCGCGGCTCGAGGCCGCGTAGATATGGGCGACGCCCCATTGATCGAGGATCAGTTCCGCCGGTCCCTGCAGCCCGGCGACCGTCTGTTCGGAGCGCTTCACCGCGCTCGACATCTCGGCCTTGGCTGGCAGGCTACCGGCGATCGTGAGGGCGGCAATGGCAAACAGCGACACTGCGCTGTAAGCGCGATCTGCTCTGCTCATGGTGTTCCTCCGTGCGGCCCGTCTTTGGCGACGGGCCTTGCCGGGGGAGCTTAGGGGGAGAGCGGAGGCCGGCCACCGCTCTTGACCACATGGCAGCCTTGCCGCGCGGGCATGTGAGATGGATCGTTCCTTGCGCGGCTGGGCGTTCAGCCTTCGCGATCGTCCCAATCGCTGCGCAGCAATGTCGTCACATGCTCGATCGCTTGCCTGCCGTCGGCCATGCAACGGCTGGGCACCTCGCCGGCAGGCCGGTACCCCAGTTTGCGCTGCATCGCCCAGGAGTTCTCATTGCCGTCGAAATAGCCGTTGACTAGCTTCGTCAGGCCGAGATCACGGAAGGCAAATTGGATTTTCGCCTCGAAGGCTTCGCGTCCATAGCCGCGTCCCTGATGACCGTTGGCGATCCAGATCCCGCCGCCAGCCGTTCCAGCCGCCCGGTCGATCTTGTTGAGACTGATCCCTCCGATCACGCGCTGCTCGGATTTGAGCTCGATCGCAAATTCATAGGCAGTCGGCTCGGTGCCAGCGCTCGCAATCTGCTGGCATCGCCTGACCCAATCCCTAGCGTGCGAGGCCGTATATGGGTGAGGGACGAAGGCCAACCATTTCGCGACCTCGATATCGTTCAGGCCCAGTGTGATCTGGTCGATGTCGGCCTCGCTCCACGGTCGAAGGGCGAGGCGCGAGGTTTCGATTCTGATGTCCACGACGTTGCAACCTTCTTGTCTCGCAAGTGCTTTTAGAGCGGCGGCAGGCCGACCCGCTTCTTGATCGTCGCCAGCGCGAAATTGGATTCGACCGACTGGACGCATTTCAGCCGTGTCATCTTCTGCTTCAGGAAGCGCTCATAGCCCTCGATGCCGTCGGTCAGCACGCGCAGCAGATAGTCCTGGCTGCCAGTCATCAGGTAGCATTCGGCCACCTCCGGCCAGTTCTCGATCGCCTTCTCGAACTCGGCGATCTGCTCCGTGTTCTGCTGGCTGAGCCGGACCGAGACGAAGACGCTGAAGGGCAAGCCATAGGCCTTGGGATCGACGATCGCCGAATAGCCCTTGATGACGCCGGTCTCTTCCAGTCGCTTCAACCGGCGCAGGCACGGCGTCGGCGACAGGCCGACCTTCTCGGAGAGATCCTGATTGGTGATGCGGCCATCCTCCTGCAGCAAGGTCAACATGCGGCGATCGATCGTATCGAGCATGATCTGCTCCTCTGGGCGTTCAAGCGAGCAGGAAGCTGCAAAATCTTGCTCTAAGGCACAGATGATCGTTCATGCAATGGCCTTAGGATCGTCCTAGGCTCGCGTCCCGGGGCCGCGCTGGCCGGGCAGGAGGCAGTCATGAGCGACGACAACTACCATAAGGACCGGATCGCCAATCGCCGGCTCCATCCCGAGACGCTGATGATGGGCTACGGCTATTCGCCGGCCATGTCGGAAGGCGCGCTCAAGCCGCCGGTCTTCCTGACCTCGACCTTCGTTTTCGAGAACGCCCAGCAGGGCAAGGACTTCTTCGACCTGACCGCCGGCCGCCGCCAGCTCAAGCCGGGTGAGAAGTCGGGCCTGGTCTATTCGCGCTTCAACCACCCCAACATGGAGATCCTCGAGGATCGCCTGGCGATCTGGGACGAGGCCGAGGCCTGCGCCGTCTTCGCCAGCGGCATGGCGGCGATCGCGACGACCTGCTTCGCCTTCCTCCGGCCCGGCGACACCATCATCCACAGCCGCCCGCTCTATGGCGGCACCGAGACCTTGCTCAAGAACCAGATGGGCGCCTTCGGCGTCACGCCGTTCGGATTCACCGATGGCGTCGACGTCGCTCAGATGCGCAAGGTGGCGCAGGACGCCGCCGCCAAGGGCCGCGTCGCGATGATCCTGGTCGAGACTCCGGCGAACCCGACCAATGGCCTCGTCGACCTCGCCGCCTGCAAGGCGATCGCCGATGAGCTGGAGAAGTCGCAGGGACATCGCCCGCCGGTGGTGGTCGACAACACTATGCTTGGGCCGATCTTCCAGAAGCCGCTGAAGCACGGCGCCGATCTCACCTTGCTGTCGTTGACCAAATATGTCGGCGGCCACAGCGATCTCGTCGGCGGCTCGATCAGCGGCTCGAAGGCGCTGGTGCGGCAGGTGAAGAGCTGGCGTGGCTCGCTCGGCACGCAGCTCGATCCCAATTCCTGCTGGATGCTGATGCGCTCGCTCGAGACGCTCGACATCCGCATGCACCGCGCCAACGAGAACGGCCGCAAGGTTGCCGACTATCTGCGCAAGCACCCGAAGATCGCCAAGGTCCATTATCTCGGCGATCTCGCCGAGGGCGATCCGCGCAAGGCCGTGTTCGACCGGCAATGCGTCGAGCCGGGCTCGACCTTCGCCTTCGACGTCAGGGGCGGCGAGAAGGAAGCCTTCGCCGTGCTCGACAATCTGCAGATCATGAAGCTCGCGGTCAGCCTCGGCGGCACCGAGACGCTGGTCTCTCACCCCGCGGCGATGACCCATTCCGGCGTCGCCCGCGAACTGCGCGAGGAGATCGGCCTCACCGACGCGCTGATCCGCATCTCGGTCGGCATCGAGAACATCGAGGACCTGATCTCGGATCTCGCCCAGGCGCTCGACGCGGCGTGAGGGCAGGGCGGCGCCGCATCCTCGTTGCGGCGCTCGCCGCCACGCTGCTCGGCGGCCCGGCTTTCGCCGAGCCGCAGACCGAGAGCGTGGCCCAGACCATCTGCCGCCTGATCGAAGGCGCCGCGAAGACGCATGACCTGCCTGTCGCCTTCTTCACGCGGCTGATCTGGCGGGAGAGCAGCTTCCGGCCGAACGTCGTCAGTCCCGCGGGGGCGCAGGGCATCGCCCAGTTCATGCCGGGCACGGCGAATGAGCGCGGCCTCGCCGACCCGTTCGATCCGGAGGCGGCGATCCCGGCTTCGGCGTCCTTTCTCGCAGCGCTGAAAAACCAGTTCGGCAATCTCGGCCTTGCCGCTGCCGCCTATAATGGCGGGCCGAACCGCGTCGCGCGCTGGGTCGAGCGCGGCGGCATGCTGCCCTATGAGACTCAAGGATATGTCCGCTTCATCACTGGTCGGTCCGTCGAGGAATGGCGGCTTGGTGCAGGCGAACTGCCGCCGCCGGCGACGCGGGAGGAGACTGACTGCCTCGCTACGGTCGCTTCGATCCACATCACGACGCCGGCAGTGCTGGTCGAGGGCGCCTATGGACCGTTCGGCGTGCAGCTCGCCGGCAACGCCTCGAAGGCGCGCGCCATCGCCTCCTATCAGCGCGTCGCGGCGCGTTTCGCCTCGCTGCTGGCGGGCAAACCGACCATGATCCTGGGCTCGGCCGTGGCGGGACGGGGCAGGGGCCGGTTCTACCGCGTCAGGCTGCCGGCGCAGAGCCTGCGCGAGGCGACATTCGCCTGCAATCGCCTGCGGCAGGCAGGCGGGGCCTGCCTGGTGCTGCGGAATTAAGCGATCTGCTGCGGCCTTCGATATTGGTCATCCCGGACAAGCCGCGAAGCGGCGCCGATCCGGGATCCATGCCTGAGCCTTTCTGATAGAGGTTCAGGAATGGGTCCCGGGTCTCCCTGCGGTCGCCCGGGACGACTCGCGTTCAAATAGTGAGGCCATTGCCGCGGTGGCTATAGTCCCACCCGTCCCCAGCCCGGCAGCTTCAGTGCCGGCCGTTGCAGGTCGAAACCTGCCACCAGCCCGAGCAGGTTGATCTCGACGCCCTCGACCCAGCCGAATGTGACGCCCGCGAGCCCGTAGAGCGATGCCTGGAAGCCGGTCCGGCTCGGTGTGAAGCCGGCATAGAGGCCGCTCTCGCGCCAGTCCTTGCCGATCGCGGTCGGCGGCAGCGACCGGCCGAGTTCCGGCACCTCGGCGAGGACGTGCTGGACGAAGCTGTTCGAGTTCGGCCCTGGCCAGGCGGCATAGGAGCCATAGTCGCTGTAGCCGTAGCTCTTCACGGCCTCGCGGATGCGCGGGATCAGCGCCTCGGCAGCCTGCCCTTTGATCTCGCCGACCAGCTCCGGGACATTGCCGTACCAGCGGCCATCGGCGACGCGGACGTTGACCCGCACCGGATTGCCCCAGCCGACGACGTCGAAGCGGGTATAGGCGGGGGCGTTCTTCTCCTTGACCACCACCCAGGAATGATGGGCGAAGACACCGCGCCAACGGCCGACGCGTGCGGCGAAGATGTGGACCGTCGCCTCGGGCGCGATGGCGGGGGCCGGCAGGAGCGCGGCGCTCGACCAGTCGGCGCGGGCCCAGTCGGACGCCAGTGGCTGCAACTGCCACCAGGCGGCATGAGTGCCGAGCGGCAGGAGGAAAACGAGCGCGAAGAACAGGAAAAACCGTCGGATCATTCTTCTGCGGAAAATAGAGGGCGAGGCGGGGCCGCAACAAGGCGCGACGGAGCGTCGCCGATCACGAAATCGAGGTTGAGGCTTGGCCACAAGCTGCTAGCGTGCCCGCGCGAAATCAAAGGAGGGGCAGATTGCGCACGTTGACGTCGGTTATGCATAGCTTGGCCGCTGCGGCGGCTCTCGGGTTCGCTCTTACGGCAGGCCTGGCTGGGGCGCAGGAAAACAAGGAACTGCGCATCTTCAACTGGTCGGACTACGTTAATCCGGAGGTGCTCGACGCCTTCAAGAAAGAGACCGGCATCACCGTCGTCTACGACACCTTCGACCAGATGGAGACGGTCGAGACCAAGCTGCTCGCCGGCAAGACCGGCTACGACCTCGTCGTCGTCACCGCCTCATTCCTGCCGAGGCACATCCCGATCGGACTCTACACGCCGATCGACGCCGCCAAGGTTCCGAATCTCAAGCATGCCTGGCCGGAGATCAAGCAGCGGCTCTCGAAATACGACCCCGGCAACAAGTTCGCCGTGAACTACATGTGGGGCACCACCGGGATCGGCTACAACACCGCCAAGATCAAGGAACGGCTCGGCAACGACGCCGTCATCGACAGCTGGAGCATCGTCTTCGATCCGGAGAAGCTGAAGAAGCTCTCCAATTGCGGGGTGCATGTGCTCGACGCGGTCGAGGAGATGTTCCCGGCGGCGCTGCGCTATCTCGGGCTCGATCCCGATTCGAAGAAGGAAGCCGACCTCGAAAAAGCCGGGGAGTTGCTGCGCAAGATCCGCCCGCACATCCAGAAATTCCATTCGTCGGAATACATCAACGCGCTCGCCAACGGCGATATCTGCCTGGCTTTTGGTTATTCCGGCGACGTGCTGCAGGCGAAGAAGCGTGCGGTCGAGGCCAAGAACAAGGTCGAGATCAGCTATGTCATCCCGAAGGAAGGCGCGCTGATGTGGTTCGATTCCTTCGTGGTCCCGAAGGATGCCGGCAACCCCGACGCGGCCCTGCAATTCATCGACTTCGTCAACCGGCCGGAGATGGCGGCGAAGAACTCGGACTTCATCCAGTACGCCAACGGCAACCTCGCGGCGAAGCCTTTGCTCTCGGCAGAGGTCCGCGACAATCCGGGCATCTATCCGACTGACGCAGTGATGAGCCGCCTCTACACGATCACGCCCTATGACCAGAAGACGCAGCGGGTGGTCAACCGGCTGTGGACCCGCGTCAAGAGCGGCAGGTGAACAGGCCGGAGGCGGGTGGAAGGCGCGCCTCGCCCGGCAGCGTCCGGCGCGACTTCCAGCCCTGGAACGACCCGAGCGCCAAGCCGCTGGTCGAGTTCCGCAATGTGACCAAGCGCTTTGGCGCGGTGACGGCGGTCGACCGGTTGTCGCTTGCGATCCATCAGCGCGAGTTCTTCGCGCTGCTAGGGCCGTCCGGCTGCGGCAAGACCACGCTGATGCGTATGCTTGCCGGCTTCGAGCAGCCCGACGAGGGCGAGATCCTGCTCGATGGCGTCGACATCACCGCCGTGCCGCCGTACCAGCGGCCGGTCAACATGATGTTCCAGTCCTATGCGCTGTTCCCGCATCTCAGCGTCGGCGACAACATCGCCTACGGACTGAAGCGCGAGGGCCTGCCGAAGGCGGAGATCGCCGCCCGCGTCGAGGCCATGCTCGGGCGCGTGCGCCTGAAGGGCATGGAGAAGCGCCGGCCGGACCAGCTCTCCGGCGGCCAGCGCCAGCGCGTCGCGCTCGCCCGTGCTCTGGTCAAGCAGCCCAAGCTCCTTTTGCTCGACGAGCCCTTGGGCGCGCTCGACAAGAAGCTGCGCGAAGAGACGCAATACGAGCTGATGGACCTCCAGGCCGATCTCGGCCTGACCTTCATGGTGGTCACCCACGACCAGGACGAGGCCATGACCATGGCCGACCGCATGGCGGTGATGGATCACGGCCGCCTGCTGCAGATCGCTCCGCCCGACCTGATCTACGAGGCGCCGGCAAGCCGCTTCGTCGCCGAGTTCGTCGGCGACATCAATCTGATCGAGGGCAGGGTCACCGCCGTCGCGGGCGATCTCGTCACGCTGGAGAGCGAGGCCGCTGGCGTGATCGAGCTCGACGAGGATGCGCCGAGCTGTCGGCCGGGCGATGCGCTCACCATCGGCCTGCGCCCGGAGAAGATCGCGCTCAGCCATGATGAGCCCGGGCAGGGCGTCAACAAGGTCGCCGGCGAGATCTGGGACATCGGCTATCTCGGCGACATGACCATGGTCCAGGTCATGGTCGGCGGCGACGAAGGCAAGCTCTTCAAGGTCTCGCTGACCAATCGCACGCGGCGGATCGAGCGGCCCTTCGCCTGGGAGGACAAGGTCTGGCTCTCCTGGGATGTCGAGGCGGGCATGGTGCTGGCGTCGTGAGCACGCCGGTTCCCCGAGCCAGTGGGACGGGGCGCGGCCTCTTGGTTGCGGCCATCCCCTATCTCTGGCTCATCGCCTTTTTCCTCGCGCCCTTCGTCATCGTGCTGCGGATCGCGCTCTCGGACGCCGCGACCGACCAGCCGCCCTATGCGCCGCATTTCCCGGGCATCAGTCAGCTCGGCGAGTTCCTTGGCCAGCTCGATTTCGAGAATTTCCGCCTGCTCGGCGACGATCCGCTCTACTGGCAGAGCTATCTCTCCTCGCTGCGTATCGCGGCGCTGACCACGCTGATCGCGCTCGCGATCGGCTATCCGCTCGCCTATGCGATGGCGCTGGCGCCCAAGCGCTGGCAGGGCATCCTGCTCGTCCTCGTCATCCTGCCGTTCTGGACATCGTTCCTGATCCGCGTCTACGCCTGGATCGGCATCCTCCGGCCGGACGGCCTGCTCGACATGGCGCTGATGGGTATCGGGCTGACGAGTGAGCCCTTGCGCCTGCTCAATACCGATGCCGCCGTGCTGATCGGCATGGTCTATTCCTATCTCCCCTTCATGGTGCTGCCGCTGTTCTCGACCTTGCAGAAGCTCGACGGCACCTTGCTGGAAGCGGCCTCCGATCTCGGCGCGACGCCGCTCACCACCTTCCTCACCGTGACCTTGCCGCTCTCGCTTCCCGGCATCCTCGCCGGCTCGGCTCTGGTCTTCATCCCGGCGATCGGCGAGTTCGTCATTCCCGACCTGCTCGGCGGCTCGGACACGCTGATGGTCGGCAAGGTGCTCTGGAACGAGTTCTTCTCGAACCGAGACTGGCCGCTGGCTTCTGCGGTGGCGATCGTGCTGCTCGTCGTCCTCGTGCTGCCGCTGATGCTGCTGCAGCGGGCGAGGGGAGCGGCCCGATGAGGCGCTTCGGAGCCTTCCACCTCGCCGCGCTCGTCGCCGGCTTCGCCTTCCTCTACCTGCCGATCGTCGCGCTGATCGCCTACTCCTTCAACGCCTCGCGGCTGGTGACGGTTTGGGGCGGCTTCTCGACGCATTGGTACGGTGCGCTCATGCGCAACGAGCCCCTGCTCGCCGCGGCCTGGCTGACGATCCGCGTCGCACTGGTTTCGGCGACGCTCGCGACGGTGCTGGGTACGCTGGCTGCGCTGGCGCTGGCGCGCTACCGGGTCTTCGTGGGGCGTACGCTGTTCTCCGGCATGGTGATGGCGCCGCTGGTGATGCCGGAGGTGATCACCGGCCTGTCGCTGCTGCTGCTCTTCGTCGCCGGCGATGTCGAGCGCGGCTACTGGACCGTGGTGATCGCCCACGCGACCTTCAGCCTCGGCTTCGCCTGCATCGTCGTGCAGGCGCGGCTTGCCGGCTTCGATCGCTCGCTCGAGGAGGCCGCGCGCGATCTCGGCGCGACACCAGTGGAGACCTTCCGGACCGTGACGCTGCCACTGATCTGGCCGGCCGTCGCTGCCGCCTGGATGCTGGCCTTCACGCTCTCGCTCGACGACCTCGTCATCGCGAGCTTCACGACCGGCCCGGGCGCGACGACCTTGCCGATGCGGCTCTATTCGGCGATCCGCCTCGGGGTGACGCCCGAGATCAACGCCGCCTGCACGATCATGATCGCGGCGGTGGCGGTCGCAGTGATCGGGGCGTCGTTGCTGCTGAAGCGCGAGGCGCTGGCGGGGCGGTGACTTAAACGCTTGCTGAACGCGCCGCTCAAAACCGGTTCAGGCCGGTTGCGCGATGGTGCTTGCCAGAGCGGGAAATCGTCCTGCTCCGGCAAAAGGAGACATCACGATGTTTCGCACTCTCGCTTCTGCCGGCCTCATTGCTGCCGCCGCGCTCGGGATCAGCGCGGCATCGCCCAGCAAGGCCGAGGCCGGCGTCCTGATCCAGCAGGCCTATTATGACGGCCCCGGCTATGGCTGGCGCGCGCCGCCGCCGGCCTATGGCTACTGGGGCGTTCCGCGCTGGCGCCGTCACTATGATCGCCCGCGCTTCTATGGCCCGCCGCCCCCGCCGCCGCCGCGCTATTATCGTCGCTGGCGCGAGTGGTAAGCCTTGAAAGCCAGCGCAGCGCGGCGGATCACTCCGCCGCGCTTTTCTGCGTGTAGCCGAGGCGCTGGTTGAGCTCTTCCAGCAGCTTCTCGGCCGCGTCGGCGATCACAGTGCCGGGCGGGAAGATCGCGGATGCGCCGGCTTCGATCAGCGCGTCGAAATCCTGTGGGGGGATGACGCCGCCGACGACGATCATGATGTCGGGGCGGCCGGCCTTGGCGAGCGCGGCCTTGAGCTCCGGCACCAGCGTGAGATGGCCCGCCGCCAGCGAGGAGACGCCGACGATATGGACGTCGTTCTCGACAGCCTGCCGCGCCGCCTCGTCGGGTGTGGCGAAGAGCGGGCCGATATCGACGTCGAAGCCGAGATCGGCGAAGGCCGAGGCGATCACCTTCTGGCCGCGGTCGTGGCCATCCTGGCCCATCTTGGCGACGAGGATGCGCGGGCGGCGTCCATCCGCCTCCTCGAATGCCTCGCACATCAACTGCACGCGCGTCACCGCAGGGTTCATCTCGCCGACCTCCCGCTTGTAGACGCCCGAGATCGCCTTGATCTCGGCACGGTGGCGACCGAACACCTTTTCCATCGCCATCGAGATTTCGCCGACGGTCGCCTTGGCCCGCGCTGCCTTGACGGCGAGGTCGAGCAGGTTGCCGCTGCCTTGCGCGCCATTGGTCAGCGCGGTGAGAGCAGCTTGCGTCTCGGCTTCGTTGCGCTCGGCCTTGAGCCGCCGGAGCTTGTCGAGCTGCTGGGCGCGGACCGAGGCGTTGTCGACCTTGAGCACGTCGATCGCTGCCTCGTTCTCGGGCTTGAAGATGTTGACGCCGATGATGGATTGCTGGCGGCCGTCGATGCGCGCCTGCGTCTTGGCGGCGGCTTCCTCGATCCTGAGCTTCGGGATGCCGGCCTCGATCGCCTTGGCCATGCCGCCAAGCGCCTCGACTTCCTGGATATGGCCCCAGGCCTTGGCAGCGAGTTCGGCGGTGAGCCGCTCGACATAATAGGAGCCGCCCCAGGGATCGATGATCCGGTTGGTGCCGCTCTCCTGCTGCAGCACGATCTGGGTGTTGCGGGCGATGCGGGCGGAGAAGTCGGTCGGCAGCGCCAGCGCCTCGTCGAGCGCGTTGGTATGCAGCGACTGGGTATGCCCCTGCGTCGCCGCCATCGCCTCGATCATGGTGCGCGGCACGTTGTTGAACACGTCCTGCGCCGTCAGCGACCAGCCGGAGGTCTGGCAATGGGTGCGCAGCGGCAGGGACTTCTCGTTCTGCGCACCGAAATCCTTGACCAGCTTGGCCCAGATCAGCCGGGCGGCCCTGAGCTTCGCCACCTCCATGAAGAAGTTCATGCCGATGGCCCAGAAGAAGGAGAGCCGCGGCGCGAAGACGTCGACGCCGAGCCCCGCCTGCTGGCCGGCGCGGATGTATTCGACGCCGTCTGCGAGGGTGTAGCCGAGCTCCAGGTCCTGCGTCGCTCCGGCCTCCTGCATGTGGTAGCCGGAGATCGAGATCGAGTTGAACTTCGGCATATTCGCCGAGGTGTAGGCGAAGATGTCGCCGATGATCCGCATCGAGGGCGAGGGCGGGTAGATATAGGTGTTGCGGACCATGAACTCCTTGAGGATGTCGTTCTGGATGGTCCCCGAGAGCTTGGCCGCCGGCACGCCCTGTTCTTCCGCCGCGACGATGTAGAGCGCCAGCACCGGCAGCACGGCGCCGTTCATCGTCATCGACACGCTCATCTGGTCGAGCGGGATGCCGGAGAACAGCGTGCGCATGTCGTAGATCGAATCGATCGCGACGCCGGCCATGCCGACATCGCCGCCGACGCGCGGATGGTCGCTGTCATAGCCGCGATGAGTGGCGAGGTCGAAGGCGACCGAGAGGCCCTTCTGGCCGGCGGCGAGATTGCGCCGGTAGAAGGCGTTCGAATCCTCGGCCGTGGAGAAGCCGGCATATTGCCGGATCGTCCAGGGCTGGTTGACATACATGGTCGGGTAGGGGCCGCGCAGATAGGGCGCGATGCCCGGAAGCGTGCCGACGAAGGGCAGGCCGTCGCGATCGGCCGCGGTGTAGAGCGGCTTGACCGGGATGTCTTCCGGCGTCTGCCAGAACTCGCCCGTGCTCTGCGGAGCGGCTGCGCTCGCTGCCGCGTCGGCGAAGGCGAGCCTCGTGAAATCCGGGATCGCGGTCATGGCTTGCTCCCGTCAGGTCTGTCCCACCAATGGTGGAAATGATGCACCGGCCCGTGGCCGCGGCCAACCTTGACCGCGTCCGAGGCCGCGATCGCGGCCGAGATGTAGCGCTTGGCCAGCGCCACCGCCTCGTTGAGCGCGATGCCGTGGGCGAGGCCGGATGCGATCGCCGAGGACAAGGTGCAGCCGGTGCCGTGGGTGTTCTGCGTGGCGATGCGCGGCGCGACCAGGCGCTCGCGGCGACCGTCCTTGCCGATCAGGATGTCGACGCTGTCGTCGCCGGTGCCATGGCCGCCCTTGACCAGGACATTGGCGGGGCCGAGCGCGAGCAGCGCCTCGGCCTGCTCAGCCGCAGCTTCTTCTGTCTCCGCCATGGCGGTGCCGAGCAGCGCGGCCGCTTCGGGCAAATTGGGCGTGACGATCGTGCAGAGCGGCAGCAGACGGCGCTTCAGCGCCTCAATCGCGTCCTCCTGCAGGAGCCGTCCGCCGGAGGCTGCGATCATCACCGGATCGAGCACGATGTTCTTCGCGTTATGGCGTTCGAGCCCATCCGCGACGGTCTCGATCAGTTCGGCGGTGGCGAGCATGCCGATCTTGACAGCATCGACCGCAAGATCGTCGAAGACGGCGTCGAGCTGCGCGGCGACGAAATCGGCCGGGACCGGATGGATCGCGGTGACCGCGGTGGTGTTCTGCGCGGTCAGCGCGACGATGACGCTGGCGCCATAGACCTGGTGCGCGGCGAAGGTCTTGAGGTCGGCCTGGATGCCGGCGCCGCCGCTGGAGTCGGAGCCGGCGATGGTGAGGGCGATCGGCATGCTTATCCCTTGCTCGTGCTGACCGGGGATATGGCGATGGCCAGCGCATCCTGCAGCACCGCGATGGCGTCGCAGCCGGCGAAGACGAAGTTGGTGACGCCGGCCTCGCGCAGCGCGGCTTCCTGTTCGCCGGGGCGGCCGGCGAGCCAGACCGTCGCGCCTGCCGCGGTCAGGGCTGTCGCTGCCGGGACTGCTTCGGTCGCGTAAGCCTCGTCGGAGCCGCACAGGCAGGCGAGCTTCGCGCCCGAAGTCCGAAACGCTGCGCCGAGCGCGCCGAGATCGGTCGCGCCCGCCTTGGCGAAGCCGTCGCCCGAGGGCGCGGCGATGCCGCCGGCCTCGAACAGGTTGCGGGCGAAACCGGAGCGGGCGGTGAAGCCGGCGATCGGCCCCAGCGTGGCGAGGAAAGCCTTCGGCCGTTCGCCGGCCGCTTCGGCGATGTCGGCGCTGGCGCGCAGCGCCTCGAAGGGCTCGGCCAGGCGGATGCTCGGCAAGGCGTCAACGGTGATCGCGTCGCCGCTCTTGTCGCTGTCGGGCGCAGGCGCTGGCGGCGGCGCCAGCACCGAGACCGAGGCTTCCGACAGGTTCGGGAACTCGCTGGTGCCGGTGATCGGCTCGCGCCGGGTCGCGATCGCCTTGGCCCTCGCGTCGCGCTCCCGCGCCAGACCCTTCTGGATATGGCCGTTGGCGAGCGCGCCGACGATGCCGGTGAGGTCCCCGGAGCTTTCCGCCTCGAGATCCTGGAATTTGCGCCAGCCCTGTTCGCACAGTGCCTGCGTCAGCGCCTCGAAGCCTCCTGCACCGGCCGCCGGATCGGCGACGCGCCAGAGATTGGCCTCTTCGAGCAGGATGAGCTGGGTATTGCGGGCGATGCGCCGGGCGAAGCCGTCGGGCAGGCCGAGCGCCGCGGTGAAGGGCTGGACGCCGATCGAATCGGCGCCGCCGACGCCAGCCGAGAAGGCGGCGATCGTGCCGCGCAGCAGGTTCACCCAGGGATCGCGCCGGGTCAGCGAGCGCCAGGCGGTCTCGGTATGGATGAAAACAGGCTTGGGATCGAGCCCGCAGGCGCGCTGGACCCGGTCCCAGAGCAGGCGCGCGGCCCGCAGCTTGGCGATGGTGACGAACTCATCGGCATCGGCGACGAGGGTGAAGGAGATGGCGTCGCGCGCCTCGGCGAGCGGGAGCCCTTCAGCTTCTAGCAGGCGCAGATAGGTCACTGCCGTCGCAAGCACGGCACCGAGCTCCTGAGCCTCGGTGGCACCGGCTTCGTGCCAGATCCGGCCGTCGGCGGAGAGGAAGGGGCCGGCGAAGCCGCGCGCCTTCAGCGCGGCGATCGTCTCGGCGATGCGCTTGCCGAGTTCGGGCAATTGCACCGCAAGTGCCCCTGAGCTCGCGAGCACGCCGATCGGCTCCATGCCGAAATCGACCTGGAGCGAGGAGGGCACATGGCCACGCTTCTCGACGAGATCGGCCAGGAGCAGCGCCTGCTTGCGGCCTCCGGGAGTCGGATCGAGCCGCAGGCGGACGAGGTCGAGCATGACGCCGTCGAGTGCTGTATCGAGGGCTTCGACCGTGGTCGCCTGGAGGCCGAAACCGCGCGCTGCCGGAGCTCCCGCAAAGGTGAGAGTCAGGGAATCGGCGCCGCCCTCCAGCTCGGCGAGGGCAAGTTTCGCCGCTTCCGTCGCATCAGGGTGATCGACGCGCGCAGCGACACGCCAGCGTCCGGCTTCCGCGCGCAGGGGGCGGGCGGCTTGCTCGGCCACCGCTTCGTACAGCGGTTCAATGCGGATGCCGTCCGTCGTCCGCCCGACCAGCTTCTTCTCGAAATCGGCGCCCTTCAGCACCTTGTCGACTGCCGCGCGCCACTGCGCTTCGCCCGGCGCGGGGAAGGCGTCCATGAAGGGCAGGTCGGCGAGGACTGTCGACGTCATCAGCAACGAACTCCTTGCACACGTTCCTCCCGCCGTCTCGTCAGGCGATGGAACGCACGCCAATTGGCGGTCCATTGTGCAACCGCGAAGTCCTGATTGCCATGGCTCGGCGCGAACGCAAATGCCCCCTTTGTCGGAAAGCCGTGCCGAAATGCGTAATCCCGCGACAGGGAACGCCTATGCCTGCAAACGAAAACGCCGCCCGATAGGGGCGGCGTTACCGTATTTCGAGGGGGTAGTTCCGCTCAGACGAACTGGCCGAGGCCCGGGATCGCGCCGACGATCGCGCCCATCGTGTCCTCGCCCGCCTTCTCGCGGCCGACCGCGAACATCTCCTTCGAGACGCTCTGGATCTGGCCCATCGACAGGCCGGCGCCCATCAGCTGGCCGCCGAGCGCCATCACGCCGCCGCCGCCGCCCATCATGCCGCCGATCGTGCCGAGCAGGCCGCCCTTGGCGCCGCCTTCAGCGTCGGCGAGTTCCTGCGCGCCCGGCAGCGCCGCCATCAGCTGGCCGATCTCGGCCGCGGGACCTTCCTTCTGCAGGAAGGCGAGGATGATGCCGATCGCCTTCTGCGCCAGCGACTGGTCGAGGCCGGAGGCGGCCATGATGCGGGAGATCAGTTCATCCATCGTGCGGTCCTCTGCTGTTGAGCCTTCTGGTGCTCTGAAAATAGTTTACACATAAACTATCCGCGATGGAAGCGATCTTCATGCTTCCGCCCAACTTCTCGTTTCGCTACACCCGTTCCACGACCTTATGGCAACGGAACAGGCGCGACCATGGCGGATGACGGCACGATCCTGATCGGCAAGAGCGAGAAGCCGGAGGTGCTGCTGCTCAAGCTCGCCAACCGCCACGGCCTGGTCACCGGCGCGACCGGCACCGGCAAGACGGTGACGCTGCAGGTGCTGGCAGAGGGTTTTGCGAAACACGGCGTGCCGGTCTTCGCCGCCGACATCAAGGGCGATCTCTCCGGCATCGCCGCGCCCGGCAATTCCAAGCCGCCCTTCGTCAAGCGCGCCGAGGAGCTGGGCGTAAAATACGAGCCCGATCAGTTCACCACCGTGTTCTGGGATGTGTTCGGCGAGCAGGGTCACCCGGTCCGCGCCACGATCTCGGAGATGGGGCCGCTACTGCTGGCGCGCCTGCTCGACCTCAACGATACCCAGGAAGGCGTGCTCAACATCGCCTTCCGCATCGCCGACGAGCAGAAGCTGCTGCTGCTCGACCTCAAGGATCTGCGTGCGATCCTGTCCTTCATCGCCGAGAATGCGCAGGAGCTGACGACCAAATACGGCAACGTCACCTCAGCCTCGGTCGGCACGATCCAGCGCGCTCTGCTCGTGCTGGAGAACCAGAAGGGCGACCTGTTCTTCGGCGAGCCGGCGCTCGACATCAACGATCTGATGAAGACCGACCGCGAAGGGCGCGGCATCGTCAACATCATGGCCGCCGACAAGCTGATGGCCAATCCGCGGCTCTACGCCACTTTCCTGCTCTGGCTGCTCTCCGAGCTGTTCGAGCAGCTCCCGGAAGTCGGCGACCTCGACAAGCCCAAGCTCGTCTTCTTCTTCGACGAGGCGCACCTGCTCTTCAACGGCGCGCCCAAGGCGCTGCTGACCGCGGTCGAGCAGGTCGTGCGCCTGATCCGCTCCAAGGGCGTCGGCGTCTATTTCGTCACGCAGAATCCGCTCGACATTCCCGACACCGTGCTGGCCCAGCTCGGCAACCGGGTTCAGCACGCGCTGCGCGCCTTCACCCCACGTGATCAGAAGGCGGTCAGGGCAGCGGCCGAGACCTTCCGGCAGAACCCGAAGATCAACACCGAGCAGGCGATCACCCAGCTCGCCGTCGGCGAGGCACTGGTCTCGACGCTGGAGGGGAAGGGTTCGCCGACCATGGTCGAGCGCTGCCTGATCGCGCCGCCGATGGCGCAGGTCGGGCCGATCACGCCGCAGGAACGAGCGCAGTGCATGCGCGACTCCGGCTTCACCGGCAAATACGACACGATGGTCGATCGTGAATCCGCTTACGAAGCGCTGATGAAGCGCAAGGGGATGAATGCCGACGGCTCGGCAGTCGAGGCCTCGACGGAAGGGGGCGGTGGCATCCTCGACACGATCGGCGGCTGGCTCGGTGGCACGCGGGAACGTCCGAAGACCGGGCCGGGTTCGCGCGGCGGGCCTCTGCCGCAGAGCATGGCCGAGAAGGTCATTACCTCGGCGGCGCGCTCGGCCGCGACCACGATCGGCCGGCAGGTCGGGCAGGCGATTCTGCGCGGCGTGCTCGGCTCGTTGACGGGCGGAAAGCGGTAGCCGGCTGACAGCCCGCCGCCTGACCTTCCATCATAGACAGCTCTCCCAGCTTGTGCGACGTTCGCTGCAATCGAAGGTTGCGGCGCGGTCCGTCAGCATTCGCTGCTCCGGCCATGGCGCGCCTCGTCCAAGCTGGCGGCGGCGATGTCGAACAATTATACCGGCCTGCGAGCGCTGGCGAAGCTCGATCCTGCTGCGGCCAAGCGTTGTGCCGAGCGGCTGATCGCGATCAGGGCGAGCCTGGAATCCGTCCGTGCCAACAAGAACGACGGCACGCTCCTGCTCGCGACCTGGAACATCCGCGACTTCGACTCGAACAAGTTCGGTTTTGGCCCGCGCCTGCCGGAGAGCTTCTATTATCTTGCGGAAATGATCTCGGCCTTCGATCTCGTGGCTCTGCAGGAGATCAACCGCGACCTGTCGGCGCTGGAAAAGCTCATGCGCATCCTCGGGCGCGAATGGGATTACATCGCGACCGACACCAGCGGCAACGACGAGCGCATGGTGTTCGTCTACAACACCGAGAAGGTCTGGTTCCGGAAAGTCGCGGGCGAGATCGTCCTGCCCGAGGGGCAGCTCGTCGTCGCGCACAAAAAGGTGAAGCCCGCCGCCAAGCTCGACGAGGGCGCTGAGGCTGCCAAGCTCGCCGCCGCGACCAAGGCGGAGTTCACCGAGGTCAAGCAGCAATTCGCCCGCACGCCCTTCCTCGTCGCTTTCCAATCGGGCTGGTTCCGCTTCAGCCTGTGTACTGTCCACATCTACTACGGCGAGGCGAGCGGCATGGCGCTGAAGCAGCGCGTCGACGAGATCCGCAAGCTCGTCGGCTTCTTTGCCGAGCGCCAGGACAAGGCTAGCAAGCAGGAGAAGGACCGCGCTGGCAATGTCGAGAACTATATCCTGCTCGGCGATTTCAACGTCGTCAGCCCCAAGCATGAGACGATGGAGGCGCTCAAGGACAAGGGCTTCACCATTCCGCCCGAGATCGACGGCGACACGGTCCGCAAGAAGGGCGACCACTACTACGACCAGATGGCTGTCCGCGTGAAGGACAAGCGCTTCAAGGTTCTCAAGGGCGGCATGGTCGACATGTATGCCGATGTCTTCCGCGAAACGCCCGAGGACCTCGCCATCTACAAGTCGGCGATGCCGGCCGAGGACCCGGAGAAGAAGGCGAAGGCCAAGACACCCGAGGCGCTCTACCGGAAATGGCGGACCTGGCAGATTTCGGACCATCACCCGCTCTGGATCGCAATCAGGACCGATTTCGCCGACGACTATCTGAGCGAGATCGCCAAGGCCTGAATCTCTCAGGTCCCGCCGCAGACGCGGTTCGAGATGCACGCCTATGCGTCTGGACGGCTGGCATCCGGCGCGCGACTGGGCATGATGGCGCCACCGGAATCAGCCTCCAGTGAGCGCCATGTCCCAGCTTCCCGCCGTTCTCTCCCGCCTCGACGCCGATCTCGACGCTTCGCTGGCGCGCCTGTCATCCTGGCTCGAAATCCCCTCGATCGGGACCGACCCGGCCTTCAACGCACAGACGCGCGAGGCTGCCGAATGGCTCCGTCGTGATCTTGAGAACCTCGGCTTCAAGGCCGAACTGCGCGAGACCGGTGGCCATCCCGTGGTGCTCGCTCATCGTCCGAAGCCCGGCGCGCCGCATGCGCTGTTCTACGGCCATTACGACGTCCAGCCGGTCGATCCGCTCGAGCTCTGGGACAACGACCCGTTCAAGCCGGTGGTCAAGGAGATCGAGCCGGGGCGGAAGGTGATTCTCGCCCGCGGCGCCTGCGACGACAAAGGGCAGGTGATGACCTTCATCGAGGCGATGCGCGCCACGCTCGCCGAGACCGGCGACCTGCCGATCGGCCTCACTATCCTGGTCGAGGGTGAGGAAGAGTCCGGCTCGGTCAACCTGCCGGGCTTTATCAAGGCCAATGCCGCCGAGCTGAAGGCCGATTTCGCGCTGGTCTGCGATACCGGCATGTGGGACCGCGTCACCCCGCTGATCACCTCGACGCTGCGCGGCATGGTCTATCAGGAGGTCAGGCTGACCGCGGCCGACCGCGACCTGCATTCCGGCCTGTTCGGCGGCGCTGCTGCGAACCCGATCCACGTGCTGACCAAGATCATCGCCGAGATTCATGACGAGACCGGCCGGATCACCATCCCCGGCTTCTATGACGGCGTGCACGAGCCGACCAATGCGCAGAAGGCCGAATGGGCCGATCTCAACCTGACCGAGAAGGAATTTCTCGGCCAGGTTGGGCTGAAGCACTCGGTCGGCGAGAAGGGCCGCATGCTGATCGAGCAGATCCAGTCGCGCCCGACCTGCGACGTCAACGGCATTTGGGGCGGCTACACCGGCGAGGGTTCGAAGACGGTGATCGCCGCCAAGGCCTCGGCCAAGGTCTCCTTCCGCCTCGTCGGCGACCAGGACCCGGCCAAGATCGCCGCCGCCTTCCACCAGTTCGTGCGCGAGCGCCTGCCGGAGGACGTCACGGCCGAGTTCATAGGGCATTCCGGCTCGCCGGCGCTGGCCGTGCCGGTCGATTCGCCGGTGCTGCAGAAGGCGCGCAAGGCCCTTGCCGAGGAATGGGGCGGCCGCGTCGTCTCGATCGGCAGCGGCGGCTCGATCCCGGTCGGCGGCGACTTCAAGCGCACGCTCGGGCTCGACACGCTCTTCGTTGGCTTCGGCCTCGACGACGATCGCGTCCATTCGCCGAACGAGAAATACGACCTCTCCTCCTTCCACAAGGGCCAGCGCTCCTGGGCCCGCATCTTGCAAGCACTCGCCTCATGAAATCAGTTTGTGTCTTCTGCGGCTCGAGTCCGGGCCATGATCCCGTCCATGCCGAGGGTGCCCGCGCCATGGGCACGGCCATCGCCAAGCGCGGCCTGACGCTGGTCTATGGCGGCGGCGCCGTCGGCCTGATGGGCATCGTCGCCAATGCCGCGCTCGAAGCCGGCGGCGAGGTCCATGGCGTGATCCCGCGGGCGCTGCGCGAGAAGGAGGTCGGCCACAACAAGCTGACCCGGCTCGAGGTGGTCGAGACCATGCACATCCGCAAGGCGCGCATGGCCGAGCTCTCCGACGGCTTCATCGCCATGTCCGGCGGCATCGGCACCTTCGAGGAGATCTTCGAGATCTGGACCTGGAGCCAGCTCGGCATCCACGGCAAGCCGCTCGGCTTCCTCAACATCGACGGCTTCTACGACGCGCTCGCCGCCTTCCTCGACAATACGACGAAGGCCGGCTTCATGTGGCAGGCCCATCGCGACATGGCGATGATGGAGACCGACCCGGCGGCGCTGCTCGACAAGATGGAGGCCTACAAGCCGCAGACCCAGATCAAATGGGTGGAGAAGACGGAGGTATGATGCCTCTGCGCTGGATAGGAATCTTATCCTTGACATCGTAACGCTGATCGGGTAGAGATCAGGAACGCTCACGAATTGCGCCTGAGACGAACGAAGCCGCCGCGCTCCCAGCCGGCGGCTTTTGCGTGTCCGGGCCGAGCCGAGGTTTCCGATGACCGATGAGAATGATGACACCCCTCCGGCTCCGCCGGTGGCGAAGCGCAAGCCTGCGCCACGCGGCCGCAAGGCCGTGATCGGCAAGCTCTGGAAGGCGGCGCAGACGCAGCTCGAAGCGCATGAGGCGCATCTGGCCGAATTGCCGGCCGGCGCCGCCGCGAGCGAAGTCGATGCCAAGACGCTGGCGACGCTCGCTCGCACCGTGCGCGAGCTGGTCGCGCTGGATTCTGCTGCAGCGGGGGAGGGAGGAAAGGCCGAGGATGACCCCAGCCCCGCCGAAGGAATACGCCGAGTTGAAGAGCTTCGCAGCGAGCTTGGACGCCGTCTTGCGGCGCTTGCCGCCGAGGAGGCGGGCGCGGCTGGTGCGCCGTCTCATGGAGACGGCCTCGCCTGAAGAGCAGCAGATCATCCTGACGACCTGGGCCACTTGGGCGCGCGCTGATCAGTTTCCCATCTCGTGGGATGATTGGTTCAGCTGGCTGGTCCTCGGCGGCCGCGGTGCCGGCAAGACGCGAACCGGCGCCGAATGGGTGCGGGGTACGGCGTTGGGGCGATGGCCATTCGCTACCGAGGCCGTCGGTCGCATCGCCCTTGTCGGCGAGACGCAGGCTCAGGTTCGCGACGTGATGATCGAGGGTGTCTCCGGACTGCTCGCGATCCACCATCGCTGGGAGAAGCCGGTCTGGTCGCCGTCGCGGCGCCGGCTCGAATGGGGCAATGGCGCGATCGCGCAGGTGTTCACCGCCGAGGACCCGGAAGGGCTGCGCGGGCCACAGTTCGGCGCTGCCTGGTCGGACGAACTGGCGAAATGGCCGAACCTTCAGGAGACCTGGGACATGCTGCAGCTCGGCCTGAGGCTCGGTGAACGACCACGCCAGGTGGTGACGACGACGCCGCGGCCGTTGCCGCTGATCAAGCGGCTGCTCGACGATCCCCGTGTCGCCGTCAGCCGGGCAGCGACCCGCGCCAACCGCTTCAACCTGGCGCAGAGCTTTCTCGACAGTGTGCATCAGGCCTATGGCGGCACGCGGCTCGGCCGGCAGGAACTCGAAGGCGAGATCGTCGAGGAGAGCGCTGACGCGCTCTGGAGCCGGGCGTTGATCGAGGACTGCCGCGAGCGCGAGGCGCCGCCACTGGCACGCATCGTCGTGGCGATCGATCCGCCGGCCTCCTCATCGAAACGGGCCGATAGCTGCGGGCTCGTTGCGGCCGGCATCGATCGCGACGGTATCGGCCATGTGCTGGCGGATGCGACGCTCGGCGGGGCCAAGCCGCATGAATGGGCGCAAGCCGCGGTGGCACTCTATCGCCGGCTGGAGGCCGATGCCTTGGTCGTCGAGGTCAACCAGGGCGGCGAGATGGCCACAAGCGTCATCCGCGAGGTCGATCCGGGCGTGCCCGTGACGCCGGTGCGGGCTTCCCGCGGGAAATTCCTACGGGCCGAGCCGGTTGCGGCGCTCTATGCGCAAGGGCGCGTGCGCCATGCCGGCGCCTTTCCGGCGCTGGAGGACGAGATGTGCGATTTCGGGCCGACTGGACTCAGCTCCGGCCGCTCGCCCGATCGGCTCGACGCGCTGGTCTGGGCGCTGACGCATCTGATGCTCGGGCCGAAGGGCCGGCCGCGGGTGAGGGGACTTTAGGAACAGTCGTCATTCCCGGGCGGAGCGTAGCGCAGACCCGGGAATCTCAGGACCATTCTGCATGAGATGCTCGGCTCGAGGCCGAGCATGACGTGCGCTTCAGAGCGAGAAACCCATGCTCAACTTCCTTCGCAGCCTGCGCGGTCCCGCCGCGCCGGAACAGAAGCGCTCGCGCGTCGGGCCGCTGATCGCCCTGCACGAGGCCGGCCGCCCGGTCTGGACGCCGCGTGATTATGGCGCCCTCGCAAGGGAGGGCTATCAGCGCAATCCGGTGGTGCATCGCTGCGTCCGCTTGATCGCCGAAGCGGCGGCGCAGACGCAGCTGATCGCCAAGGTCGGCGGGCGCGAGATGCCGGAGCATCCGGCGCTGGCGCTGATCGAGCAGCCCAATCCGCGTCAGGGCGGCATCGCCTTCCGCGAGATGCTCTATGGCCACCTGCTCGTCGCCGGGAATGCCTATGTCGAGGCGGCGAGCATCGGCCGCGAGCCGCGCGAACTCTATGCGCTGCGGCCCGACCGGATGCGCGTCGTGCCGGGCCGCGACGGCTGGCCGGAAGCCTATGACTATACGGTCGGCGCGCAGACGATCCGCTTTCGCCAGGACGAGGGTGCGCTGCCGCCGATCCTGCATCTGTCGCTGTTCCATCCGGTCGACGACCATTACGGCCTCTCGCCGGTCGAGGCAGCAGCCTGCTCGCTCGATGTGCACAACGCTGCGGGTGCCTGGCACAAGGCGCTGCTCGACAATGCGGCCCGGCCATCCGGCGCGCTGGTCTATGATGGGCCGGAAGGCGGGACGCTGACCGAGGCGCAGTTCGAGCGGCTGAAGCAGGAGCTGGAGGACGGTTTCCAGGGCGCGCGCAATGCGGGTCGCCCTCTGCTGCTCGAAGGGGGGCTCGACTGGAAGCCGCTGTCGCTGTCGCCGGCCGAGCTCGACTTCGTCGCTGCCAAGGGCGTCGCCGCGCGCGAGATCGCTCTCGCCTTCGGCGTGCCGCCGCTGCTGCTCGGCCTGCCCGGCGACAACACCCATGCCAATTTCGCCGAGGCCAATCGCGCCTTCTGGCGCCAGACGCTGATCCCGCTGGTCAGGCGCACGGCGCAGTCGCTGGCGCAATGGCTCGGCCCGGCCTTCGGCGATGCGCTCACCCTCGAGCCCGATCTCGACGCCATCGAGGCATTGGCGGAGGAGCGGGAGTCGCTCTGGCGGCGGGTCTCCGCCGCCGGCTTCCTCAACGATGACGAGAAACGCGAGGCGGTCGGCTATGGCCGCCGAGAGGTGTCGTCATGAGCGCATTCGACGCAGCTGCGGCGGGGATCGTCGCTCGCGGCGATCTCGGCCACCTCGCGCTGTTGCTCTGGGCCTTCTGCGCCTCGGGGCTCGCTCTCTTCGCCCTACGCGAGCTGATCGCCGCCAACCGGCGCTTCGACGAGTTCGTGCGCGAATTCGCCCGCTTCAACGCCCGCTACGAGGGAGGGGATTGATGAGCAAGACCGGTGGCAAGTCGCCGCCCAGGCCGGCTCCAGCGGCCGTCAGATCGGTCGTGTCCGCGCCACGATCCGGCCGTCAGCCGCGCGAGGTGTTCGGCCGATTCTTCGAGACGCTCGGGCAGCTCGATGCCAATGGCCGCGGCGGGCGGGGAGGGGCGCGATGAGAAGCGCGACTCCCCGTTATCCCGCAATGGCGCGCGAGGCCAAGTTCCTGGCGCAGCCGCTGGCGCGGGTCGAGCCGGACGGCGCCTTCGAGGGCTATGCCAGCCTGTTTCGCATCGCCGATCTCGGCAAGGATGTGGTCGAGCCCGGCGCCTTCCGCGACAGTCTTGCTCGTCGCGGCGCTGCCGGCATCCGGATGCTCTGGCAACATGATCCGACGCAGCCGATCGGCCGCTGGCTCGAACTGCGCGAGGATTCGCGCGGCCTTTACGTTCGCGGCCGGCTCTCGCTCGCCGTGGCGCGGGCCCGCGAGCTGCACGCACTGATGCGTGATGGCGCCGTAGACGGGCTCTCGATCGGCTTCCGCTCGCAGCGCGCCCGCCGCGAGCCACGCAGCGGGCTGCGCCGGCTGGAGAAGGTCGACCTCTGGGAGATCTCGCTCGTCACCTTCCCGATGCTGCCGCAGGCCCGGGTCAGCGCCGTCAAGGCGCTGCGACCGCCCAGCCATGCCGCCTTCGCCTGAATCGTAACGAAGCCGCAGAACCATAGGAGATTCCATGACTGCGCTGAACCAGGCTCCCGAGACCAAGGCGACCGGCGAGGCCGCCGCCATCTATGACGATCTGCGCTATACGCTGGAGGCCTATCGCGCCACCAATGACGAGCGCCTGGCCGAGCTCGAAACCCGCATGGGTGGCGATGTGCTGACCGGCGAGAAGCTCGCCCGCCTCGACGATGCGCTCGACGAGACCCGCCGCCGGCTCGACCGCCTGAGCCTCGACAGTCGCCGCCCGGCCTTGGGCGTGAGCGACGAGCGCGATCCCGCCGTGGCCGAGCATAAGACGGCTTTTGCGGCTTACGTCCGCCATGGCGAGGCGACCGGCCTGAAGCGGCTCGAAGCCAAGGCGCTTTCGGCCGGCTCCGGCCCCGATGGCGGCTATCTCGCGCCGTCCACGGTCGAGGGCAAGATCCTGCGCCGCCTGGCCAACGTCTCGCCGATCCGCTCGATCGCGACGGTGCGCACCATCTCCTCCGGCACCTACAAGAAGGCGTTCTCGACCACCGGTCCGGCCTCCGGCTGGGTGGCGGAGACGGCGGCGCGTCCGCAGACCGGCACGCCGACGCTGGCCGAGCTCTCCTTCCCGGCGATGGAGCTCTACGCCATGCCGGCGGCGACGCAGACCCTGCTCGACGATGCCATCGTCGACATCGACCAGTGGATCGCCGAGGAGGTCGAGAGCGCCTTCGCCGAGCAGGAGGGCGCCGCCTTCGTCAGCGGTGACGGTGTCGACAAGCCCAAGGGCTTCCTGGCCTATCCGACCGTCGCCGATGCAAGCTGGAGCTGGGGCAATATCGGCACGCTGAAGACCGGCGTCGCCGGCGCCTTCGCCGCCTCGAACCCCTCCGACCTCCTGGTCGATCTCGTCTATGCGCTGAAGGCCGGCTATCGCCAGAACGCCAGCTTCGTGATGAACCGCAAGACGCAGGCGGCGGTGCGCAAGTTCAAGGATACGACCGGCCAGTATCTCTGGCAGCCGCCGGCCGCCGCAGGTGCGCAGGCGACCTTGCTCGGCTTCCCGGTGGTCGAGGCCGAGGACATGCCGAACATCGCGACCGACTCGGCCTCGATCGCCTTCGGCGACTTCCGGCGCGGCTATCTCGTCGTCGACCGGGCGGGCGTGCGCATTCTGCGCGATCCCTATTCCGCCAAGCCGCATGTACTCTTCTATACGACCAAGCGCGTTGGTGGCGGCGTGCAGGACTTCGCCGCGATCAAGGGGCTGAAGTTCTCGGCCTGATCCAGGTCAGCGGCCGAACCACCAGCTGTAGCTGGCGCTCGGGCGGGCACCCTCGCGAGCCTGGCGCGGCTCGTCGCCGTAATTGAGCAGGCGCTCGCTCGCCTCGGCGATCCAGGCGCGGTGGTCGCTAATCGGAGTGATCGCGGTGAAGCCGCCGCAGATCATCTTGACGCGCGAACTCAAGGGCCCGCTCGACCAGGAGACGATGCCGACGAGGTCGCGCGATCCGACCGGACCACGCAAGACAGGCCCGCCGGAATCGCCACGGCAGGCACCGGCGCCGAGGACCTCGCCGCGGTTCTCGGTGTCGACTGCGACCTTGACCGTGTTGGCGGTGGTGTAGTTGCCGGCGTTGACCAGAGTCACCTCGCGCAGTGTGCGCGCGGTCCTCTTGTTGTTTTCGGAGGCGAGGCCGAAACCGGCCATGGTGACGGTCTCGCCCTGCCACAGCCCGCTGCCGAGCGTCAGCGGCTGGATATCGGCCGGCAGCGGCGCGGCGAGGCGCAGCAGAGCCAGATCCGCGCCCGGCTGGGTGCGCGGCGTCGTGCCGGGAACGAAGGTCGGATGCGGCAGCACGGCGGCGACGGCGTGCGTGCGGTTGCGGAAGCGCTTGTCGAGGCTGATCACGCGGACAGCGCCGCCGGTCATCAGGCAATGCGCCGCCGTGAGCACGAGCTCGGAGGAGATCGCGGCGCCGGAGCAGAGTTCGCCGCGGCTGGTCTCGACCCGCAAGGTCGAGGCGCGCACGCCGTCGACAGCTCGGGATTGTACGCCGCCGATCACGGCTTGGGCCGGCGCAGTCATCTGCAGGCCGGCGCAAAAAGCGATTGCGACCGTCGCGGCGCGTTTCGAAGAGGTCATGGTCGAGGCCATCGTTGCCATGGTGCCAGTCTATGGTTTGCTGCGGCGCAGTCCAGTGCTCTTCGCGCGAGCTGCGTGTCAGGGGGCGGTAGTCCAGTCGGCACTCTCGCCCCAACCGGACAAGGTGCGGTCGATCCAGCCGCGCTGGGGCGCGACGAGCACGCCCTGGCTGAGCAGGCCGCATTGCTTGCCGGACGGCCCGGTCGACCAGCTTGAGACGGCGACGACGCCGTCCGAGCCTGCGACGATCGGCCCGCCGGAATCGCCCTGGCAAGCGCCAGCGCCGGGTCGTTTGCCGCCGGTCGTCGGGTCGGACGCCCAGAGCAGGATCTTGCCGGGACCATAGGGCTCGACCGTGGTGAGCGAGGCTGAGCGATAGGTGCCGGTCGTCTTCGCCTCGCCCTCGCGCGCGACGCCGTAGCCGGCGAGCGTCACCGGCGATCCGGCTCGCGGCAGCCCGCCATCGACCAATGTCGCGGTCGAGAACCGCGCCGGCAGCGGCGCGCTGAGCCTGACCAGGGCCAGATCGATCGAGCGCTGTCGGTTCGTGACCGACTTGGCGTTGAACTCCGGGTGCAGCGCGATCGCAGCCGGCTCGACCAGCACCGGCTCGCCGCCTTCGCGCCAATGGACACGCAGGTCGACGCGGGAATCGGCGCAGTGAGCCGCCGTCAGGATGGCGCGGCGTGACAGCACGATGCCGGTGCAAACGCCGCCGCGCGCGTTGAGGACCATCACGGTTGCGCCGGCGACGGGGCCGCCTTCGCGCCCGGCGACCACGGCCGCCGCAGGCCAGGATGCGGCGAATGCTGCCGCCAGGGCCGTCAGTGCAATCGCCGTTCTGCAAAGCATCGAGCCGCCTCCGCTGTCGGGCCGGTTCGATAGCGCATTGCCGGCTCGGCTCAAACCCGAAACAGGAGAGACCATGACGCCGCTCGCCCTGACGCCGCCTGCCATCGAGCCGGTCTCGCTGGCGGAAGCCAAGGATTTCCTGCGGATCGTCAGCGATGACGAGGATGAGCTGCTCGGCACCTTGATCACGGCGGCCAGGTTGATGATCGAAGCCGCCTCCGGCCGCCTTCTGATCGAGCAGGATTGGCGGATCGTCCTCGACACCTGGCCGCAGGGCGGCGAGATTCGCCTGCCGCTCTCACCGGTGCGCAGTCTGACCGCCGCACGCGTCCATCCCGCCTCCGGCACCGCCGAGACGATCGCCCCGGCGGCATTGTCTCTGGCCGAGGGCTCGGACCCGCCGCTGATCAGGATTGCAGGACTGGTGCCAGCGCCTGGCCGCACCCATGCCGCGATCGAAATCGATCTCATCGCCGGCTTCGGCGCGACGAGCGACACGGTGCCAGCGCCGCTCCGGCAGGCCGTACTGCGGCTGGCCTGCCGCTGGTTTGAGCATCGTGGCGACGTGGTCAGCCGCGATGCGGCACGGCTGCCGGCCGAGATCGCCGCGCTCGTCGCTCCGTTCCGACGGGTGAGGCTGTGATGATCCGGGATGCCGGCAAAGGCCGCCCGGTCGGTGCGCTGCGTCGCCGCCTGCTGCTGGAGGCGCCGGTCGAGACGCCGGACGGCGCCGGCGGCCAGCTTCGCAGCTTCGAGGTGATCGCCGCCGTCTGGGCGCAGGTCGAATGGCTCTCGGGCAATGAGCGCTGGCGCGGCGAGCGGCCCGAACAGGCGGCGAGCCACCGCATCACCTTGCGTTGGCGCGCCGGCGTCGATGCCGGCCAGCGCCTGCGTGACGGCGCGCGGGTCTTCGACATTCGCGCGGTCGGCGATCCCGATGGCTCCCGCCGGCGCCTCGTCTGCCTGGTCGAGGAGGTGAGCCGATGAGCGACGCTATCCTGCCGCTGCGACGGGCGATCCATGCACATCTCGCTGCCGATGCCGGGTTGACGGCGCTGATCGGGGCAGGGCGCCTGCATGACGAGCCGCCGCGTGCCTTGAGCGGGCTCTATGTCGTCCATGGCGAGGTCACGGCCGAGGACTGGTCGACCGGTAGCGACCGGGGCTGCGAGCAGAAGCTTTCCCTCGTCGTCTGGGCGGGGGAAAGCGCCTCCTCGCGCAAGGCACTCGAGACGGCGGCGCGCATCGTCGCCAGCCTGGAAGGCGCGGCGCTCGCGCCGGAGGGCCACCGCCTGGTCAATCTCGGCTGGCTATCCTCGAAGCTCGCCCGCGATCCCAAGACCCATCTGCCGACGGTGACGCTTACCTTCCGGGCCGTCACCGAGGCGCTCTGACCTTTACGAAAGGACCGCCCATGCCTGCCCAGAAAGGCAAGGACCTGCTGCTCAAGGCCGCCGATGCCGGCGGCAGTTTCGTCTCCGTGGCCGGCCTGCGCGCCCGCCAGATCGCCTTCAACGCCGAGACGATCGATGTCACGCATGCCGAGTCGGCCGGGCGCTGGCGCGAACTGCTGGCAGGCGCCGGCATGCGCCGGGCCAGCATCAGCGGCGCCGGAATCTTCAAGGACGAGGCCTCCGACGCGCTGGTGCGCCAGATATTCTTCGATGGCGTGATCCGCGACTGGCAGGTGATCGTGCCCGATTTCGGCGTGATCACCGGCCCGTTCCAGCTCTCGACGCTCGAATACCGGGGCGATCACGCTGCCGAGGTCACCTTCGAGCTGTCGCTGGAATCGGCCGGCCAGCTCAGCTTCACGCTCGCCTGAGGAGCGCCCGCATGGTCAATCGCTACAGGGGCGAAGTCGCCCTGATGGTCGAGGGGCGGGCGCTGCCGATGCGGCTCACTCTCGGCGCGCTCGCCGAGCTCGAAGACGCGTTTTTGGTCGAGAACCTGCCTGCGCTGGGCGAGCGCTTCGCCGCCGGCCGGCTCTCGGCTCGCGACATCACTCGCATCCTCTCTGCCGGGCTGCGCGGCGCCGGCGGCACGCTGCCGGTGGACGAGGTCGCGGCGCTTTCGTTCGATGGCGGGCTCAACGGCGCCATCGCTGCCGCGATCGCCCTGCTCGATGCGACCTTTGCTCCGGCGGGGCAGGGCGCTGAAACCCGCCCTCCGTCGCCGCCGGCAGCCTAAGCGCTCCGGCGGCGGTTCCTTTTCCTTGGCGCGAGGTGATGGCCTTCGGGCTCGGACGCCTGCGCTGGACGCCGGATGCCTTCTGGGCGGCGAGCCCGCACGAGATCCTGGCTGCGATCGAGGCCCATCATCCGCCTCAGGCTGTCGAAGCGCCCTCGCGCGTGACGCTCGATGCACTGATGCGAGTCCATCCGGACCGGATTTCCCGTGACGATGATTGGAAAGGCCATGTCGATGGCTGACGACGACGATTCCTCCTCATCTTCTTCCTTCGATGCCAGCGGCCTGCGGTCGCTGAACACGCTGACTCAGAGCCTGAGCAAATCGGCGCAGGCCTTCGGCAAGTCCATCACTACGGCCTTCGCCAGCGGCATCGTTGAGGGCAAGCGCTTCGAGGATGTGCTGCGCGGCATCGGCACCTCGCTGAGCCAGAGCCTGCTGAAATCGGCGCTGAAGCCGCTGCAGAGCACGATCTCGAACTGGCTCGGCTCCGGCGTCAACAGCCTGGCCGGCCTCTTCAGCGGCGGCACGGGCGGGGGCAAAGCCTTGCCGGTCTCACCCTTTGCCGACGGCGGCGTCGTTGCGGCCCCCTCTTACTTCGCAATGGGCCGTGGGCTCGGGCTGATGGGAGAACGCGGCGCGGAAGCGATCATGCCACTCTCGCGCGGCCCCGACGGCAAGCTCGGCGTGCGGGCCGGCGCTGGTGGCGAGCGGCGTCCGGTCAGCGTCACCGTCCAGGTCTCGACGCCCGATGCCGACAGCTTCCGCCGCTCCGAGGCGCAGGTCTCGGCAGCGATCGCGCGCGCCGTGGCGCGCGGCAACCGTGCGCTCTGAGGCCCGCAGCATGACAAGACAGGGAGAGGCGGCATGAGTGGCTTCCACGAGGTGCGCTTCCCCACGGGGATCGCCCGCGGCGCCCGTGGCGGGCCGGAACGGCTGACGCAGGTCGTGACGCTCGCCTCCGGCCGCGAGGTACGAAACAGCCGCTGGGCGCATTCGCGGCGGCGCTATGATGCCGGCTTCGGCATCCGGACTCTCGATGCGCTTGCCGAGGTCGTCGCCTTCTTCGAGGAGCGGCGCGGCCGGCTCTACGGTTTCCGCTGGCGCGACCGGCTCGACTGGAAGAGCTGCGCACCGTCGGAGATCCCTGCGACGAGCGACCAGCAGATCGGCGTCGGCGATGGCGCGACGCGCGTCTTCCAGCTCTGCAAGCTCTATGGCGGCCTGCATGCTCCTTATATCCGCCGCATCACCAAGCCGGTCGCCGGCTCGGTGATGATCGCGGTCGACGGCGTCGTGCAGGCCCAGCCGGCCACGGTCTCCTGCGATCACGCCAGCGGATTGCTCACCTTCGCGGTAGGCCACGCTCCGCCCGCCGGCGCCGTGGTTAGCGCTGGCTTTGCCTTCGACGTCCCGGTGCGCTTCGACACCGATGCGATCGAGGTCGATCTTTCGGCCTTCGAGGCCGGCGACATCCCCAAGATCCCGATTGTCGAGATCGCCGACTGAAGGCTTCGCCATGCGGACTTTATCTTCAGGGCTCGCCGCGCATGTCGCCGGCGAGGCGACCACGCTTTGCCGCTGCTGGAGCCTGACCCGTCGCGACGGCACGGTACTCGGCTTCACCGATCATGACCGTGACCTCTCTTTCGGCGGCGTCCTGTTCCGTGCCAATGCGGGACTGGAGGCGGCCGAGGCCAGCTCCGAACTCGGCTTCGCGACCAGCGGCGGCGAGGTGCTCGGCGCCCTGGCCGCGACCGGGCTCAGCGAAGCTGACCTCTCGCGCGGCCTCTACGACGACGCCCGCGTCGCGCTCTGGCTGGTCAACTGGGCCGATCCCGGCCAGCGCACCTTGCTGGAGACCGGCTTTGTCGGAGAGGTGAAGCGCAGCGACGGCAATTTCACCGCCGAGGTCAGGGGGCTGGGCAAGGCCTTCGATGAGGAGCGCGGCCGGCTCTATATGGCGAGCTGCTCCGCCGATCTCGGCGATGCCCGCTGCGGCGTCACGCCTGGCCTGTCTCCTGCGACCGTTACCGCGACCGACGGAAGGCTGGCGATCGTTGCGCCGGCACTCTCCGGCTACAACGACGGCTATCTCACGGGCGGGCGGCTGGGCTTCACGACAGGCGGAAACGCCGGTTTCATCACCGAAATCCGCAATCATCGCGTCGATGGCGCCTCGGTGGCGCTATTGCTCTGGCAGGCGGCACCGCAACCGATCGCACCCGGCGACGCGTTCACTGCGCAGGCCGGCTGCGACAAGCGCTTCGCCACTTGCCTGGGCAAGTTCGACAATGGCGTCAACTTCCGTGGCTTCCCGCATCTGCCCGGAAACGACTTCATCATCGCCGGCGTCGGCGCGGGCAATCCCGGTGCCGGTCCGTTCGACGGCGGGAGCTTGTTCCGATGACGGACGCGGGGACGACACGGGAGCGCGCTGTCGCGGCGGCGCGCGGCTGGCTCGGCACGCCCTATCACCATCAGGCCTCGCTGCGCGGTGTCGGCTGCGACTGCCTCGGTCTGGTGCGCGGCGTCTGGCGCGAGCTCTATGGCGAGGAGCCCGAGCAGATGTCCGCGTATTCGCCCTATTGGGCGCAGCAGGGCTCGGGCGAGACGCTGGCGCTGGCGGCGGAGCGTCATCTTCGGCCGCTCGATCCACGGGACGCACGCCCGGGGGACGTGCTGCTCTTCCGCTGGCGCGCGCATCTGCCGGCGGCACATTGCGCCATCCTCGCCGAGCCGGACCGCATCCTGCACGCCCATGATGGCGCGGCGGTCAGCGAGGTCGCCTTCACCGGCTGGTGGCGGCGCCATCTCAGCCATGTCTTCGCCTTTCCGGAGATGGACCTCTGATGGCAACGCTCGTTCTGCAGGCCGCCGGCTCGATGCTGGGCGCCGCCGTCGGGGGACCGTTCGGCGCCATGATCGGCCGTTCGCTTGGAGCCATTGCCGGCGCGCGGCTCGACCAGGGCCTGCTCGGCGGCGGTGACGGCGCGCGCATCGTCGAGGGGCCGCGACTCAAGGAAATCGACGGACTCACCTCGACCGAAGGAGCGCCAATCCCGCGGGTCTACGGACGGGCCAGGCTCGGTGGCCAGCTGATCTGGGCGACGCGTTTCGAGGAGGAAGTGACGACCACCGTCACCCGGACCAAGACCGGCGGCAAGGGCGGCCAGAAGGCGCAGAAGACCTACGAGACCACCTACAGCTACTACGCCAATCTCGCGGTCGCGATCTGCGAGGGGCCGATCGCCTTCGTCCGGCGCATCTGGGCCGACGGGCGCGAGATCGACTTCAGCACGGTGTCGCTGCGCATTCATCTCGGCGCCGAAAATCAGGAGCCCGACCCGCTGATCGCCGCCAAGGAGGCCGGCACCGCGCCGGCCTATCGTGGCATGGCCTATGTCGTGTTCGAGCGTTTCCCGCTGACCGACTTCCACAACCGGGTGCCGCAGTTCTCCTTCGAGGTCGTGCGTGCCGTGCCGGGGCTCGGCCAGATGATCAAGGCCGTGACGGTGATCCCCGGCGCGAGCGAGTTCATCTACGAGCCGACCCTGGTCAACCAGGAGCCCGAACCCGGCATCAGCATCGCCGAGAACCGGCACCAGCTGCACAGCCCCACCGACATCGACGGCGCGACCGCGCATCTGCTGGCGCTCTGCCCATCGCTCAGGCGCATCTCGCTGGTCGTCAGCTGGTTCGGCGACGATCTGCGCGCTGATGCCTGCACCATCGCGCCACGCGTCGAGGTCGTCGACAAGAACACCCCGGTCTCGTCCTGGTCGGTGGCTGGTCTCGACCGCGCGAGCGCACGCATCGTCAGCCAGTTCAACGGCAGGCCGGCCTATGGCGGCACGCCTTCGGACGAGAGCGTGATCGCGCTGATTCAGCGGCTGCGCTTCACCCACGGGATCGAAGTGGTGCTCTACCCCTTCGTGATGATGGATGTGCCGGCCGACAACGCGCTGCCCGATCCGCATACCGGCAATCCTCTCCAGCCGCCTTATCCCTGGCGCGGCCGCATCACCTGCTCGCCGGCTCCTGGCCAGCCGGGATCGCCGGATGGCGGGCCTGGCGCGGTAAGTCAGATCGCGGCTTTCCTCGGTTCCGCCACTGCGGCTGATTTCAGCCTCGATGACGACAGGGTCATCTGCGCGCGGCCGGGCGAATGGAGCTTCCGCCGAGCGATCCTGCATGCGGCCATGCTCGCCAAGGCGGCCGGCGGCGTCGAAGGCTTCATCATCGGTTCCGAACTCGTCGGCTTGACGCGGGTGCGCGGCGCATCCGGCTATTATCCGATGGTCGACGGGCTCATGGCGCTCGCGAGCGAGGTCCGCACGATCCTGCCGCCGCCGACCCAGCTGACCTATGCCGCCGACTGGACCGAGTACGGTGCCCATGTCCGCGATGGCGGGCTGGAGGTCAGGTTCCCGCTCGATCCGCTCTGGGCCAGCCCCCATATCGACGCGGTCGGCATCGATTACTACGCGCCGCTTTCCGACTGGCGCGACACGCCAGAGCATGCCGATCTCGGCATCGCGCGGAGCTCCGCCGACGTCGATTATCTGCGCAACCGCCTCACCTCCGGCGAGGGCTATGACTGGTACTACGCCGATCCATCTGGCCGCGCGGCACAGACCCGCCTGCCGATCACTGATGGCGCCCATGGCAAGCCTTGGGTCTTCCGGCAGAAGGACTTGCCGAACTGGTGGTCGAACTGGCATGTCCAGCGCTTCGCTGGCGCGGAGATCGGCGCAACCGCCTGGTTGCCCAGCTCGAAGCCGATCTGGCTGACCGAGGTCGGCCTGCCTGCTGTCGACAAGGGCGGCAATTCCCCGAACGTCTTTCCCGATCCGAAATCGGTCGATGGCGGTTATCCGCATTTCTCGACCAAAGCGCGCGACGACCTCGTTCAGGCGCGCGGGCTGGAAGCGATCCTGTCCGGCTTCGATCCCTCGTTGCCGGGCTTCGACCCCCATCGCAATCCGATCGCGCCGTCGCCGGGCGCGCGCATGGTCGATCCGGCCAATGTCTTCGCCTGGACCTGGGACGCCAGGCCGTTCCCCGCCTTTCCGGACCTGATCTCGGTCTGGGCCGACGGTGCGAACTATGAGAGTGGCCACTGGATCAATGGCCGCCTCGAAGGCGTGACGCTCGATCGGCTTGTGCAAGCGGTCCTCGCCGATTACGGGCTGCCGGCGTCGGACGAGCTCGCCATCGACGGCTTCGTCGATGGCTATGTCCTCGACCGGCCGCTCTCGGCCCGGCAGGTGCTCGAACCGCTTGCCCAGACCTTCGGCTTCGATGCCGTCATGTCCTCCGGCAAGCTCGTCTTCCGCGGCCGCGCCGCGACGGTTGCACGGGCCTTGTCGACGGATGATCTCGTGCTCGATCGCGACGGGCAACCCTTCGAGCTGCGCCGGGCGCAGGAGAGCGAGCTGCCGCGCGAACTGCGCCTCGTTCATATCGACGGAAATAACGACTACCGCCAGGTGACGGCGCGCTCGCGTCGCCTGGCCGGCGCCGCGCGGCGCGAGAGCGCCGTCGAACTCGCCATGGTCACCCGGCGCGCCGAAGGGCAGCGCCTTGCCGATCTGCGGCTGCAGGAGCTCTGGGCGGGTCGGGAAACGCTCGAACTGGAGCTGTCGCCGCGCTGCATCGGCCTGGAGGCCGGTGATGTCGTCTCGCTCGCAGTGGCGGGTCAGGCGCGCCTGTTCCGGCTGACGCGGATCAGCGATGGCCCTACGCGGCGCGCCAGCGCACGCTCGGTCGAGCCGGCGATCTATCGCGGTGCGCCAGCCGGAGCGCCGGACGGCGAACGGCCGCCGAAGGTGACGCCGCGGATCGCCGGGCGGCCGGATGCGCTGATCCTCGATCTTCCGATCGTGCGGGAGACACCGCCGCCGCTGCAATCGCTGGCGGCCTTCGCCGATCCCTGGCCTGGGGGGCTCGCAATCTGGCGCGCCGCCGAAGGCATGCCTTTCGCGCTGGCCGGCATCGTCGAGGCGCCATCGATCATGGGCGAAACCTTGACCGCGCTCCCGCCCGGGCCGCTCTGGCGGACCGATCGGCAGGCATCGGTCGAGGTTCGCTTGCGGGGCGGTGTTCTCGCTTCGGTCGCGCCCGCGGCTGCTCTGGCAGGCGCCAATGCGCTCGCCTTCATCGATCCGGCGGGGGAGGTCGAGATCGTGACGGCGGCGCGGGTCGAGCTGATCGGCGAGCGGACATTCCGGCTGTCGCAGATGGTGCGCGGGCTCGGCGGCTCGGAGCCAGCGGCGGCGCGGACATTGGCTCCTGGAGCGCGCGTGGTCGTGCTCGATGGCGCTGCGGTTCCATTGACGACGAGCCTTGACGATGTCGGCCGGCAACTCCGCTACCGGATCGGGCCGCCCAGTGCCGATGTCGCCTCGGCGTCGATACGCGAGCTCTCCACGACGGTCGGGATCGCATCGTTGCGGCCGCTCGGGCCCGTGCGTCCTCAGGCTCGGCGCTCGCCCGCCGGCGTGGTGCTGAGCTGGATCCGCCGCAGCCGCGTCGAGGCCGATTCCTGGGAGGTGGTCGAGGTGCCGCTCGGCGAGGAGTCCGAGCGCTATCGCGTGACGATTCGCACCGGCGGCGATGTCGTCAGGATTGTCGAAGTGGATACGCCTGTCCTGCTCTACGAAGCGGCGCAGGAGCTCGCCGATTTCGGCAGCCCTCAGGCCAATCTGGACGTCGAACTTGCGCAACTCAGCGTTGTTGCGGGAGCCGGGCTGCCCCGGCGTGGACTTGTGGCGGTCCGGTGAGCTAGCCTTCGCCAGCGCCTTTCACGTCAATGTTCATGGCGCATTCACGCGTACAGGGCTAGCGCATGACGATGATGCTGCTCGACCCCGCTGCCGCGATGTTCGCTCTGGTCACCGCCGTCGCTTCGCCGGTGGAGACGGTCGATGCGCCGCAGCCGATCACATGTCTCTCGGCTGAGGAAACGCGCGAGGCAGTGTCGGAAGGCAAGGTCATGCAGCCTGCCGCTGCATCACGCCATGCTCGCGAGGCTGCACCCGGCGAAGTCCTGCGCATCAGGCTCTGCCGCCAGGGCGACGAGTTCGTCTATGTGGTGACGACGATGAAGCGCGACGGCCGCGTCGCCCGGGTCACGCTCGACGGCGCCTCGGGCAAGGTGGCGGATATCCGCTAGTTCCGCTATGCCGCGTTCCTGATCCGCCAATCGGAGAAAAGCCGCCGTGCGATTGCTCGTCGTCGAGGACGACAAGGACCTCAACCGCCAGATCGTCAATGCGCTGGAGAATGCCGGCTATGCCGTCGACAAGGCTTTCGACGGCGAGGAGGGCCTCTATCTCGGCGAGACCGAGCCCTATGACGCGGTGATCCTCGATCTCGGCCTGCCGAAGGTCGACGGCGTCGCCGTGCTGCAGGGCTGGCGCCGGGCCGGCAAGACCATGCCGGTGCTGATCCTGACGGCGCGCGATCGCTGGAGCGACAAGGTCTCGGGCTTCGACGCCGGTGCCGACGATTATGTCGTCAAGCCGTTCCATATCGAGGAACTGCTCGCCCGCGTCCGCGCCTTGCTGCGCCGCGCCGCTGGGCATGCGACAGCCGAGCTGATCTGCGGTCCGGTCCGCCTCGATACGCGCGCCAGCCGCGTCGTCGTCGACGGCAACCCGGTCAAGCTGACCTCGCATGAATACCGGCTGCTCGCCTATCTGATGCATCATCAGGGCCGCGTCGTCTCGCGTACTGAGCTGGTCGAGCATCTCTACGATCAGGACTTCGACCGCGATTCCAACACGATCGAGGTCTTCGTGGGCCGCTTGCGCAAGAAGCTTGGCGTCGACGTCATCGAGACCGTGCGCGGCCTCGGCTACATCGCCGCCGCGAAAGCCTGAGGCCGGTCATGCCGGTCACGCGGCAGCGCTTCTCGCTTGGCGCCCGGCTCTTCATCTCGGCCGCCATCTGCTGCGCGCTGGTGCTGATCCTCGCCGGTTTCGGCCTCACCACCTTTTATCGGCGCGCGGCTGAGCGCGGCTTCGACGAGCGCCTCAGTGTCTACATCAAGGAGCTCGTCGCCGATCTCGCGGCACCGCCCGAGGCCGAGCGCCAGGCGATCGGCGATCTCGGCGAGCCGCGCTTCGATTTGCCGCTCTCCGGCTGGTACTGGCAGATCATCCGCCTCGACGGCGAGCGCCCGACGGTGCGCACCTCACGCTCCCTCGTCGGCGGGCAACTGCCGAAGCTGCTCGACCAGAACCTGCAGCCCAATGCGCGCGGCCTGCGCGAGAGCTATATCTCCGGGCCGGATGATAGGGGGCTGCGCATCATCGAGCGCGAGATCGATGTCGGCGAGGACGGCCGCTTCACTGTCGGCGTTGCAGCACCCGCCGACGAGATCGAAGGCGACATCCGCGACTTCCGCTTCGCGCTGACCCTGACTTTCCTTTTTCTTGGCCTTGCCCTCGTCGTTTCGACCATCGCGCAGGTCCGCTTCGGCCTGCGGCCGCTGGCGCGCCTGCGTGCAGCGGTCGGCACGGTGCGCACCGGCGAGAGCACGCGCATCGCCGGGCGCTATCCGCCCGACCTCGCGCCCCTGGCGGGCGAACTCAACCAGCTCATCGACGCCAACCGTGAGATCCTGGAGCGCGCCCGTACCCAGGTCGGCAATCTCGCCCATGCCCTCAAGACGCCGCTCAGCGTGATGCAGAACGAGGCCGAGGCCGGGCAGGGCGTCCTGTCCCAGACCGTCCGGCACCAGACGGCGATCATGCGCGACCAGGTCCAGTACTATCTCGACCGAGCCCGGGCGGCGGCGCTGTCGGGCGCGCTGGGTGGGGCCTCCGAGATCTCGCCCTCGCTCGATGCGCTGATCCGCACCTTCGAGAAGATCGCGCAGGGCAGGGCGATCGAGGGCAGCCATACCGTGCCGGCCGGAATTCGCTTTCGCGGCGAGAAGCAGGATTTCGAGGAGATGCTCGGCAACCTGCTCGACAACGCCTTCAAATGGGCGCGGACCGAGGTGCAGGTCTCCCTGGCGCCCGACGCGCAGGCGCCGGAGGGTCGCCTCGTCCTGCTGATCGACGATGACGGTCCGGGCCTCCCCGACGACGCCATGGCGGAAGTCCTCAAGCGCGGCCGCAGGCTCGACGAGACCACGCCGGGCTCGGGGCTCGGTCTCTCGATCGTCGTCGATCTCGCCAAGCTCTATGGCGGCGGCCTCTCGCTGGAACGCTCGCCGCTGGGAGGCCTGAGGGCCAGGCTCGTCCTGCCGGCGGTCTGACGCCGCATTGCCCGCGTGACCCTTTGTCGCCATCTTCGGACATGAACCGGCACCTTCGAACGGCTATGAACAGCGAATGCTGATCTGGATCATCTTCGCGGCCATGACCGGGGCAGCGGTCATGGCGGTGCTCTGGCCGCTTGGCCGCCGGGCGCCGGCGCTTTCCGCCGACACGGCCGGCGCGACCGCACTCTACCGCGCCCAGCTCGCCGAGATCGACCGCGATCTCGGCCGCAAGTTGATCGGCGCTGCCGAGGCCGAGGCGGCCAAGGCCGAGGCGGCCCGTCGGCTGCTGCGCGAGACCGCAACGGAATCGATGCCTGCCGGCGAGAGCGAGCCGGCGCTGCGTCGGCGCCGCGCGGCCTCCGCCATTGCGCTCTCATGCGTGCCCTTGCTCGCATTGTTGATCTACGGCGCTTACGGTTCGCCGACTGTTCCGGATCAGCCGCTCGCGGCGCGGATGCAGGGCAATCCGGCACAGGATTTCGAACTGGCGCTAGCGCGGATCGAGTCTCATCTCGCAACGAACCCGACCGACGGCAAGGGCTGGAACGTGCTCGCCCCGGTCTATCTGCGCCAGGGCCGCTTCGAGGATGCCGCCAAGGCCTTCGCCAATGCGATCCGCTATGATGGTGCGACGACCGAGCGGCTGGGTGGTCAGGCCGAGGCGCAGCTTCTTGCCGCCGGCGGCGTCGTCACGGCGGCCGCCCGTGAAAGCCTCGCCGAGGCGCTGAAGCTAGATCCGGCCAATCCCCGCGCCCGATTCTTCATGGCGATCGCGCAGGAGCAGGACGGGCAGGTGCCGGCCGCGATCGCCTCGCTCAAGGCCTTGCTCGCTGACGCACCGGCCGATGCGCCCTGGGCTGCTACGGTCCGGGCGCGCCTCGAAGGGCTTGAGCGTCCCGCTGCACCGGCCGATGCGATCGCCAGCCTGCCCGAGGCAGAACGCATGGGTGCGATCCGTGGCATGGTCGAGGGCCTCGCCGCGCGACTCGCCGAGGGTGGCGGCAGCCTCGCCGACTGGTCACGCCTGATCCGCTCGCAGGCGGTCCTCGGTGATCGCGATGGCGCGCGGAAGTCCCTGTCCACGGCTCGCCAGCGCCTCGCTTCCGATCAATCGGCAGCGTCTACCCTCGATGGCCTGCGCACCGAACTCGGCCTGCAGGAGGCCGCACCATGACCATTCAGGCCGGTATCCCCACCACGCCGCCGCGCAAACGCTTGACCCGCAAGCAGCGCCGCCTCGTCGTGATCGCCTCGGCAGGCGTCGTCCTCGGCCTCGCCGCCGGGCTCGTCGCTTATGCTCTGCGGGATTCGATCGTCTTCTTCTATGGCCCGACCGAGATCGTCGAGAAGGGCCTCACGCCCGGTACGCGCCTGCGCCTTGGCGGCCTGGTCGAGACCGGCTCGGTCGAGCGCGGCGCCAACCAGCGCGTCAGCTTTGCTATTACCGACGGCAAGACCAAGACCATGGTCAGCTATACAGGTCTGCTGCCCGATCTCTTCCGTGAAGGGCAGGGCGTCGTCACCGAAGGCGTGCTGGAAGGACCGGGACGGTTCCGCGCCGACTCCGTCCTCGCCAAGCATGATGAGACCTATATGCCGCGCGAGGTCGCCGACGCGTTGAAGAAGCAGGGCCATTGGCAGCCCGGCGAAACCAAGCCCGGCGCGTCCGCAGCGCCGGCCACGAAATAGGGCCGCGCCTGTGTTCGTCGAGATCGGTCATTTCGCTTTGGCGCTGGCGCTCGGCGTCGCGGTCGTCCAGACGATCGTGCCGCTCTGGGGCGTGAGCCGGAACGACCCGGCTCTGGCCTCGGTCGGCCCGGCGGCGGCGATCGCCTGCTTCCTGCTGGTCGCTATCTCCTTCGGCTGCCTGATGGCGTCCTATGTGGTCTCCGATTTCTCGGTCGAGAACGTCGCGGCCAACTCGCATTCGACGCAGCCGCTGATCTACAAGCTGACCTCCGTCTGGGGGAACCATGAGGGCTCGATGCTGCTCTGGGTCCTCATCCTCGTGCTGTTCGGCGCGCTGGTCGCGCTGTCCCGGCGTTCGCTGCCGCCGAAGCTGCGGGCCGGCACGCTCGCGGCGCAGGGCAGCGTCAGCGTCGCCTTCCTCGCCTTCACCCTGCTGACCTCGAACCCGTTCCGACGTCTGGTCCCGGCGCCGGGGGAGGGGCAGGACCTCAACCCGATCCTGCAGGATCTCGGCCTCGCGATCCATCCGCCGCTGCTCTATGTCGGCTATGTCGGGTTCTCGATCACCTATGCCTTCGCCGTCGCGGCGCTGATCGAGGGCAAGATCGACGCGGTCTGGGCCCGCGCCGTCCGGCCCTGGACCTTGCTGGCCTGGACCTTCCTGACGCTCGGCATCGCCATGGGCTCCTACTGGGCCTATTACGAACTCGGCTGGGGCGGCTGGTGGTTCTGGGATCCGGTCGAGAACGCCTCGCTGATGCCCTGGCTCGCCGGCACGGCTCTGATCCACTCGACCGTGGTGATGGAGAAGCGCGATGCTCTCAAGGTCTGGACGATCCTGCTCGCGATCCTGACCTTCTCACTCTCTCTCCTCGGCACCTTCATCGTCCGCTCCGGCGTGCTGACCTCAGTGCACTCCTTCGCCAGCGACCCGCAGCGCGGCCTCTTCATCCTCGGCATCCTGATCGCCTTCATCGGCGGCTCGCTGGCGCTGTTCGCCTGGCGCGCGCCGCTTTTGAAGCAGGGCGGCCTGTTCGCGCCGGTCTCGCGGGAGAGCGCGCTCGTCGTCAACAACCTCTTCCTGGCGACGGCTTGTGCGACCGTCTTCATCGGCACGCTCTATCCGCTCGTGCTGGAGATGGTCACCGGTGACAAGATCTCGGTTGGCCCGCCCTTCTTCAACGCCACCTTCGTGCCCCTGCTGGTGCCGCTCTTGCTGCTGCTGCCGATCGGCCAGACGCTGGCCTGGAAGCGCGGCGACCTGCTCGGCGCCGCACAGCGCGCCCAGGTCGCCTTCGGTATCGGCGTCATCACCACGTTGGCGATCTTCGCCTTCGTACGCGGCGGCCCCGTTCTGGCGCCGCTCGGCATCGGCCTTGGCGTCTTCCTTGTCGTCGGCGCGTTCTGGGAGGTCGGCGAACGCGTCGTCGGCCGCGCCAGCGGCGCAGCGGCGATCCTGTCTCGGGCGAAGGGGCTGCCACGCTCGGCCTGGGGCACTGCGCTCGGCCATGCCGGCGTTGGCATCAGCGTGATCGGCATCGCCGCCGTCGCCTGGGGGACCGAGTCGATCGGCATGCTCAAAGTCGGCGAGAGCCTGACCAGCGGTCGCTACACCGTGACGCTCGAGGCGATCACGCCGCGCACCGGGCCGAACTATCGCGAGGATGCGGCCCGCTTCCGCATCGTCGCCGACGGCCGCGAGCTGAAGCCGGTCGAGGCGATGAAGCGCATCTATACGGCGCGCGCCATGCCGACCACTGAGGCCGGCATCCGCACTGTCGGCCTTGGGCAGGCCTATATCAGCCTGGGTGAGCCCGACGACAGCGGCGCGATCGCGGTCAAGCTGCACGACAAGCCGCTGATCCTGCTGATCTGGATCGGCGCGCTGGTGATGGCGGCGGGCGGCGCGCTGTCGCTGACCGACCGGCGCTACCGTCTGGCTGCGCCACGGCGCACGCCGGCGCCGGCCGCGCTTCCGCAGGCGGCCGAGTGAGCGTGATGCGCATTCTTCCGCTCCTCCTCGTTGGGTTTTTGGCTTTCTCGGCTCCGGCCCTTGCCGTGCAGCCGAACGAGGTGCTGAAGGATCAGGCTCTGGAGCAGCGCGCCCGGCAAATCTCTTCCGGCCTGCGCTGCCTCGTCTGCCAGAACCAGTCGATCGACGATTCCGATGCGCCGCTCGCCAAGGATCTGCGCGTCCTGGTCCGCGAGCGACTCGTCGCTGGCGATAATGACAAGGCCGTGATCGACTTCGTCGTCGCGCGTTATGGCGATTTCGTCCTGCTGCGCCCGCCGATGAATGCGCGCACGATCGCGCTCTGGGCCGCGCCCTTCCTGATCGTGCTGTTCGGGGCCGTGTTCCTCTGGCGTCGGCGCAATCGCGCAGCAGCTGCGGCGGTGGGCACGACCTTGACGGCCGAGGAGCAGCGCCGGCTCGACGATCTCCTGCGCGACGAGCGCGGCTGAGGCCAGGCCCAACCTTACAAAACTGTCATCATCGGGCGAAATCCGGGTAAGGCTCCGCCCGCCATGGTTCACCTCACGAAGCAGGGAAGGCCCTGCCTCCCGCATCGAGGTAACAACCATGACGACGCAAGAAAACAACTCCTCCGAGACTGCTACTCGCGCCCCGGCCACCACCCGCTCGATCCTGAAGCGCGGCGCGATCGTCGCCGGCGCCGCGACGCTGAGCATCGGCCTGATGGCTGGCCTCGCCGACAATTTCCTGAATAGCCATGGCGCCGCCAACGCCCAGCCGATCCAGCTCTCCGGCACCCAGGTGCAGTTGCCTTCCTTCGCCGACGTCGCCGACAAGGTGAAGCCGGCCGTCGTGTCGGTCCGCGTCACCTCGGGTCTTGCCAGCACCGGCGAGGAAGGCGAGAACAGCCCCAACGTCCTGCCGCCCGGCCACCCGCTGGAGCGCTTCTTCCGCCAGTTCGACGAACAGAACCCGCGCTCCGGCCGACCGGCGCCTGAGCGTCGCTCGATGTCGCAGGGCTCGGGCTTCTTCGTCAGTCAGGACGGCTATGTGGTCACCAACAACCACGTCGTCGAGAAGGCATCCCAGGTCGAACTCGTCACCGACGAGGGCAAGACCCTGACCGCCAAGGTCGTCGGCACCGATCCGCGCACCGATCTGGCGCTGCTCAAGGTCAACGAGTCCGGCAACTACCCGTTCGTCCAGCTCGCGGCGGCCAAGCCCCGCACCGGTGACTGGGTGATGGCGGTCGGTAACCCGTTCGGCCTCGGCGGTACGGTAACGGCCGGCATCGTCTCGGCCCAGGGTCGCGATATCGGCTCCGGCCCCTATGACGACTTCCTGCAGATCGACGCGCCGATCAACAAGGGCAACTCCGGCGGCCCGACCTTCAACCTCAAGGGCGAGGTCGTCGGCGTCAACACCGCGATCTTCTCGCCGTCCGGCGGCAATGTCGGCATCGCCTTCGCGATCCCGGCGACGACCGTCACCAATGTGATCGAGTCGCTCAAGAAGGACGGCACGGTGGCGCGCGGCTTCATCGGCGTGCAGATCCAGCCGGTCACTGCCGAGGTTGCCGATGCGATTGGCCTGAAGGACGCTAAGGGGGCACTGATCGCCTCGGCGCAGGCCGGTGGCCCCGCCGCCAAGGCCGGTCTGAAGCGCGGCGACACGATCATCGCCGTGAACGGCGAGAAGATCGCCGATGCCCGCGCCCTCTCCCGCAAGATCGCTACCTTTGCGCCTGGCGCCAAGACGAGCCTGACCATCTGGCGCGACGGCAAGGAGCGCGAGATCTCGTTCGAAGTCGGCCGCCAGCCGGCGGCCTGACCCGGGCCTATCCAAGTCGGAGCATACTCTCGCGCGTAGCGTTCAGTGATCTGCGAGAGCGTGTTCCGGGCGGATGGTATCTCCCGGCTGTCACGTCGCCCCCCGCCGGGAATACCAGCCGTCTTGGCGGCAGGTCGGATCGTCACCTCCGGCCTGCCGCTTTTCGTTTCCTTGAGTTAGGTTGCCGCCATGCGACTCCTGATCGTTGAAGACGACGCCGAGGCGGCAGCCTATCTGGTGAAAGCCTTTCGCGAGGCCGGCCATGTCGCCGACCACGCTCCCGATGGCCTTGAGGGCTACGCCATGGCGCAGGGCGGCGGCTACGACGTGCTCGTGGTCGACCGCATGCTGCCGCGCATGGACGGGCTCTCGGTGATCCGCTCCCTGCGCGAGCAGGGCGAGACGGTGCCTGCGCTGATCCTCTCGGCGCTCGCACAGGTCGACGACCGGGTGAAGGGCCTGCGCGCCGGCGGCGACGACTATCTCCCCAAGCCCTATGCCTTCTCCGAACTGCTCGCCCGCGTCGAGGTGCTCTCGCGCCGCCGCGGCGCGCCGACCTCCGAGCCGACCACCTACCGCGTCGGCGATCTCCTGCTCGACCGGCTGGCGCACCGCGTCACCCGCGCCGGCGAGGAGATCGTGCTGCAGCCGCGCGAGTTTCGCCTGCTTGAGTATCTGATGAAGCATGCCGGACAGGTCGTGACCCGCACCATGCTGCTCGAGAACGTCTGGGATTATCATTTCGATCCGCAGACCAATGTCATCGACGTGCACGTCTCACGGCTGCGCTCCAAGGTCGACAAGGGCTTCGAGCATCCGATGATCCACACCATCCGCGGCGCGGGATACATGGTCCGTGACACAGCTCGCTGACCGCGGGACAGCTGAAGTGCCGCCGGCTGGCCGCCTGCGCTTCCTGCCGCAACTCGTCCGCACGACCGCCTTCAAGCTGACGGCGATCTATCTCGTCGTCTTCGCGGCCTTTGCGATCTTCGTGCTGGGCTATGTTGCTTGGAACGCCAAGAATCTGCTCGACGACCAGTTCCGCTCGACCATCGACGCCGAGATCCAGGGCCTGGCCGAGCAGCAGCGTCTCGGCGGCATCCGGCGGCTCGTCCAGGTCATCGAGCGGCGCTCGCGCGGGCCAGGCGCCTCGCTTTATCTCGTCACCACGCCACTGGGCGAGCGTATCGCCGGCAATATCGAGGCGCTGCCGCCGGGCACGCTCGATCGCCAGGGCGAGAGCGAGATCGAGTATGCCCGCTCCTCCGAGGCGCTCGACCAGACCAACCACGCGATCGTCCGCGTCTTCATGCTGCCGGCGGGCTTTCGCCTGCTGGTCGGCCGCGATGTCGAGGAGCGCGAGCGCCTGCGCGTCGTGATCAAGCGCGCCGCCGCCTGGTCGATGCTGCTCGTCGTCGTGCTCGGCTGCTTCGCCGGCTGGTTTGTGGCGCGGCGCGTGCTGAAGCGCATCGACGGCATGAACGACACGGCCCGCTCGATCATGGCCGGCGACCTCAAGGGCCGGCTCGCTATTGCCGGCACCGGCGACGAGCTCGACCGGCTGGCGGGGAATCTCAACGCCATGCTCGACCGCATCGGCGAACTGATGAGCGGCATGCAGCAGGTCACCGACAATGTCGCCCATGACCTCAAGACGCCGTTGACCCGCCTGCGCAACCGCGCCGAGGAGGCCTTGCGCACGGCGCAATCGCCTGAGCAGTTGCGGGCGGCGCTCGACGGCGCGATCGATGAGGCCGACGGTCTGATCCGCGTCTTCAACGCCTTGCTGATGATCGCGCGCCTGGAGACCCGCCAGATCACCGACAGCATGGCCCCGCTCGACCTCGCCGAGATCGTTGACGGATTGTCCGAGCTCTATGAGCCGCTGGCGGAGGAGGCAGGGCTCACCTTGTCGGCTTCGGTCGAGCCTGGCCTGTCGCTCACCGGGAATCGCGAGCTGATCGGCCAGGCGCTGGCCAATCTGATCGACAACGCCCTGAAATACGGCAAGCCGGAGGGCGATGCGCCGGCAACCGTTGCGGTGACGGCACGCCGCGTCGGTGAAAGCATCGAGCTCGGCGTCGCCGACCACGGCGCCGGCATCCCCGAGGCCGATCGCAGCCGCGTCCTGGAGCGATTCGTGCGGCTCGACCAGAGCCGGAGCAAGCCGGGTTTTGGGCTCGGGCTCGCGCTCGCTTCGGCGGTCGCGCATCTGCATGGCGGCGCGATCCGCCTCGCGGACAATACGCCGGGGCTCGACGTCGTGATGTCGCTGCCTGCCGCGCCTCCTGTGGACAGGCCAGCCGCAGAAGCTCCTGCGGGCTCGACATCGCAGCCGGACGGGGCAGGGTTCCAGTCGGCTTGATGAAGGGCTAAGGCTCGCTCAGCCGGTCGACGCGGAGGTCAGGGTGGGCGAGCCGTTATACGAACGCCTGAAGGCGGCGCCTGTGCTGCCGGCGCGCAGCAAGATCGAGATGCTCTGGCGCGAGGAGCTGATCGAGCGCCTGTTCGATGCCGAGGCTGGTGAGAGGCTTGTCGCGCATCTTGCCGGCCATGAAGCCTCGGCCACGCTGGTCGCTGGCATTCTGGCGCATTCGCCCTTCCTGACCCAGATCATGCGGCGCGATCCAGAGGGACTTCTCGCTTCATTGACAACGGATCCCGGCGAGCGCCGCGACGCGTTGCTTTCCGGCATCGCCGCCTTCGCCACGCCGGAGACGGCGACCGTCGACCTGATGCGCGAACTGCGTCGCTTTCGCCAGGCGATGGCGCTCCTGATCGCGCTCGCCGATATCGGCGGGGTCTGGTCGGTCGAGACGGTCACCGCCGCGCTCAGCGCCACCGCCGACATGGCAGTGAAGCTCGCCAGTGAGCACGCGTTGCATCAGGCGGCCGGCCTCGGCCGCATCGACCTTCCCGACGCTAGCGAACCCGGCAAGGGCTCCGGCCTCGTCGTGCTGGCTCTCGGCAAGCATGGCGCCGGCGAGCTGAACTACTCCTCCGATATCGACATCGTTGTCTTCTTCGATCCGGAGATGGCCGAGGCGGCCGGCGTCGGCGAGCCCTCCAGCTTCTTCGTCAAGCTCACCCAGCAGATCGCCCGCATCATCCAGGAGCGGACGCCGGACGGTTATGTCTTCCGTGTCGATCTACGGCTGCGGCCCGATCCCGGCTCGACCCATGTAGCCGTCGCCCTGCCGACGGCCTATGCCTATTACGAGACGGTCGGCCAGAACTGGGAACGCGCCGCGATGATCAAGGCGCGGCCCGTCGCCGGCGATATCGAGCTCGGGCGACGTTTCATCGCCGATCTCGCGCCCTTCATCTGGCGCAAATATTTCGACTTCGCCGCCATCGCCGACATCCATGCGATGAAGCGGCAGATCCAGTCGGTGAAGGGCTTCGAGACGCTCAGCCTGCCTGGCCACAACGTCAAGCTCGGCCGCGGCGGCATTCGCGAGATCGAGTTCTTCGTCCAGACCCAGCAGCTCGTCTTCGGCGGCCGGCGCCCGGCCCTGCGCGGGCCGCGCACGCTCGACATGCTCGGCGAGTTGACGAACGAGAACTGGATCAGTCCGCAGGCGCGCGACGAGTTGACGGAATCCTATTGCTGGCTGCGGACCATCGAGCACCGGCTGCAGATGCGCAATGACGAGCAGACCCAGACGCTGCCGACCGACGCCGCCGATCTCGACGCCTTCGCCCGCTTCTGCGGCTACCCCTCGGCCAAGGCCTTCGGCAAGGATCTGGAGACGCACGCCCGCCGCGTCGAGGGTCATTATGCCCTGCTGTTCGAGGATGCGCCCAGTCTTGCCAGCGAGGCCGGCTCGCTCTCCTTCACCGGCACGCAGGACGATCCCGAGACACTGGCGACGCTCGGCAAGCTCGGCTTCCGCCAGCCGGCGACAGCGGCCGAGACAGTGCGCGGCTGGCATTTCGGCCGCCGTGCCGCCGTCACCAGCGCCCGCGCGCGCGAGGTCCTGACAGAGCTGACACCGGCGCTCCTGGTTGCACTCGGCCGCACCACTGATCCCGATGGTGCGCTCGCCCATCTCGACAACGCCTTCGTGCGCATGCCGGCTGCGGTCGAACTCCTCACCCTGCTGCGCTCGCACGAGGCGCTGCTGCAGCTCTTCGCCGAGATTCTCGGCAGCGCGCCCCGCCTCGCCAAGGTCGCGGCGCTCTATCCGCATGTGCTCGACGCCGTGATCGACCCCGCCTTCAGCGCCCCGCGCCACGATGCCGAGCGGGTGGCGCAGCGTGTGCGTGCGGTGGTCGGCACGCCGCCCAGCGTCGAGGACGGGCTCGACCGCATGCGCGACGCTGTCCGGCAGGAAAACTTCCTGGTCGGCGCCCGTTTGCTCTCCGGCGTGATCAACGCCGAACAGGCGGCGCAGGGCTATGCTGCCGCGGCCGCAGCCTGCGTCCGTGTCGCCTTCGACGACACCCGCGCCGCCTTCGCCGCAGATCACGGCCTCGTCGCCGGTGCCGAAGCCGTCGTGCTCGGCATGGGGCGTCTCGGCGCCGGCGAGCTCACGCCCTCGTCCGATCTCGACCTGATGCTGCTCTATGAGCGGCCGGAGGATGCCGAGGCCAGCGATGGCCGGCGTCCGCTCGATCCGGTGACCTGGCATGTCCGCTTCACCCAGCGTCTCGTCGCAGCGCTGACCGTGCCGACCCGGCGCGGCACGCTCTACCAGGTCGACATGCGGCTGCGCCCCGCCGGCAACAAGAGCCCGGCGGCGACCCAGTTCGGTGGCTTCGAAGCCTATCACCAGGGCGAAGCTGAGATCTGGGAGGAGATGGCGCTGACCCGAGCCCGCGTCGTCGCGGGCGATGACGGGTTGAGGGAGAAGGTCGAGGCTGCGATCCGCGAGATCCTGCTGCGCAAGCGCGATCCGGCCAAGGTCGCCGCGGCCGTCGCCGAGATGCGGGCGCTGATCGCCAAGGAGAAGGGCGAGGGCGATCCCTGGGATCTCAAGCTCGCCGCCGGCGGTCTGACCGATCTCGACTTCCTGGCGCAGTTCCTGGTGCTGGCTCATGGCCACGACCATCCGCAGCTCCTCGCCCGCACCACGGCAGGCGTGTTCGCTGCGGCGCGCGACACCGGCGTCATCGCCGCGGGGGAGGCCGAGCGGCTCGCGAGCGCGGCCCGCTTCATCGGCGACGTCCAGCTCTGGCAGCGTTTCGCCGTCGAGGAGAGCTTTGATCCCAAGGCTGTACCCGCGCGGGTCATGCGCCGGATCGCGACGGCAGTCGGCCTGCCGGATGCCAAGGTGCTGAAGGCCGAGCTCGACGAGCGGCGGACGATGGTGCGCGGCCTGTTCCGGCAGATTCTGGCAGCTGCCCGATAGGGTGACGAGCAACGGGCCCTGCCGGCAGAGTTTCGAGCTGCCGAAAGCGTGATGGCGAGCCCTGGCGCGGGATGCATCGATGCGTCCCGGTTATCGAGGAAAGCAGGATCGATGGATCACCTCACGGCCTTGCGCGTTTTCTGCGCCATCGCGCGGGAAGGCAGCTTCACGGCCGCAGCAAAGGCGTTGAACCTGTCCAATGCGGCTGCAAGCAAGAACATCAGTGAGCTTGAAGCGCATCTCGGCGCGCAACTGATCGTCCGATCCACGCGTCAGCTCAAGCTGACCGAAGGGGGCCAAGCCTTTCATCGGCGAATCTCGGCCGTCCTGTCGGGACTGGACGAGGCGGAGGAGATCCTGTCGGACGCGTCGCGGGAACCATCCGGAACGCTGCGCGTCTCGCTGCCGGTATCGCTGGGCATCAGCTGGATCGTGCCGTTGCTGGCGAGCTTCAGGCAGCGTCATCCCGGCATTGTTCTGAGCATGGACCTCGATGACGTCGCTCGCGACGTGATCAAGGGAGGTTACGATCTCGTGGTCCGCGGCAGCGGCGAGCTGCCGGATTCATCCTTCAAGGCGCGAAAGCTCGCGACGTTCGAGCGGCTGCTCTGTGCGTCGCCGCGCTATCTGGAGCAGCACGCCCAGATCACAGAGCCCCAGGATTTGGCCAGCCATTGCTGCATCGTCTACACCAACGCGGCCGAGCCGGATGTCTGGCGGCTGACCGCCTCTGGTCGGGAAATCGCCGTTCCCCTGCAGCCGGTCATGCGACTGAACAATTCGCTGGCGATCGTTCAGACGGTCCGCGCGGGCCTGGGGCTGGCGATCCTGCCGTTCCCCTATGTCGAGAGTACGCTCGCCGCTGGCGACCTGGTTGAGGTGCTGCCTCAGTGGAAAGCTGCCAGCCAATCGCTCTACGCCATATATCCCGCCACTCCTTTCCTGCCGAAGAGGGTCGGCTGCTTCGTCGATTTTCTCGTCGAGAACCTGCCGCCAAGGACCCGGCCCTGATTTACCGGCGGTGAATGGTCTTCTTCGGGCGGCGCTCTTATCGCTCCCTTTGTTCAAGCCTAGCCTGCAGTTCGTCTTGGCTCCCAACTCCGGGCCGGCGGGAAACCCGAGTTCAAAATCGGCAGAAGGCCGCGCCGCATTCCGGCACGGCTCGATGCTGCACGCCTCCAGCAGAATTGGGTGAGCGCTGCACGAACTCGCGTGACGTTCGGTTTGCTTCAGAGGGAGCAGCGAAGCAGAAAAAGGCTGTCGATCATGAAGAAGCTGCTCACATTACTCGTTCTTTCGCTGTCCATGCTTGGCCCGGCGGCGCGGGCTGACGCCCAGGCGAAAGAAGGGGCTCGCTTGAAATTTTCGGACGGGCGAGCGGATCTCGTCAAACTGTCCGAGATCAATGACGTGCTGAAAGGCATCGGTGTGCGGCTGACGCATGTCGATGTGCCCAAGGACACCGTTCCCTTGCTGGCGGCTGCGCTCAAGGCGCCGCTGTCGGAGGCGGACAAGGCTCGCGTGCTCAAGGCGTTCGAGCTGTCGCGTGCCGCGATGCTCCAGCACACGCGCGCCGCCGGCCGGGAGCCTGTCATCGCCGACGGAGGCAGCATGACCAGCGGCGAGGCCGGTGTTTCGCCCTATCCCAAGGTCTACGATCTGAAGGCCATGGGGCCGCAGGACCGGCTCGGCGCCCGCAACAAGTTCGGCCGGCTGCACGTCAATGCCACCGACGCGATGCTCGGGGTGGACGAGGTCATGACCCTGGCCGTCGGCGGCCCATGGACCTGGTATTTCCAGCTGAAGAACCAGCTCGTGGTCGAGCTTCAGATGGAGCGGGTCGCGCCCGGCGAACCGGCCTGGCGATTGAGCTATCCCGGCCTGGTCCCGCATGGCGCCTATTTCCATGCGCAGGACGGGCTTTGCATCGCCTACATCACCGGCCCCCAGACCTGGACCATGCGCTATGAGGCGCCGGTCCTGACCGGGGCCGATATGCTGGGCAAGAACCCGTGGATCAACTTCAACGCGAACTGACAAGGCGTCCTTGATCGATCCGACGTTCGCGTGGCCCATTTCGGGTACGGGCGAACGTCGAAATCGTGCGCGCGGCCACGACAGGGGGGCACGGCGGTCCTTGCCATGTCGCTGCCGACGCCCGGTGGCCTCGAAACCTAGTTCCAAGATCGAGCATCCAGAGTGGAAAAACTATGAACGACAAGACCAAGACGGATTCGCGCCTCACCTCGGAGACAGCGCGTCGCGTCCTCGTGCGCGATCCCAATCCTCATCTCTTTCGGCCGATCACGTTTCGCGGCGTCACCGCCCGCAACCGCATCATGCTGTCGCCGATGTGCCAGTACTCGGCCCAGGATGGCAAAGCGAATGACTGGCATTTCGCTCATCTGGCGGCCCGCGCCGTCGGGGGCGCCGGGCTGGTCTTCACGGAAGCGGTGCATACCGAGCCGCGCGGGCGCATTACACCCCATTGCCTCGGGCTCTGGACCGACGAGCAAGGCGAACTGCTGGCGCGGATCGCCGCCTTCGTTCTGGCGCAAGGCGCCGTGCCCGGCATCCAATTGGGACATGCCGGCCGCAAGGGATCGGTCGGCCGTCCCTGGGAGGGATCGTCTCCGGTCGAACCGTCGGATGGCGGCTGGGAAACGCTGGCGCCGTCGCCGAGGGCCTATTCGAGCGATTGGCGTATACCGCACGAACTGGATCGCGACGGCATCGCGCAGCAGCTCGCCTTTCTCGCCGCAGCGACCCGTAGGGCGTTCAAGGCCGGATTCCGTGTCCTGGAACTCCATGGCGCTCACGGCTATCTCATCCACCAGTTCCTTTCGCCGCTGAGCAATTTCCGCACGGACGACTATGGCGGCTCGTTCGAGAACCGCGCTCGCTTCCTGTTCCAGTGCATCGAAGCCGTCCGCAGCGAGTGGCCGGCCGAGCTGCCGCTCTTCCTGCGGCTGTCGGTCACCGATTGGGTCGAGGGCGGCTGGTCGGTGGAGGATACGCTTGCTCTCTGCGGGCTGCTGAAGCAGCGCGGGGAGGTCGACCTGATCGACTGTTCTTCGGGCGGCAACGATCCGCGGCAGCAGATCCCGATCCACCCGGGCTACCAGGTGCCCTTGTCCGCAGCCGTGCGTCGGCAGGCTGGAATCGCGACAGGGGCCGTCGGATTGATCAACGCTCCGGATCTCGCCGAAGCCGTCATCGCCAATGGCGACGCTGACATCGTCATTCTCGGTCGGGCGTTGCTGGCGGATCCGGTCTGGCCGCTTCGTGCCGCCAGGCAGTTGCGAGCGCGGAATGTCGCCTGGCCGATCCAGTATGAGCGCTCGGATATTTTCTGAGCGCCTGCTCGGAGCCGGCGGCACGCCACGGCGACGAGGATAGGGTCTTCAGTCTGAGCGCTTCCTGATCGGAGCGCTCAGGCCGCCTGTTCCAGCTCGGACACCGCCGGGCCCTTCAATGGCAGGTGGACCATTACGATCGTGCCCGAGCCGATGATCGAGCGGATCCTGAGCGAGCCGCCATGCAGCTCTGCCAGCGAGCGGGCTATGGCGAGACCCAGCCCGGAGCCGCCATGGCTGCGGATAAGATCGCCTTCGACCTGCTCGAACGGGCGCCCGATCCGGCCGAGCTTCTCGCGCGGGATGCCGATGCCGCTGTCCTCGACATAGAGGTTGAGCGCGTCGGGCGCCGGCTTGACGCGAACCGCGATCCTGCCGCCCTCGGGCGTGAACTTGATGGCGTTGTCGACGAGGTTGCCGACGATCTGGAAGAGCGCGTGCGCATCGGCTTCAAGGCGCAGGTCGCTGCCGAGATCGCTGGTGAGGGAGAGGCGCTTGCGGGTGATTTCTTCGCGATGGCAGCTGATCGCTTCGCCGACCACGAGATCGAGCGCGACATCGGTCTTTTCGAGTTCAAGCTTGCCGGCCTCGATCCGGGCCATGTTCAGGATGTCGTTGATCACCGCGAGCAGGTAGCCGCCGCTGGAGCGGATGTCGCGGACATATTCGACATAGCGCTCCGAGCCGAGCGGGCCGAACAGGCCGTCGTCCATGATCTCGGAGAAGCCGAGGATGGCGTTGAGCGGCGTGCGCAGCTCATGGCTCATATTGGCGAGGAATTCCGACTTGGCGCGGTTGGCGCTTTCGGCCGATGCCTTCTGTTCGAGATAGAGCTCGGCGAGTTCGGCGAGCTGCTGCGCCTGTGCTTCGAGCTTCTGGCGCGAGGCCTTGAGGTCGGTGACGCTCTTGAGCAGCTCGTGCTCGGAGCGGGTCAGACGCTCTTCCTGCTGCTTCAGCATGGTGATGTCGGTGCCGACCGAGACCGAGCCGCCATCCTTGGTGCGGCGGCCGTTGATCTGCAGCCAGCGCCCGTCCGAAAGCTTCGCCTCATAGGAGTGGCTGCCCGAAGCTGCGCGCGAGGTGCGGACCGGTTCGCGGTCGATGCTCGGCTGAGCGCTGTGGCTCATGATCTGCTCGTAAGGAGTGCCGGTCTTGACCAGCTCGGGCGAGAGCTTGTGTAGCTGCTGGTACTTGGCATTGCAGAGCACGAGCCTCTGCTCGGCATCCCAGAGCACGAAGGCTTCCGAGATCGCTTCGACCGCGTCGCGCAGGCGGGCGTCGGCGGTGGCGGTCCGGGCGGCCATGCGGCGCTGCTCGGAGATGTCGACGACGATGCCGACGAGGTGCTGCGAATGGGTGCGACGGTCGGTGACCAGCTCGGCGCGCGCCTTGAGCCAGACCCACTCGCCGGAGGCATTGCGGACCCGGAATTCCTGGTCGAGATGGTTGGTCTCGCCGCGGCTGACCGCGTCGGCCAGGCCGTAGAGATCGGCGTCGTCGGGGTGGATGAAGGCGTTGACCTCGCCGAAGGACATGTACTCGCCGGCGCGGTCATAGCCGAGCATCGCATACATCGAGTCCGACCAGTACATCCGGCCCCGCGCCAGGTCCCAGTCCCACAGTCCGCAATGGCCGCGGCTCAGCGCCGTGTCGATGCGGTCGCGGACGCAGTCGCAGTCCTCGTCGGCGGCGCGGGCACGGCGCGACTGCAGCACGAAGGCGGCGGTGATGCCGGCGAGCACGATCGCCGCCGAGCCGAACAGGACGAGGATCGAGCGCCGGCGCTCGTCCCAGATCGAGAGCGCGCGCTTGACCGGGTGGAGCACCGCGACCTGGCCGAGCGGGGCGGCGAGATTGCGGACGGTGGCGAGCGCCTCGATGCCGCCGGGGAGGGTAATCGGCATCACGCCGGCACGGTCGGCGAAAACGGTGAGCGCCTGGCCGGGGCCGAGCAGGTCGACGAGGCTGCGCTCGCTCGCGCCGACCGTCGGCTCGCCGGCGATCAGCCGGCCGCCGGCGTCGCTGACATAGGCGATACGGCCGCGGCCGGCGATGTGTTTGGTGGTCAGCGAGGCGAGCGCACTGTCGGGGCGCTTGTCTTGCTTCGAGGCTAGATCGAGCTCACGCACAAGCAGTGTCGCCAGTGCTTCCAGGTCGATTGCCGCATCGTCGAGTGCATCATCGCGGAGTGCGCTGGTCTGGACATAGGCTCCAAGTGCCAGAAGCAGGACGAAGCCAGCAACGAGGGCCGGAATGACTTTCCGGAAGACCGGCTCAAGCTTCTCGAAGCGCTGATAGAGCGGGTGCGTCAGGGATCGTGCTACGCCTAGAACTGAATTTGCGCGCACGTGTGCGCAAGCCGCGTCTGCACGCGTCATGCCCGTCCCCCTTCGGAAGCGATGTACCGACAGTAAGATCGAGAGACGTGCCGCATCCCCGAATCACAGTCAGTTGAATCCGAGGCCCCCACTTTGTCTAGCGGAAACTTCGTCCTGACAGTGGTTTTGCGCGCGTTGGTTGTATCGATGAATCGGTTGAATCTTGCGCGCGCAGGACTTCGTTAACCTTTGGCGGCGCAGCCGGTTAACGCGCGATTCTCGGGGCACGAAACGGGGCGGTGCCGACCGCCCCGCGGGCCCGAAAAGCTGGCCCCTCCAACCTCCGGCCGGGGGAGGGAGGGGCTCGTCGCGCTGCCGATCACCCCAGCGAGCGGGCGGCGATATCGGCAACGTCGCGCGACAGGTTCGGCGTCGCCCCGACCATGCGCAGAGCCGCCTTCGCCTTGGCCCGGCGGCCTGCCTCCAGCATGCGCCAGCTCTTGAACGAGCCGAGCAGGCGCGAGGCGACCTGCGGGTTGGTCCGGTCGAGCGCGATGACGATGTCGGCGACGAAGCCGTAGCCCTCGCCATCGGCCCGGTTGAACTGGGTCAGGTTCGCCGCGAAGCCGCCGATCAGGCCGCGGACCCGGTTCGGATTGCCGAGCGAGAAGGCGGGGTGACCCATCAGTGCCTTGACCCGGGCAAGCGTGCCGTCTTCCGCGATCAGCGCCTGCGCCATCAGCCATTTGTCGAGCACCAGCGGCTCGCGGGCATAGAGCTCGCCGAAGCGGGCGATCAGATCCTCGCGCTCGGCTCCCGGGATCAGCGTCATCGCCGCCAGCGCCGCGAGCCGGTCGGTCAGGTTGTCTGCCTCGGTGAACTGCGCCAGGGCCAGCCGCGCGCCGTCGACGGGGGCGCCAAGTGCGATCAGGCCGAGCGCTTCGTTGCGCAAGGCGCGCCGCCCGGCCGGTGCAGCGGCCGGCGAATAGGGCCCGCGTTCGGCGAGGTCGTCGCGCAAGGCGATGAGCTGGCCGGTGAGCGCCGCGCCGATCGCGGCGGAGAGCCGGCGATGGGCGCGGTGAACAGTATCCGGGTCGACGTCGCGGGCAATCTCGCGGGCGATGTCGGCCGGGGCCGGCAGGCGCAGCACCTGCGCGGCGAAGGCGGGGTCGGCCAGAGCCGGACCGGAGAGGAAGCCTGAGAGTGCCTCCGCGAGCGCCGCTGCCGTTGCATCCAGCGTGGACTGGTCGCCCTTGCCGGCACGCACCAGCGCCCGCGTCGCGACCGTCTGCAGCGCCTGCCAGCGATTGAAGGAATCGCTGTCCGCGGTGAACAGCCTCAGCAGCTCGCCGTCGCCGAGGTCGAGCTCGAGCCGGACCGGGGCCGAGAAGCCGCGCAGTAGCGACGGCGTCGGCGCTTCCGGCAGGTCGGTGAAGGTCACGGACAGCGAGGGTTGATCGAGCACGACCACGCCACCGGCCTTGAGCGCCGGCGAGATGCTGGTGAGCGGCAGGTCGCCGCCCTTGCCGACGAGGCCGAGCGCGACGGGGATGACCACTGGCTTCTTCTCGGATTGGCCCGGCGTCGGCGGCGTCGATTGCGCGAGCTGGAGCGTATAGCTCTTCGCCTGCGCGTCGTATTTGCCGGAGGCGACGATCGTCGGCGTCCCCGCCTGCTCGTACCAACCGGCGAAATGGGCGAGATCCTGGCCGGAGGCCTCGACGAAGCAGTCGAGGAATTCCTCGATCGTCGCCGCGGTGCCGTCGCAGCGCTCGAAATAGAGATCCATGCCGCGGGCGAACGCATCCTCGCCGATCAGCACCTTGAGCATGCGGATCAGCTCTGCGCCCTTCTCATAGACCGTCGGCGTGTAGAAGTTGTTGATTTCCTTATAGGCGCGCGGCCGGACCGGGTGGGCGAGAGGGCCGGCATCCTCGGAGAACTGGGTCGAACGTAGGGTGCGGACATCGGCGATGCGCTTCACCGGGCGCGAGCGCTCGTCGGAGGAGAATTCCTGGTCGCGGAAGACGGTGAGGCCTTCCTTCAGGCAGAGCTGGAACCAGTCGCGGCAGGTGATGCGGTTGCCGGTCCAGTTGTGGAAGTACTCATGCGCGATGATCGCCTCGATCGAGGCATAGTCGCCGTCGCTCGCCGTCAGCGGATCGGCCAGAACGTATTTGTCGTTGAAGATATTGAGGCCCTTGTTCTCCATCGCTCCCATGTTGAAGTCGGACACGGCGACGACGTTGAACACGTCGAGGTCATAGTTGCGGCCGAAGACGCGCTCGTCCCAGCGCATGCAGCGCACGAGTGAGTCGAGCGCCCAGCCAGCGCGCCCGGCCTTGCCCGGCTCGACATAGACCGCGAGCTCGACCTTGCGCCCGTCCGCCGTGACATAATCCTGCCGGACATGGTCGAGCCTGCCGCCGACCAGCGCGAACAGATAGGCCGGCTTCGGGTGGGGATCGTGCCAGACAGCGAAATGTCGTTCGCCGCCGGGCAGCTCGGCCGCCGCGACGAGATTACCGTTGGAGAGCAGCACCGGCGCCTGCGTCTTCTCGGCCTCCAGCCTCACCGTGTAGACGCTCATCACGTCCGGTCGGTCGAGGAAATAGGTGATGCGGCGAAAGCCGTCGGCCTCGCATTGCGTACAGTAGACGCCGCTGGAACGATAGAGTCCCATCAGCTTGGTGTTGGCGCTGGGATCGAGCGTCGTCTCGATCCTGAGCGAGAAGGCCCGCGCCGGCGGAGCATGGATCGTCAGCCCCTGCGGCGTGAGAGAGTACAGGGACGGATCGAGCGGTACCTCGTCGAGCAGGATGGAATCCGGCGTCAGCTCGTCGCCGTCGAGCATGAGCGGCGCGCCGGTATGGCCGGCCGGGTTCGGCCGCAGCTGCAGCTGCGAGCGCACCTTGGTCCGCGTCGGATCGAGGACGATGTCGAGATCGACGGTGTCGATCAGCCAGTCGGAGAGGCGATAATCCTCGAGGCGGATCAGCGGGGCGTCTTCGGCGCGCATGGCGGGCTCGCTTCCTTCAGTCGCTCTTATCTATGAAGCCGGGGACGGCGACGAAAGCCGTCAGGGCAGGGCATAGGGCTTGTCGGTCGTGATCGCCGGCTCGGCATGGCTGACCAGGCGGCAGACATCCGGCCGGGCTTCACGCACCTTGCGTTCGATCTTGTCGACGGCACGGTGCACGGCGGCGACGTCGAGCGCGCCGTCGGCGCGGCAGTGATAGTTGACCACGAGGCCGTTGCGGGTCTCGCGCACGCGGACGCTGTGGATGTCGCGGATCGGGCCGCCGGCGTCCGTTGCCTCCTGGGCGATCGCCTTGCCGATCGACTCGACCACCTCCCATGGCGCGTTATGGCCGGAGGGCTGGCCAGTCTCCATCGGCTCGATATGGGTGTCGACCTCGGTCTCGCCGCCGAATTCGGCCCTGATCGCGTTCTCCAGCCGCGTGGCGATCTCATGCGCCTCGCCGAGCGGCAGCTGCGCGTCGACCTCCATGTCGAGCGAGACGGCGAGCCGCTCGCCGATCGTATGGACGCTGACATGGTGCACCGGCACCTTCATCTTCAGCGCGATCAGCAGCACGCGCTCCAGCGCGGTCTCGTCATCGACCTGGACCGGATTGGCGGTCACGGTCAGGGCCGAATCCGGCTCGACCGCGACGAGCGCCCGCAACAGGTCGTCCTTGATCGCGGTGACGCGGTCGAGCGGCAGGGTCCGCGAGACCTGGATGCCGATCTCGCCCTGCACGACGCCGCCGGCGGGCCGCAGCCGCAGCCATTCGACATTGACGACACCGGCAACGCCTTGCGCGGCGTCGCGCAGGCGCTCGGCGACGCCCTTCGGCGCGGCGTCGATCAGCGTGTCGACGGTGCGCCGGCCGAGCTTGACGGCGGTGGCGATCATGAACACGGCGAGGGCCAGCGCCGTCGCGCTGTCGGCCATCGGCACGCCCATCCGGGTCAGGATCAGGCCGAGCAGCACCAGCGCCGTGCCGACGAAGTCGGTGGCGAAATGCAGCGCCTCGGCCGCGAGCGCCTCGCTGCGGGTCTCCCTGGCGACCATGGTCAGCGTGCGCCAGCGCGTCGCGTCGACCATAAGCGAGAACAGCAGCACGCCGATCACCAGCGGCGTCACAGCGACATGCGGCTCCGTGCCACTCCACAGCCGGTTGGCGGCCTCCCACAGGATCGCCCCCGAGAGCCCGAACAGGATCGCGGTCTCCAGAAGCGCCGCCAGCGCCTCGAACTTACCATGGCCGTAATGGTGCTCGTCATCGGCCGGCTTGTCGGCGGCGCGCACCGCGAACCAGGTGAACATGGTCGAACCGATGTCGATCAGCCCCTGCAGCGCGTCCGTCATCAGGGCGAGCGAGCCGGAGACGATCGCCGCGGCGAACTTGGCAAGCGTCAGCACGACGCTCGCGATCACCGAGAGCGTCGCCGCCTTCTGCTTGACCCGCGCCACCTCGGCGGGCGACACCGTGCCCGTCGGGTTCGGCGTGAGACCCTGCGTTCCGCTCATGACAGCTCCGCGCGAACCCTCTTGGATTGCGGCCGGTTTGGCCCGATCCATCAGCCAGATCAACCCCGGGAGACAAACGATGCGCTATCTCCACACCATGGTTCGCGTCACCGACCTCGATGCCGCCCTCGATTTCTACGTGACCAAGTTCGGCCTGGTCGAAACCCGGCGCATGGAGAGCGAGAAGGGCCGCTTCACCCTGGTCTTCCTCGCTGCGCCCGACGATGCCGCGAGCGTCAAGGAGCAGGGCAGCCGCGGCCGCCCGACGCTGGAGCTGACCTATAACTGGGATGCGGAGGTCTATACCGGCGGGCGCAATTTCGGCCATCTCGCCTATGAGGTCGACGACATCTATGCGACCTGCGACAAGCTGATGAAGGCCGGCATCACCATCAATAGGCCGCCGCGCGACGGCAACATGGCCTTCATCCGCTCGCCCGACAACATCTCGATCGAGATCCTGCAGAAGGGCGATCCCAAGGCGCCGGCCGAGCCCTGGCTGAGCATGCCGAACACCGGCGCGTGGTGAGGGCGTAGCAGCAGGGCTTGTGCCCGCAGCATATCTGCGACTAGCGAGGAAGCCGCGACTGCCCGGCTGACGGGCGGCGCGGCGGGAGGCCGGCCTTGACCAAGACGCTTTTCGGTACGCTCGACGACGGCACGTCGATCCACGAGGCCGTGCTCCGTTCGCCTGCCGGCGCCGAGGCACGGGTGATGGAATGGGGAGCGGTGCTGCGCGATCTTACCGTGCCGCTGCCGAATGGCGGGCGCCAGCGCGTCGTGCTCGGCTTTCCCGATTTCGCGAGCTATCCGAAGCACTCGCCGCATATGGGCGCTATCGCCGGCCGCTTCGCCAACCGCATCGGCGGCGGCCGCTTCGCGCTCGGCGGGGTTGAGTATCAGACACCACTGAACGAAAACGGCCGAAACTCGCTGCATGGCGGTGGCCAGGGCTTCGGCAAGCGGCCCTGGACGCTGGTGCATCATGACGAGGCGAGCGCGACATTTGCGCTGGTCTCGCCTGCCGGCGATGCCGGCTATCCCGGTACGCTCGATGTCATCTGCCGCTATAGCCTCACCGGGGCCGCGACCTTGCGGATCGAGCTCAGCGCCACCACCGACGCGCCGACGATCGTCAACCTGGCGCATCACTCTTACTTTCGTCTCGACGATGCCCCGGACATCCTCGATCACGAGTTCGAGGTCCGCGCCAATCTGATCACGCCGGTCGATGCCGACCTGATCCCGGACGGCTCGGTCGCCCCGGTGGCCGGGACACCCTTCGATTTCCGCAAAGCCCGGCCGGTCCGCTTCGCCAAGCCGGACGGTTCGCGCTTCTGGTACGATCACAACTACCTGCTCCGGCGCGATCGGCGTGAGCAGGCGGCCGCGACCGGCCTGGAACTGGCTCATGCCGCGACCTTACGCTCGCGCCGATCGGGCCTCGCCATGGAGGTCTGGACGACCGAGCCGGCGCTGCAGGTCTATGACGGCTTCAAGCTGGATACGCCGGTGGCGGGGCTAGATGGCGCCCGCTACGGCGCCTGCGCCGGCATCGCGCTCGAGCCACAGCACGTACCGGACTCGCCCAACCTCCCGCACTTCCCCTCGACGGTGCTGCGCCCCGGCGAAGTCTATCGCCAGATCAGTGAATTCAGGTTCGGTTAGGAGCTCTTAGTCGTATGGCCGGTGTCTTCTGTCTTGGTATCGCGACGCTCGACTATGTCTATAGCGTCGAGCGCGTACCCAATCCCGGTGAGAAGGATCGGGCGCGCGATCTCGTCGTCACCGGTGGCGGCTGTGCCGGCAGCGGCTCTGCCGCGATCGGCAGGCTCGGCGGCAAGGCCTGGCTGGCGACGCGACTGGGCGACGATGCGGTCGGCGACACCATCGTCGGCCAGTTGCAGCAGGACGGCGTCGACACCTCGCTCTCGCCGCGCTTTCCCGGCCTGCGCTCGCCGGTCTCCTCGATCCTGATCGACGCCCAGGGCGAGCGCATGGTCGTCTCCTATACCGATCCGAAGACGCCGCTGACGACCGACTGGCTGCCCGATGCGTTGCCTGGTGGTTGCGATGGCGTGCTGGTCGACACGCGCTGGGGCGAGGGTTCGCTCGCGGCGCTGAGGCTCGCCCGCAAGGCCGGCGTGCCCGGCGTGATCGATGGCGACCGCCAGCCGACCCATCCGGAGATGGTCACGACCGCGAGTCATGTCGCCTTCAGCGAGAAGGCGCTGAGCGAGGTCTCCGGCGGACAGGAGCCACGGGCGGCGCTGGAAGCAATGGCGCGCGATGCGCAGAACTGGCTGGCGGTGACGCTCGGGCCGCGCGGCGTCCTGTTCATGGAGAATGGCGGCATCGCCCATCTGCCGGCCTTCCCGATCGAGGCGGTCGACACGCTCGGCGCTGGTGACGTCTGGCATGGCGCCTTCGCGCTGGCTCTGGCGGAGGGACAAGGCGAACGTCAGGCGGTGCGCTTCGCCTCGGCGGTGGCGGCGATCAAATGCACCCGCTTCGGCGGCCGCGCCGGCACGCCGACGCGCGAGGAGGTCGAGCGCTTTCTGGCGGCGCATCCCTGAGCGATCATAGTTTGACGCGGGTCGTCCCGGACAAGCCGCGAAGCGGCGCCGATCCGGGACCCATGCCTGAGCCTCCTTCGGGGAAGTTCAGGCATGGGTCCCGGGTCTCCCGCGGTCGCCCAGGACGACCAGTATGGGTGTTTCTGCTGATTATTTGGGCAACGCCGATCCCGCGGCCCCTTGCCCGGCAAAGGGCAGCGCGGAACACTGCGCTCATCCTCTGCCGACCGACGCTCTTCATGTTCGCGCCCGCGCTGCTGCAATCACCCGAGCCGCTCCTGCCGGACTATGTCCGTGCGGATGGCGGCGTGCGCCTGCGCTTCGGCAAGGTCGGCGCGCGCACCATGCGGCTGGACGTCGCCGAGAGCGGCGGCTACCGCGCCCGTTTCCCGACCGCCTATGACGCAGCTTGCGAGGCCGTGCTGATCAACACCGCCGGCGGCATGGCCGGCGGTGACCGTGCTGTCACGCGGATTGCACTCGATGCCGGTGCGCAGGCCACCGTCACGACGCAGGCAGCCGAGAAGATCTACCGCAGCCAGGGCAGTGAGACCCGAGTCGAAACTAAGATCGATGTCGCCGCCGGCGCCGATCTCGCCTGGCTGCCACAGGAGACGATCCTGTTTTCCGGCTCGCGTCTGTCGCGCAGTCTCGATGTCGAACTGGCAGCCGATGCCAGCTTCATCGCCGCCGAAACCCTCTATTTCGGCCGCGCCGCCATGGGCGAGAGCCTGTCGCGCGGCTTCTTGCGCGATCGCTGGCGCATCCGCCGTGACGGAAAACTGATCTTCGCCGAGGACCTCAGGCTCGACGGCGCCATCGACGCGACCTTGGGTCGCAAGGTGGTCGGGCAGGGCGCCCGCGCTGCCACGACCGTCTTCGCCACAGGTCCGGGGCAGCCCGAAAAGCTCGCCGAAATCCGCGCCTTGCTCGCTGATGACACTGCCTTCGCCGAGGTCGAGGCCGGTGCCGGCATCCTTGATGGCTTCCTGCTGATCCGCCTTCTCTCTCCCGATGCACAGGCGCTGCGTCGCGCCCTCGTCATGCTGCTCGGGCATCTCACAGGCCGTGCGCTGCCGCGCACCTGGTCAACGTGAGGAGAGTGTCATGCTGGCGATCCAGGGACTGAAATGCGTCTATGATACCGGCTCCCGCGGCTGGGCGATCGAGCTCGCGCTGAAGGCCGAGGGCGAGGAAGCCGTGCGCCGCTTCGATGTCGACGGCCCCGAGGATGCCGAGATGCTGATCGAGGCTTTCGACGAGTCGACCTCGAGCAGCTTCGACCCGGCGACGGGCGAGATCGTCTTCGCCTACGAATACGCCACCCTCGACGACGAAGACGAGGATGAGGACGAGAGCGACGACGAGGCGGACGAGGAAGAAGACGAGGACGCCGAAGTCGCCGAGGATGATGAAGACGAAGCCGCCGAAGACGAGGACGAGAAGGTCAAGGCATGAATCTGACGCCGCGCGAGAAGGACAAGCTCATCATCGCCATGGCTGCCATCGTGGCGAGGCGAAGGCTCGAGCGCGGCGTCAAGCTCAACCATCCCGAAGCCGTCGCGCTGATCACCGACTTCGTGGTCGAGGGTGCGCGCGACGGCAAGTCCGTCGCTGAATTGATGGAAGCCGGCGCCCATGTCCTCTCGGCCGATCAGGTCATGGACGGCATCGCCGAGATGCTGCACGACGTCCAGGTCGAGGCGACCTTTCCTGATGGCACCAAGCTCGTCACCGTCCATGAGCCGATCCGCGGCTCGGCCGGCCGCCTGAAGCCGGGCGAGGTCACGACGCTGCCGGGCAATCTGATCCTGAACGAAGGCCGCGAGAGTCTGACGCTCACCGTCTCCAATACCGGCGACAGGCCGATCCAGGTCGGCTCGCACTATCATTTCGCTGAGGCCAACCCGGCGCTTGCCTTCGAGCGCGACAAGGCCCGCGGCTTTAGGCTCGACATTCCCGCCGGCACCGCCGTGCGCTTCGAGCCCGGCCAGACCCGAGAGGTCAGGCTCGTCGCGCTCGCCGGCAAGCGCGAGGTCTACGGTTTCCGCCAGGAGGTCATGGGCAAGCTCTGAGCCCGGCGTTGTCCGAAGAACGCATTTGCGACGAAATTCCGCTTCAGCGTTGTGAAAATGGTGCCGCCGGCTTCCGCTAGTCGAGAGCTGCAGCCATTGTCGAATGCTCCCTAGGCCAGGCCTCCATGCAAGACGACGTTGCGCTCCCGCCTCTCCCGACGCTCGAAACCGGCCGGGCCAAGCGTGGCGTCTGCGCCATCAGCGGCGCCGAGCTCAGCCGCAAGAGCCTGATCGCGCTCGGGACCCTGCGGCCCTCGCTGGTCGAGCATATCAGGCGCGACTTCCCCGATCTCGACGATCACAGCCTGATCAGCCTCAAGGAGCTGGCACGCTACCGCACCCGCTATGTCGAGGAGATCCTGCGCGAGGAGCACGGCGAATACACCGATCTCGATCGCGAGGTCGCGGAAAGCATCGCCCGGCAGGAGACCATCGCCGAGAATGTCGAGGACGATTTCGAGGAGCATCGCACCCTCGGCGAGCGCCTCTCGGACGGACTCGCCAGCTTCGGCGGCTCATGGGCCTTCCTGATCAGCTTCGGCGTGGTGCTGTTCGGCTGGATGGCGCTGAACATCGCGATGGCGGCCAGCGCCTTCGATCCCTATCCCTTCATCCTGCTCAATCTCGTCCTGTCCTGCATCGCTGCCATCCAGGCGCCGATCATCATGATGAGCCAGAAACGGCAGGAGGCGAAGGACCGGCTGCGCTCCTTCAACGACTACCAGGTCAACCTCAAGGCCGAGCTCGAGGTCCGGCACCTGCATGAGAAGATCGACCATCTGATCACGCGGCAATGGCAGCGACTTGCCGAAATCCAGCAGGTCCAGCTCGAAATGCTGCAGGAGGCGCAATTGCCGCGGCGCAAGCCGAAACGGCGCAAGAAGCCGGTGACGAAGAAGATGGCGGTGGTTGCTGCCGGGGCGCCTGAGCCCGATCCCATGGCCTGAAGCTTGCTTTGAAGACGACCTGAAACCGGGAACGCCTCGATGCCTTTCGCCTTTCCGCGCAATGCCTATGCCGCGATGTTCGGCCCGACCACCGGCGACACCGTCCGCCTCGGCGACACCGAGCTCGTGATCAAGGTCGAGAAGGACTTCACCACTTATGGCGAGGAGGTGAAGTTCGGCGGCGGCAAGGTCATTCGCGACGGCATGGGCCAGTCGCAGGTCAGGAACGCCGACGGTGCGGTCGACACAGTCATCACCAATGCTCTGATCCTCGACCACTGGGGCATCGTGAAGGCCGATATCGGTATTCGGGCCGGGCGCATCTGCGCCATCGGCAAGGCCGGTAATCCCGATATCCAGGCTGGCTTCGGCAATTTCGATCCAACCGAGACGATCATCGTCGGTCCCGGCACCGAGGTCATCGCCGGCGAGGGCAAGATCGTCACCGCCGGCGGCTTCGACAGCCACATCCACTACATCTGCCCGCAGCAGATCGAGGATGCGCTGATGAGCGGCCTGACCACCATGCTGGGCGGCGGCACCGGGCCGGCCCATGGTACGCTGGCGACGACCTGCACGCCTGGCCCCTGGCATCTCGGCCAGATGATCAAGGCCGCCGACGCCTTCCCGATGAACCTCGCCTTCGCCGGCAAGGGCAATGCCGCGCTGCCCGGGGCGCTCACCGAGATGATCGAGGCCGGCGCCTGCGCCCTCAAGCTGCACGAGGACTGGGGCACGACCCCGGGCGCGATCGACAACTGCTTGTCGGTCGCCGACGAATACGACATCCAGGTGATGATCCACACCGACACGCTGAACGAGTCGGGCTTCGTCGAGGACACGGTCGCAGCCTTCAAGGGCCGCACCATCCACGCCTTCCATACCGAAGGGGCGGGTGGCGGCCATGCGCCCGATATCATGAAGGTCGCCGGGCTGCCGAACGTGCTGCCCTCCTCGACCAACCCGACCCGGCCGTTCACGGTGAATACGCTCGACGAGCATCTGGACATGCTGATGGTCTGCCATCATTTGTCGCCGTCGATCCCCGAGGACCTCGCCTTCGCCGAGAGCCGCATCCGCAAGGAGACGATCGCGGCCGAGGACATCCTGCATGATCTCGGCGCGCTCTCGATGATGTCCTCGGATTCGCAGGCCATGGGCCGCATCGGCGAGGTGATCACCCGCACCTGGCAGACCGCGCACAAGATGAAGGTCCAGCGCGGGCCACTGCCACAGGATCAAGGCACCGGAGCCGACAATTTCCGCGCCAAGCGCTATATCGCGAAATACACGATCAACCCGGCGATCGCCCACGGCATCTCCCGCCATATCGGCTCGATCGAAGTCGGCAAGCTGGCCGATCTCGTCGTCTGGTCGCCGGCCTTCTTCGGCGCCAAACCGGATCTCGTGGTCAAGGGCGGTTCGATCGCGGCCGCGCCGATGGGCGATCCCAACGCCTCGATCCCGACGCCGCAGCCGGTGCATTACCGGCCGATGTTCGGAGCCTTCGGCAAGGCGGTGACGTCGACCTCGCTGGTCTTCGTCTCGCAAGCCGCTATGGCGAACGGCCTCAAGGGCCGGCTCGGCACAGATAAGGAGATGGTCGCGGTCGAGAATGTGCGCGGCGGCATCTCCAAGAAGAGCATGATCCACAACGACGCGACGCCGGACATCCAGATCGATCCGGAGACCTACGCCGTGGTGGCGGATGGCGAATTGCTGGTCTGCGAGCCCGCCAGGGAGCTGCCGCTGGCGCAGCGCTATTTCCTGTTCTGAGGCACGAAAGGGCTCTCTCGCAGGGGCGATACGAGTGCGTTCTTCAGCGTGAGAGGTTGACACCTGAGTGAGTGCCTCTTCTTGTGTCGGCTAATAAAATCGGCCGTCCAGGGAGGTTGCCTTGTTCCGTTTGACCCATGCTGCTGTGCTCGCCGGCACGGCTTTCGCCGCCTTCGCCACACCCGCAGCGGCGCAGGGGCAGGTCACCGTCTACTGCTCGATCCTCGAGGAGCAGTGCCGCGAGGGCGCTGCGATCTTCGAGAAATCGACCGGCATCAAGGTCCAGATGGTGCGCAAGTCGACCGGCGAGGTCTATGCTCAGGTCAAGGCCGAGGCGACCAATCCGCGCGGCGACGTCTGGTGGGGCGGGCCGGGCGAGCCGCATCTGCAGGCCGCCGACGAGGGCCTGCTCGACGAGTACAAGTCGCCGAAGCTGGCCGAGTTGCACGACTGGGCCAGGCGCCACGCCGAGCAGTCGAAGTTCCGCACCTCCGGTATTTATCTCGGCGCGCTCGGCATCGGCTACAATCTCGAGACCCTGAAGAGCAAGAAGCTGGCCGAGCCGAAATGCTGGGCCGATATGCTCGATCCCAGGTTCAAGGACGAGGTCCAGGTCGCCGATCCCAGCTCCTCCGGCACGGCCTATGTCTTCCTGGCGACGACCGTCCAGCGCCTCGGCGAGGAGAAGGGCTTCGACTTCCTCAAGAGCCTGCACAAGAACATCAGCCAGTACACCAAGTCCGGCATCGCCCCGGTCAAGGCGACGGCGCTCGGCGAGACCGCGGTCGGCATCGCCTTCATGCACGACATGCTGACGCAGAAGCTGCAAGGCGCGCCGATCGGCATCGTCGCCCCCTGCGAGGGCACCGGCTACGAGACCGGCTCGGTCTCGGTGATCAAGGGCGGCAAGAATCCGGAAGCTGCGCGCAAGTTCGTGGATTTCACGCTCTCGCCCGAGGCGCAGGACATCAACGCCAAGCTCAAGATCAACTCGATCCCGTCGAACCGGAATTCCAAGCTCTCGCCCGACGCACCGAAATTCGAGGAGATCAAGCTGATCGACTACGACACCCCGCGCTGGGGCAGCCCGGCCGAACGCTCGCGCCTCCTGAAGAAGTTCGACGACGAGGTGAAGGCGCTGCCGCGCTGAGGTCGCCTTGATTTAGTAGCACTGGCCTGAGCCAGCGCTACTAAATCGCCGTTGCTGCCGGGCGCTGGAGATTACCGCACCGGCGGTGCGTATTGCAGGCCGCCCTGCGTCCACAGCCGGTTCATGCCGCGCGGCAGGTTGAGCGGCGACTTGGCGCCGAGATGGCGGTCGAAGCTCTCGCCGTAATTGCCGACCGCCTTGACGATGCGCACCACCCAGTCATTGCTCAGCCCGAGGCCCTCGCCGAACTTGCCCTCGGCGCCGAGCAGGCGCTTGATCTCGGGATTGGTCGATTTCACCATCTCGTCGACATTGGCCTGAGTGATGCCGAACTCCTCGGCGTTCAGCATGGCGTAGACCGTCCAGCGCACGATATCGAACCAGGCGTCGTCGCCCTGCCGGACCCAGGGGCCGAGCGGCTCCTTCGAGATCATCTCGGGCAGGAGGTCGTGCTCGGCCGGGGCCTTGAGCTTCATCCGGTTTGCCGCCAGCTGCGACAGATCGGTGGTGTAGGCATCGCAGCGGCCGGCCTCATAGGCCTGGATCGTCTCGTCGAGGCCGGCATAGGCGATGACTTCGTATTTCATCCCGTTATTGCGGAAATAATCGGCGAGGTTGAGCTCGGTCGTCGTGCCCTGCGCGACGCATATCGAGGCGCCGTTCAGCGCCTTGAGGTCCTTCACGCCCGTGCTCTTGCGCACGAGGAAGCCCTGTCCATCGAAATAGTTAATCGCGGTGAAGTTGAGGCCGAAGCCGGCATCGCGGCCGAGCGTCCAGGTGGTGGTGCGCGAGAGCACGTCGATCTCGCCGCTTTGCAGCACCGTCAGCCGGTCCTTCGAGGCCAGCGAGATGTACTTCGCCTTCTCTTGGTCGTTGAAGATCGCCGCGGCCAGCGCCCGGCAGAGATCGGTATCGAAGCCGCGCCATTGCCCCTGCGCGTCCGGTAGCGAGAAGCCGGCGACGCCCTGGCTGGTGCCGCAGATGAGATGGCCGCGCTGCTTGATCCGCTCCAGCGTCGTTTGGGCCTGAGCGGCCAGCGGAAGCGCCGCCGCGAGGCAGAGGCCCGCCAAGGCGCTGCCGAAATTACGGGCGCGGCGTGCTGAAATTCTGAGCATGAGATTCCCCTGATTATTGGCCGGGCGATCTAACCGCGCCTGTGCCGGACGAGCCAGGGTTATTTATGCGGCTAATCGATGGGGCGCTGCATCCGGGCGTGCGCCTGTCGCGTAGTGGATGGGTTCGCAACAATGGAGCTCCATCCGGAATGTCCGATCCCGTCCTCGTCATCGCCCGCGCCAGGGTTCTTCCGGCGGAGCGCGAGCGCTTCCTTGCAGCGGCGCGCGATTGCATTGCGGCAACGCGCCGCGAGCAGGGTTGTCTCGGTTATGACATCTGCGAAAGCCTCACTGATCCCGGCTTTTTTCTCAGCGTCGAGAGCTGGGAAAAGCGCGCCGACGTCGATCGGCATATGCAGCAGGCTCACCTCAAGCTCTTTCTCGCCATCGCCGGGACTTGCGTCAGCGTCGCTCCAGTGATCGAAGTGGTGGAACCGCGATCGGTCGATCGCCTCTGATCCATATCGCCACGGGTTTTGTCATGCAGCGCGCCATCTCCGTCGTCCGCAAGGCTGCGGTCAAGCAGGACCGGGTCGTCGAGACGCTGACCCTCGACCATGAGGACCGCAACCGCCGCCGGGTCGCGCTGAAAGGCGATGGCGGGCAGGATATCCTGCTCGACCTCGACAAGCCGACTGCATTGAACGACGGCGACGCGGTCAAGCTCGAGGACGGCTCGCTCGTGCTGATCAAGGCAGCGGCGCAGAAGCTGATCGAGATCACCGCGGAGAATCCGCTGCGGCTGGCGCGCGTCGCCTGGCATATCGGCAACCGCCATACCCCGGCCGAGATCACCGCGAACGCGATCTATATCGAGCACGACCACGTGCTGGCCGAGATGGTCCGCGGCCAGGGCTGCGCGATGGCCGATGTCGAGCGGCCGTTCCAGCCGGAGCGCGGCGCCTATGATCATGACCACGCCAATTGCGGTCATGATCATCACGGCCATCATCATCACGACCACGGTCATGAGCACGGCCACGATCATGGCCATTCCCATGCCGGCCACAGCCATGATCACGGCCACGAGCATCACCATACGCACGAGCACGCCCACGGCGCCGCCTGCGGCTGCGGCCATGACCACCACCATCACGACGACCATGGCCACAAGCATGACCATGGCCATCATGGCCATGAGCACGGCCACAAGGGCCATAAGCACGATCACTGAGCCATGCAGGGCGCGTTGCTGCCCCTGATGGTCTGGCTCTCGCCTGCCTTCCCGGTCGGCGGCTTCGCCTATTCGCACGGGCTGGAATGGGCTTTCGAGGTCGGTGACCTCACCGACGCCGACGGCCTCGCCGACTGGCTCGGCGCCCTCGTCGAGCACGGTGCCCTGCGCAACGACCTCATCCTCTTCGCTGCCTCCTGGCGCGCGAGCGGCGAGGGTGATGCCAAGGCCTTGCGCGAGGTCGCGGAGCTGGCACTCGCTCTGGCAAACTCGGCCGAGCGGCGGCTGGAGACGGTGACGCAGGGCAATGCCTTCGTCTCGGCGATCGCCGCCTCCTGGCCCTGTGCCTCCATCGACGCATTGCGCGCCGCCTGGCCGGGCGATGTCGCTTATCCTGTCGCGGTCGGCGTCGCCGCCAGCGGCCATGGCCTGCCGCTGGGGCCTTCGCTCGAAGCGTTCGCGCTCGCCTTCGTCGCCAATCTCGTCTCGGCCGCCGTCCGGCTCGGCATCGTCGGCCAGACCGACGGTCAGAAGGTCATCGCCCGGCTGACGCCGGCCTTGCGCGAAGCGGCCGTTCGGGCCGAGGCCATGGCGCTCGATGATCTCGGCGGCTGCGTCTTCCGCTCCGATCTCGCCTCACTGCGACACGAAACCCAGTATTCGCGGCTGTTCCGCTCATGATCGCGGCCATCGCCATCGTGCTGGCCTTGCTCCTCGCCATTATCGCCGGTCTGCACGCCTATTGGGGCCGGGGCGGTCTCTGGCCTGCGGCTAACGAAGGTGAACTGATCGCCACTGTCATCGGCAATGCCGGGGCGAAGCGTATGCCGTCGCCCGGTCTATGCCTGCTCGTCGCGCTGGCGATCACCCTGACGGCGATCTGGCCGCTGCTGCTGGCGCAGATGTCCGGGATGGCTGCCATGCGGCCGTTCCTTCTGCTCGGCGGCTTCGCGATCATGGCGGTGTTCTTGCTTCGCGGCGTCGCCGGCTACCTGCCGGCCTGGCGGCGGCTGCATCCGCGCGAGCCATTCGCCAGCCATGATCGCCGCTACTATTCGCCGCTCTGCCTGCTGATCGCCGCGGGCTACGCGGTTCTGCTCCTGCAAGGACCCTGATCGATGACCCGCTCTCCTCACGGCCCGCTGCGCGTCGGCATCGGCGGCCCGGTCGGTTCCGGCAAGACGGCGCTGATGGAGGCGCTGTGCAAGCGCATGCGCGATCGTTACGAGATTTGCGCGATCACCAACGACATCTACACCAAGGAGGACGCCCGCATCCTCACCGTCTCCGGTGCTTTGCCGGAGGAGCGCATCATGGGCGTCGAGACCGGCGGCTGCCCGCATACCGCGATCCGCGAAGACTGCTCGATCAACCTCGCCGCCGTCGCGGAGATGCGCGGGAAGTTCCCGTCGCTCGACCTTATCCTGATCGAATCCGGCGGCGACAATCTCGCCGCGACCTTCTCGCCCGAACTGGCCGATCTGACGATCTACGTCATCGACGTCGCCGCCGGTGAGAAGATCCCGCGCAAGGGCGGGCCGGGCATCACCCGCTCGGACCTCCTCGTCATCAACAAGACCGACCTCGCTCCGCATGTCGGCGCGGATCTTGCTGTGATGGACCGGGACTCGAAGACCATGCGCGGCAAGCGCCCCTATGCCTTCACCAATACGCGGGCGGGGGAGGGCGTCGACCTGGTCGTCGACTTCATCGAGACTGCCGGTGGCCTGAAGGCACCGGTCCTGAGCTGAGGGTGGCTTCATGATGACGATGCGCGCGACCGGACCTCTTGCCATGCTGCTGACTCTCGCCTCGGCTCCAGCCTTCGCCCATACCGGCGCCGGCCCGGTCGATGGTTTCCTCCATGGCCTGATGCATCCCCTGACCGGGCTCGACCATATGCTGGCCATGGTCGCGGTCGGTCTCTGGGCCGGGCTGGTCGGCGGCAAGGCGCGCATCGCCTATCCCGCCGCCTTCCTGGTGATGATGGCGCTGGCCGGCGCCTGGGGCATGTCCGGCGGCGCTTTGGCGGGCACCGAGGTCGGCATCGCTTTCTCGGTTATCATCCTCGGCGCGGCGGTTGCGCTGAAAGCCTCGCCGCCGCTCGCCGCGGGTACGCTCGCCTGCGGCATACTCGCCATCTTCCACGGTTTCGCCCATGGCGCCGAGCTGCCGGAGAATGCCAGCGGCCTCGCCTATGCGAGCGGCTTCATCCTCGCGACGGCTGCACTCCATCTCGTCGGCATCCTGCTGGCGGGTACGATTGCCGCCCGCGCGCCGCTCATTGCCCGCATCGCCGGCGGCGGCCTCGTGCTTGCGGGCGTCGCGCTCCTCGCCGGCTGAGGCCGGCGTCATCGCCATGTCATGAAGAGCGGCCAATCGCGCCGTCTTTTCAGCGACGGAGGCGGGGCGTTGAGTCTGCATATCACCGGCGGCGAAGTGCTGACCGATGCGCTCGTTCGTGCCGATCTGGTGACGGAGAGCGAAACCATCCTCGGCCTCGACGGCGTTGCTCCCGCCGGGGCGCTACGCCTCGACGCCAGCGGGCTCTATGTCCTGCCCGGTATCGTCGATTGCCATGGCGACGCCTTCGAGCGCCACATCATGCCGCGGCCGGGCGTCTCCTTCGACATCGACCTGGCGCTGCGCGACGCCGACCGCGCCATACTGGCGAGCGGCATCACCACCGCTTTCCATGGCGTCACCTGGTCCTGGGAGCCCGGCCTGCGCGGCGCCGGCAATGCCCGCCGGCTGGTCGAGCGCATCGTGGCATTGAAGGCCGAGCTCGGGGCCGACACACGCTTCCATCTCCGCCACGAGACCTTCAACCTCGACGCCGAGGCTGAGATCATCGATTGGCTTGGCTCAGGCCGCGTCGGCGTGCTCGCCTTCAACGACCATACCGGTGGTATCCTGAAAGCGAGTGCGCGGGCGGAGAAACTCGCCAAGATGGTCGAGCGCAGCGGGCTGGCCCAAGAGGATTTCATGGCGCTGGCCGCGAATATCTGGAACCGCCGGGACGAGGTGCCGGGCTCGATCGAGCGGCTCGCTGCGGCGGCGCGCGCGGCGGGCGTCCCGACGATGTCGCATGACGATATGAGCCCGGAGATGCGGCGCTGGTATCGCGGCCTCGGCGTTTCCGTCGCCGAATTCCCGATCAACGAGGCGACGACGCGCGAGGCTGCGGCCCATGGCGAGGCGATCGTCTTCGGTGCGCCCAATGTCGTGCGCGGCGGCTCGCATCTCGATTGCCCTGCCGCCGAGGCGATGGTGCGCGAGGGGCTCTGCACCATCCTGGCCTCGGATTACTACTATCCGGCCCTGCCGCTGGCGCCCTTCATCCTGGCTCGGAAGGATGCGGCCAGCTTCGCTGCCGCCTGGAACTTGGTCTCGCAGGGCCCGGCTAAGGCACTGGGCCTCTCCGATCGCGGCGTGATCGCGCCCGGCAAGCGCGCAGACCTCGTCCTCGTCGTGCCGGAGCCGCAGCCTCGCGTGGTCGCGACCATCGCCGGCGGGCGGCTGGTGCACCTGGCGGATCAGCGCATCCTGGTCTGATCGCGCGGCACAGGAGGATTGCTTTCGCCATAGGACGCAGCGCCGACGGTGGCCGGGGCAGATTGCCAAGGGCAGGTAATGCACAAGCGTCTGACGTAGATGTCGTTGCTCGAGAATTCGAGATAATCGCAATTGCCGAGGCGCTGTGTCCTGTTAAGGTTCCGATGTCACGTGAGAATTGGCCCAGAAAATTAAAGTTGTTGCCAATCTCGCAAGTGCGTCGAGGATAGCGAAACGGCAATTGGGGAGTTGCGGCATGAACAGGAGCGTTGTTGCAGGTGTTATAGGGCTTCTTCTGTGTTCTGTGCCGGGTGAGCCGGTGTCCGCTCAAAGCGCTCAGCCTGCGCTGAGCGAGGCGGAGGCTCACGCGATCGGTGTCGATGCCTATATTTACTTCTATCCGCTGGTCACGATGGACCTCACGCGAATACAATCCACCAACATCGAGGCCGGGAAGGAGTTCGGCAAAGGCCCGATGAACATGTTCGTCAATATTCCGTCGTTTCCGTCGGCAGACATGAAGCTGGTGGTGCGGGTCAACTTCGACACGCTCTATTCCGTCGCCTGGCTCGATCTCACCAAGGAGCCGCAGGTCGTCTCTGCGCCGGACACCGGTGGGCGCTTCTATCTTCTGCCCATGCTGGACATGTGGTCTGATGTCTTCGCGTCGCCGGGATGGCGAACCACCGGCACGCAGGCCGGCAGCTTCCTCGTCACGCCGCCCGGCTGGACCGGCACGGTGCCGGCCGAGATGTCGCGGATCAGCGCGCCGACGCCGTATACCTGGGTCATCGGGCGGACGAAGACGGATGGTCCCTCGGACTATGAGGCCGTCCACAAGATCCAGGCCGGCTACAAGGTCACGGCCCTGTCGGACTGGGGCAAGGCACCGAAGCCGATCGAGGCGAAGATCGACCCGAGCGTCGACATGAAGACCCCGCCCAAGGCCCAGGCCGATGGTATGGCGGCAGGCAAGTACTTCGCCTACGCCGCCGAACTGATGAAGCTGCATCCGCCGCATCTCACCGACCAGCCGATCGTCGCGCAGATGAAGCGCATCGGCATCGTGCCGGGGCAGAGCTTCGATATCGAGAAGCTTCCGGCCGCGGTGAAGAAGGGCCTCGAAGGCGCGCCCGAAGCCGGGCAGCGGCTGATGCTCTGGAAGCTGCCGACGCTTGCCCGCGTCGCCAACAACTGGTCGATGAACACCGATACGATGGGTGTTTACGGGAACTATTATCTGAAACGCGCCATCGTCGCGCAGCAGGGTCTCGGCGCGAACCTGCCCGAGGATGCGATCTATCCACTCAACCTCGCCGATGAGTCCGGCAGGCCGCTCGACGGCGCCAACAAATACATGCTGCATTTCGAGAAGGGCGCCGCTCCGCCGGTCAACGCCTTCTGGTCGATCACGCTTTACGACCCGCAGGGCTTCCAGGTCGGCAACGTCTTGAACCGGTTCGCCGTCAGCAGCTGGATGCCGTTCAAATACAATGCCGACGGCTCGCTGGACCTCTATTTCCAGAACGAGAGTCCCGGCAAGGACAAGGAGGCCAACTGGCTGCCCGCACCGAAGGACGGCTTCAATCTGACGATGCGGCTCTATGGGCCGAAGTCCGAAGCGCTCACCGGCAAATGGAATCCGCCGCCAGTCACCCGCGTCCAGGCGCTTCCCCAGGTCGTGGGGCAGTAGTCAGCGAGAATGCTGCCGGCGCGGGTTCGCGCCGGCAGCCTCCGAGCTTCAAGCGGCATATCCCTTGACGCTCGCCAGAGCCGTCATCACGCCGCGCAGTTCCGCGAGGCCGCGCAGACGGCCGACCGCCGGATAGCCCGGGAAGGAGCCCTTCTTGGCGTCGTCGAGCAGCTCATGGCCATGGTCGGGGCGCATCGGGATGCGCCAGTGCGTCCAGCCGGCGGCCTTGCGGCGGGTCTGCTCGGCCATCAGCGCATCGACCAGGGCGACCATGTCGGTGTCGCCGCCGAGATGCTCGGCCTCCATGAAGGAGCCGTCCGGGTCCTTGGCGACGTTGCGCAGATGCGCGAACCAGATCCTGTCGGCGAAGCGGCGCGCGATGGCAGGCACGTCGTTCCTCGGATTGGCGCCGAGCGAGCCCGAGCAGAGCGTCAGGCCGTTAGAGGGACTGTCGACCGCGCCCAGGATGAAGGCGATGTCGTCCTCGTTCGAGCAGATGCGCGGCAGGCCGAAGAGCGGCCGCGGCGGGTCGTCCGGATGGATGCACATGCGGATCCCGACCTCTTCGGCGGTCGGGATCACCGCTTCGAGGAAGCGCTTGAGGTTGGCGCGCAGGCCGTCATGGCTCATATCGGCATAGCGCGCTAGGATGCGCTTCAGCCCCGGCACGTCATAGCGGTCATAGGCGCCGGGCAGGCCGGCCATGATATTGGCCATCAGCTTGGCGCGATCGGCTTCCGAAGAGCGCTCGAACCAGGCCTTGGCCCTGTCCATCACCTCGGCTGAATGGCCTTTGTCGGCGCCCGGCCGCTGCAGCATGAAATGGTCGACGACGACATATTCGTGCAGGTTGAAGCGCAGCGCCGTTCCGCCGCCGGGCAGGGGCTGGGCGAGGTCGGTGCGAGTCCAGTCCAGCACCGGCATGAAGTTGTAGCAGACCACCTCGATGCCGCAGGCGGCGAGGTTGCGCAGCGACTGGCGGTAATTGGCGAAGATCGTCTCGAGGTCGCCTTCGCCGATCTTGACGTCCTCGTGGATCGGCAGGCTCTCCACCACCGCCCAGCGCAGGCCGAGACTCTTGTCCTGTTCGATGATCGCCTTGCGTTTCTCGATCTCCTCGACGCTCCAGACCACGCCATAGGGGATCTGGTGGAGCGCGTTGACGATGCCGCGCGCGCCCGCCTGTCGGGCCTGGGCGAGCGTCACCACATCGTCCGGGCCGAACCAGCGCCAGGTCTGTTCCATCGTTGCTGTCCTTGTTGAGGGCGCCGTCTGTCGCGGCTTTTTTCAGGTGGGTTTGCTGAGCCCGCCACTAGCGGCGAAGGCGTCGACATGGTCGCGTGCGATCGTCTCGATGGCGTCGAAGACGGTGCGCAGATGCGCCCGCATGGTGCGCTCGGCTTTGGCCTCGTCGCCGGCGCTGACCGCTTCGGCGATCTCGCGGTGCTCGTTCAGGATCATCTCGGACCAGCCGCCGGTGTCGAGCGACAGGCAGCGCACACGGTCGAGCTGGGCTTTGACGCTCTCGATCAGGCCCCAGACCGAAGGATGGCCGGAGAGCCGCGCAAGCTCGGCATGGAACTCCTCGTCGCTGCGGAAGAAGCCGGCCCGGTCGCCCTCGGCAAGCGCCTGTTCCTGCGTCTGGATGAGAGCTGCCAGCGCCGTCCGCCCGGCGTCATCGATGTTCTTCGCCGCCAGCACGACGGTGCGGCATTCCAGCGTCTCGCGCACGAACTGGCTGTCATAGACCGCGGCCAGATCGATCGGCGCGACGAAGGTGCCGACCTGCGGCACGACGACGAGGAAACCATCCTCGACCAGCCGCTTGAAGGACTCGCGCACCGGCGTGCGGCTGACGCCGAACTGCAGCGCCATGCGCGCTTCCGAGATCGCCTCGCCCGGACGCAGTACCGCGTTCAGGATGTCGCCGCGCAACGCCCGGTAGATCTGGTCGGTGCTCTGTCTCGCTGCCGCGACGCCCATTGCCAAGCTCTTGTTCACTAGTATACTAGGATACCGGCCCATGCGGAGGCGTCAACTCCGAAAGCCGCGATTTCAATAGAAGCCGGTGCTGGAAGTGCCACAAGAGCACGCTGTCACGGGGCTGGGGAAACAGCAGGCGGGTGAGCCGCCGGGAGGGGAGATCATGGTCCAGGATACGATCCATCGCCGTACATTCCTCGGCGGCGTCGCTGGCATGGCCGGTATCGCGGCTGCGCCCGGAGCCTTCGCTCAAACGCTCAAGCTGCCGGCGTCCCCGCTGACGATCAGCGTCATCGACGTCGGTGGGGCGCTCGCTCTGGTCCAGACGCCGCTGGAGAACTACCCCAAGGCAAATCCCAAGGCCGTCTCGCGGATGGTCTTCACCAAGGCACCCGCTCCCGAGCTACCGGCCAAGTTGAAGGCGCAGCAGGATGCCGGCCGCCTCGACATCGATTTCGTCATCGGCGGCCTCGACGTGCTCTCGGCCGGCATCGACCAGAAGCTCTGGGTCGAATTGCTGCCGCGCTTCGCCGCCGAGCTGCCGAAGCCGGACGACATCTATCTCAAGCCCGCGCTCGCCATGCATAATCTCGGACGCGGCCAGGCCATGGCGATGGTCTATTATCCGTCCGGCCCGCTGCTCGAATACATGCCCGACAAGGTCAAGACCCCGCCGACGACGGCGCAGGAGCTGCTCGACTGGACCAAGCAGAACAAGAACCGCTTCCTCTATGCCCGCCCGGCGAATTCCGGCCCGGGGCGCACCTTCATCATGGGCCTGCCCTATATCCTCGGCGACAGCGATCCCAAGGATCCGGCCAAGGGCTGGGACAAGACCTGGGCCTATCTCAAGGCCCTGGGCGAGAACATCGAATACTACCCCGGCGGCACCGGCGCGACGATGAAGGAGCTCGGCGACGGCTCGCGCGACATCATCGTCTCGACCACGGGCTGGGACATCAACCCGCGCGTCCTCGGCGTTGTGCCGAAGGAGGCCAAGATCCAGGCGATCAAGGGCTTCCACTGGGTCACCGACGCCCAGTATATGATGATCCCGAAGGGTGTCTCCGACGAGAAGCTCGCGGTGCTGCTCGACTTGATCCGCCACATGCTGACCCCGGCGCAGCAGGCCTATACCTATGACGAGGGCTATTTCTATCCCGGTCCGGCGGTAAAGGACGTGCCGCTCTCGATGGCGCCAGCCTCAAGCCAGAAGGCCATCGCGGAGTTCGGCCGGCCAGAATACGACAAGCTGATCGCCGAGAACCCGATGGAGACCCCGCTCGACCCCGAAAAGATGGTCGTCGCCTTCCGCATCTGGGACGAGCAGGTCGGCGGCGCCAAGCGCAAGTAAGTCTGCCCCTTAAATCTCGAAGCAGGCCGGTCCTTGACCGGCCTGCCGCCTTGCTGTCGCCTGCGGCAGTAAGGCCGCCCATCCGTTCGAACCCGATGGTCCTTCATGTCGATACACGCCGCGAATTTCCGTGAACTCAGGCTCGACCGGCTCTGCCGCGACTTTGGCACGCATAACGCCGTCAAGGACGTCTCGCTGACGATCAAGCAGGGCGAGTTCATCGCGCTGCTCGGCCCGTCCGGCTGCGGCAAGTCGACGACGCTAAACCTGATCGCCGGCCTGCTGCCTGCGACCGGCGGCGGCATCTGGCTCGACGAGAAGCGCATCGATCCGCTCCGGCCGGAAGAACGCGGCTTCGGCATGGTCTTCCAGAGCTATGCGCTCTTCCCGCATATGACCGTGAGGAGAAACATCGGCTTTGGCCTGAAAATGCGTGGCATGCCGAAGGCGGAGAGCGAGCAGCGCATCGCCGAGGCAGTGGCGCTGGTCCGCCTTCAGGGCCAGGAGGGCAAGCTCCCCGGCCAGCTCTCCGGTGGCCAGCAGCAGCGCGTCGCCATCGCCCGTGCCATCGCGGTGCAGCCGCCTTTGGTGCTGATGGACGAGCCACTCTCCAATCTCGATGCCAAGCTGCGCCTCGAAATGCGTGCCGAGATTCGGCGCATCCACAATACGCTCGGCGCGACCACGATCTACGTCACCCACGACCAGGAAGAAGCGCTCTCGCTCGCCGACCGCATCGTCGTGATGCGCGATGGCGAGATTCGCCAGGTCGGTGGTCCCGAGGATCTGTTCTCGCGGCCGGATCATCTCGATGTCGCGGAGTTCATGGGCTTCCGCAACAAGGTCGTCGGCCGCGTCGCCTCCGTCGCTGGCGAGCAGGCGACGGTCACTGTTGGCGAGGTTGGTGTATCCGGCCGCACGCGGACCAAGGTCGCTGCCGGGCAGGGCGCCCATATCTCGATCCGGCCCGAGGACCTGCATCCCGTGGCGGATGGCGCGCCGGGGCTCAAGGCCAAGGTTGTCTCGACCGAATTCCACGGCCGCGAATTCGTCGGCTTTGCCCGCATGGCGGACGACACGCCGTTGACCTTCCTGGCCGATAGCCGCATCGCGTCCGGCACCGAGATCCGCCTCGCCGCCGCCCCGGATCGTGTACTTGTCTTCGGAGAGGGCGCATGAGCACCCTGTCTGGCGCGGCGTCCAGCACCGTCGAAATTCCGCTCAAGCAGCGCCTTGCGGCTCGCGGCCTAGACGGGCTGACCCTGCTCGTCCTGCCGGCGGTGATTTTCCTGCTGGCGCTGTTCATCTACCCGTTCTTCTACGGGCTCTTCCTGTCCTTTAACCCGAAGGCAGGCGGCGCGCTGGCCAACTACCAGCGCTTCTTCTCCGATTCCTTCCTCTACGGCACGATCGCGACCACGCTCTGGCTCGCCATGCCGGTGACGATCCTGACGCTGCTGCTGGCGATCCCGATCGCCTTCCGCGTCAGGTTGATGAAGAACCAGCGCCTGCTCACCACCATCCTGGTGATCCCGATCACGCTCGGCACCGTGCTGGTCGCAGAGGGCCTGTTGAACTATCTCGGCCCGCAAGGCTGGTTCAACCGCACGCTGATGACGTTCGGCATCATCTCCTCGCCGGTGAAGCTGCTGCACAATTACTGGGGCGTGATGCTCTCGCTGGTCATCACCGGCTTCCCCTTCACCTTCCTCTTGACGCTGTCCTACCTCACCGGTGTCGATCCGGCGCTGGAACAGGCGGGCGCGACGCTCGGTGCCGGACCCTGGGATCGCTTCAAGCACATCCTTTTCCCGCTGCTGCTGCCCGGCCTCGCGATCACCTTCTGCCTGAGTTTCGTGCAGGCCTTCTCGGTCTTCCCCTCGGCGGTGCTGCTAGGAGCGCCGGCGGGACCGACGCGCGTCATCTCGATCGCCGCCTACCAGGCCGCCTTCGAGGAATACGATTACTCGATGGCCTCGGCCGTCGCGATGATCATGGGCGTGGTCCAGCTCGCCATTGTCGTCGCGGTGCTCGGCATGCGCGGCATGCTCTATCGCGGCCCGGCCGGCGGCGGGAAGGGCTGATCCGATGGTCAAGGACACCCGCCTTTCCACCAAGCTCTGGGCCGCGGCCAACTGGACGCTGATCGGCTTCTTCATCGTCAACCTGTTCGGCATGATCGCGGCGGTGGTGACGAGCTCGTTCTCCACCCGCTGGCTGCGCTCCTGGCTGCCGGACGGCTGGACGACGCGCTGGTACGGCGCCGCCTGGGCCGAGTTCCAGCTCGGCGACGTGCTGACGGTCACTTTCCAGATCGTCTTCCTCGTCGTCTTCCTGTCGGGGCTGATCGGCGTGCCGGCCGCCTATGCGCTGGCGCGGCGCGACTTCCCCGGCAAGAAGCTGGTGATGCTGCTCTTCCTATTGCCGTTGCTGGTGCCGCCGATCACCTTCGGCATTCCGCTTGCGACGGTGCTCTACCGCACTGGCCTTGCCGGCTCGATGTCGGGCGTCGTGCTCGCCAATCTCGTTCCGACCGTGCCCTTCGTCATCCTGGTGATGATCCCGTTCATCGAGCAGATCGACACCAAGATCGAGGCGGCTGCACGTGTCTTCGGCGCCAACACTTTCAAGCTCTTCATCCATGTGCTGCTGCCGCTGCTGATGCCCGGCATCCTCGCCGCGCTGCTGCTGGTGCTGGTCCGCACGATCGCGATGTTCGAGCTGACCTTCCTCACGGCAGGCCCGACCAGTCAGACCCTGGTGGTCGCGCTCTACTATGCGGTCTTCGCCGCCGGCGTGCGCGCCGTGCAGTCGATCGACGCCATGGCGGTGATCTACATGGTTACGACGCTGATCTGGCTGATCATCGCGCTGCGCTTCGTCAACCCGACGCAGATCGTCGCGCGGGCCAAGCGCTAGGGAACCTCGCGGCCCCTCCCGCATTCCTCCGCAGCCGGTCGAGCTGCGGAGGGCTGAAATGGTCGCGAAGGGCAAAGGAAGCGCCGCGGCGAGCCAGGGGCGCCTGCGCCGCGTGAGCATCGACGATCTCACCATTCGCCGCGTCAGGGTCGGCCGCAATTTCGGCTATCGCGACGCCGATGGCGGCAAGATCACCGACGAGGAAACGCTCGCCCGTATCCGCTCGCTTGCGATCCCGCCGGCCTATGAGGACGTGCTGATCGCGAGCGATCCACGCGCCCATCTCCAGGCCGCCGGCCGCGACGATGCCGGGCGTATCCAGCACCGGTATCATCCCGACTGGGAGAAAGTGCGCGAGCGCCGCAAGCTGAAGCGCCTTGCCCAATTGATCGACGCGCTGCCGAAGCTGCGCCAGCGTATCGCCACTGACTTGAAGGATCGCACGCTCTCACGCGCCAAGGCGCTCGCTTGCGCCGCCGCGATCATCGACCGCTGCCATATCCGCATCGGCAACGAGGTCTATGCCCGCACCAATGGCAGCCATGGTGCCTCGACCCTGCTGAAGCGCCACGTCACCGTCACCGGCAAGCATGTTGCGCTCGCCTTCCGCGGCAAGAGCGGCAAGGACATTGCCTGCGGTCGTGACGACGCCCCGCTCGCCCGCGCTTTGACGCGGCTGAAGACCTTGCCGGGCAAGCGCCTGTTCCAATGTCGCAACGAGGCCGGTTCCGTCGCCGCGATCAATGCCGCCGACATCAACGCCTATCTGAAGGAGGCGGCCGGCTTGCCGATCTCCAGCAAGGATCTGCGCATGCTCGCCGCCAATGCCGCGGCCGCTGAACTGCTGCTCTCGACCGACATCGCCGCCAGCGAGCGTGGCCGCAAGCGCCAGCTCGCCGACATCATGCGTGCCATTGCCGAGCGGCTGGTCAACACCCCGGCCGTGGTCCGCAAGAGCTATGTCCACGCGATCGTGGTCGACGCCTATGCCAGCGGCCGCCTCAGCCGCGCCTACCGCAAGGCGCGCGGCCGCGGCGGCTGCTCGCGCATCGAGCGGGCCCTTGGCTTACTGGCGGCGTGAGCAGGATGCATGGCCGCCTGCCTGGACCGGGCGGCGCCGGGGGTTGAACCAACCGCCGCACTGGTGATGCTCGGAGCAAATCATCCGAGGAAGCGCCAGGCATGTTTCTCACCAATTCCGACATGGCCGAGCTGATCGAGCTGCGCCATGCCCTTCACCGCGCGCCCGAGATCTCCGGCGAGGAGCGCGAGACGGCGAAGGCGATCGTCGGCTTCCTTGCGCCGAGCGCGCCCGACCGCATCGTCACCGGGCTCGGCGGCCATGGCGTCGCCGCGATCTATGAAGGCGCCGAGCCGGGCCCGACCGTGCTGGTCCGCTGCGAGCTCGACGCCCTGCCGATCGAGGACCTCTCCGGCGTGCCGCATTCGTCTCAGGTGCCGGGCAAGGGCCATCTCTGCGGCCATGATGGCCATATGACCACCGTCGCGGCGCTGTCGCGCGGGCTCGGCCGGCAGCGGCCGCAGCGCGGGCGCGCCATCCTCCTCTTCCAACCGGCGGAGGAGACCGGGGCGGGCGCCGCCGCGGTGATCGCCGATCCGAAATTCCCGGATATCGCGCCCGATTTTTCCTTCTCGCTGCACAACAAGCCCGGCCTGCCGCTGGGTACGGTCCGGATCTCGGAAGGGCCAGCCAATTGCGCCTCGCGCGGCCTCAAGATCGTGCTGACCGGCCATACATCGCATGCCGCGACGCCGGAGCACGCAGTCTCGCCGATGAAGGCGCTCGCCCGGCTGATGCCGGAGCTGACCGCGCTTGGCCCAGGCGGCGCCCTCGAGGGCAATTACCGCCTCGTCACCGTCACCCATGCCAGCATGGGCGAGCCCGCCTTCGGCATCACTCCCGGCCGCGCCGAGCTCTGGGCGACCTTGCGTACCCTGAACGATTCCCTGATGGGCTCGCTCTGCGCCGAGGCCGAGGCGCTGGTGCGCGAGGCGGCTGCGGCTGGTGGGCTTTCCGTGACGATGGACTATCACGACGTCTTCCATCACTGCGAAAACCATCCCGAGGCGGTGGCGCATCTGCGCCGGGCCTGCGACGAGGAGGGCATTGCGCGTGGCGAGACGCCGCCGCAGCGCGGCTCCGAGGATTTCGGCCTGTTCGGCCGCTCATCGAAATCGGCGATGTTCCTACTTGGCTCCGGCGATACTCCGCCGCTGCATAATCCCGATTACGACTTTCCCGACGCAATCATCGCCCCCGGCGCCCGCGTGTTCATGCGCACGGTCCGCAATCTGCTTGGTTAGCCGTCGCCTGCTCCTGCGTGCTATGCGGCGCCTCGAACACAGCAGAGGTGTCCATGCGCAGGATCAGGATCATCGGCATCGGCGCCGGCAATCCCGAACACGTCACGATCCAGGCGGTGCGGGCGCTCAATACGGTCGACGTCGTCTTCGTGCCGGACAAGGGCGCCGAGAAGTCGGCCCTGCGTGAGCTGCGCGAGGAAATCTGCCGGCGCTACATAGAGCACGATCGTTGGCGCACGGTGCCGCTCACAGTGCCGAAGCGGGCGGCGGTCGGCGACGACTATCGCGGCAGCGTCGACGACTGGCATGCGGCGCTGGCCGAGAGCTATGAGCGTCTCTTCCGCGAGGAGCTCGGCGAAGGCCAGACCGGCGCGCTGCTGGTCTGGGGCGACCCCTCGCTCTACGACAGCACGCTGCGCATCATCGAGGCCGTACGCGCCCGCGGGCTCGTCTTCGACTACGACGTCATCCCAGGCATCACATCCGTCCAGGCGCTGGCGGCGGCGCATAAGCTGGTGCTGAACCGGATCGGCGAACCCGTCACCATCACCACCGGCCGCAAGCTCGCCGAGGGCGGCTTCCGCGAGGAGGCTGGCAGCATGATCGTCATGCTCGACGGCGAGCGGGCTTTCGCCAAGATCGATCCGGCCCGGCTCGATATCTGGTGGGGCGCCTATCTCGGCGCGCCGCAGGAAGTCCTCGCCTCCGGCGCGCTCGCAGAAGTCTCCGACGAGATCGTCCGCACCCGCGAGGCTGCCCGGGCCGAGAATGGCTGGATCATGGACACCTATCTGCTCCGCAAGCGCGAGGATTGACTGGCGTCGTTTGCCGTTAGGCCACCATACCGGTATAATATCCGCACGGCTGGCCGAAGGAGTTTCGCTCATGGACGTCCAGCTCCGGCTTCGCGATCCGATCGCGCCGCAGCTCGTTGCGGCCTTGCGCCAGGCGATCATCGCCAGCGAACTCAGGCCGGGCGAGGCACTCTCTGAAAAGGACATCGCCGGCCGTTTCGGCGTCAGCCGCCAGCCGGTGCGCGAGGCCTTCATCAAGCTTTCCGAGGCCGGGCTGGTACAGATCCTGCCGAGCCGCGGCACCTATGTCATGAAGATCTCGCTGCGCGAGGTCGCCAATGCCCGCTTTGTGCGCGAGGCGGTGGAGTGCTCGCTGGCGCGGGCAGCGAGCCGATTGATCGATCCCGACGGCGTCGCGCGCTTGCGCCGTCTCATCGCCGAGCAGGCCGCGGCGGCCGGGCGCAGCGACTACAACCGCTTCACCGTGCTCGACGAGGCTTTTCATCAGGCGATCGCCGAGATCGTCGATTGCGATTATGCCGGCAAGGTGGTCGAGAGCGCGCGGGCCCAGACCGATCGGGTGCGCTATCTCTCACTACCCGGCACCTCGCCGGTCCAACTGCTGATCACCCAGCACAACGCCATCGTCGATGCGCTCGAATCCGGCGATTCCGACATGGCGGCGACCGCGATGCGCATCCACCTGCGCGAGATTCTCAACGCACTGCCGCGCATCGCCGCCGAGCATCCCAATCTGTTCGAGGACGAGGACCTGCCGGCCCACACCAGGGTGCTGCGTCAGCGCTGATCGCTAAGCTGCGCCGCCTTAATCAGCACGTCGGCGACGCGCTCATGGCCCTCGGCCAGGATCGCGGTCGCGACCCGGACATGCTCGGTCGGCCGCGCCGCGCATTTGCTGCCGGGCAGCACCGCGATGCCATGTGCGGCCAGTGTCACCAGCGCGAACTGCTCGTTCTCCACGGGCACCCAGATGCACAGCCCGTCGCTCTCTGGCATGGCGAGTCCCCGCTCGGCGAGGCAAGCGACCAGAGCTTGCCGGCGTTCGGCGTAGATCGCGCGGGCCTGCGCCACCCTCTGGCCTGTCTCGGCATCGGTCAACAGCCAGGCGGTCGCTGCCTGCAACAACCGGCTGGTCCAGCCCGAGGAGAAGCTGCGATAGGACTGGATCTGTCGGATCACCATGGCTGGCGCCGATAGCACTGCGATCCGAAGGTCCGGACCGAGCGATTTCGAGAAGGAGCGGATATGCACGACCCGCTCCGGCATCGTCGCGCCGAGGCTGATCGGGGGATGGATCGAGACGTCGCCGACGCCGTCATCCTCGATCACCAGCGTGTCGCTGCCTGAAAGCACCCGGCCGAGCTCGGCCAACCGTGAGGCGCTGACATTCTGGCCGGTGACCGAATGGGTGCGCGGCTGGAAGATGAAGGCGGACGGCCGTCGCTCCAGCGCGGCGGCGAGCTCTGCGGGCAGGGGACCCTCCGCATCGCGGCCGACCGGCAGGATTTCGGCACCCAGATCCTCGATGATGTCGAGCAGCCGCATTGCGGTCGGATCCTCGATCGCGATGCAGGAGCCGGGCAGCACGGTCGCGTGCAGCACCGCATAGACCGCGTTGTAGCCGCCATTGGTGGCGAGGAAGGCGGCCGGTTCGTAAGGCCAGTCTGGCGCCACGGCGTCGCGCAGCGCCGGCAGGATCGGCGTGCGCTCATAGCTGTTGAGGTTTTCGGCCGTCGCAGCCTGCGCCAGCGCGTCACGCAGAGGCGGCAGCAGTGCCGCATCCGGGACCGCCAGCGAGAGATCGAGCGCATCCGGCCCGAAATCAGCGACGCTCGCCATCCGCGTCGGCCGTGGCGTCGCATTGTCGCCGCTGACCCAGGCGCCGCCGCGGCCACGCCCCGAGACGATCTTCTGCCGCTTCAATTCGCTCCAGGCTTCCGAGACCGTGCCGGGGCTGACGCCAAGCTTGAAGGCGAGGTCGCGCACGGTCGGGAGCTTCGTGCCGACCGGAAGCAGGCCGGAACGGATCATTTGGCTGAGATCGAGCGCAAGGCCGCGCGCGGTGCGTTGCGTCAGGCGGCTTGCCAGCCAAGAGGCGTCGGGTTCGTCGTTCATGCGGTCGAAAAAATGAATGTTCAGGAACGTAATAGCGATTGATCAGGTGAAGTGAACATTTAATCTCGCCCCTGTCCAAGGTTTTCCGCATAACGAGGCTGTCGTTTGAAACCTGTGATCCGGCTGGCCCTGCGCGACTGGGACTTCATCACGCCGCTACTGCTCGGCGACCTCGTTCCCGACCGTTTCGAGCTGAAGATCGAGCGTCTCGCCACGCTGCCCGACGACTTCGCTACTGATCCGCGCTTCGACGCCAGCGAGATTTCGTTCAGCCGCCACACCACCGGTCGCGCCCGCGGCGAGACCGGTGTCGTCGGAATCCCGAACTTCATCATGCGCGGCTTCCGCCACCGCTGTGTCGTCACGGCGGCAGACAGCAGGCTGACCTCCTTCGAGCGGCTGCGCGGCAAGCGTATCGGCATCGCCGGCTGGCAGGATTCCGGCAACACCTGGACGCGCGCGGCGATGGCCGAGGGTGGGCTCGGGATCGACGATGCCTTCTGGGCGGTGAGCCGCCTTGCCGCCGACCATCCGATCATCGACCGCGTTGGGCGCTATGCCCGTCCCGGCCGGATCGAGGCGCTGCCCGGCCAGCCGCCGCTGCTCGACCTGCTCGCCGCCGGCGAGATCGACGCCGTGCTGATGCCGTTCATGCCGAAGGGCTTCTTCAGCAAGGGTTCTCGTTTCCGGGCGCTGCTGCCAGATGTCCGCGCCGCCGAGCGCGATTACTTCGCTAAGGTCGGCTACGTCCCGGGCATGCACATCATCGGCCTCAAGCCCGAGCTTGCTGCCCGCGAGCCCTGGCTGCCGCAGGCGCTGAGCGACCTGCTCGACGAAAGCCAGCAGATCTGGCTGGAGAAGCGCCGCCGCTATGCCGACACCACGCCTTGGCTGATCGACGAGCTGGTCCGCAGCGGCCATGATCTGCCCGAGAGCTGGAACGAGAGCGGGCTGGCCGCGAACCGGACGATGATCACAGCGTTCATCGAGCAGCTGCGGATTCAACAGCTCGCCGAGACCGATCTGACGCCGGAGACCCTGTTCCCGGCTGCATCCGCGCTGGAAGGAGCCCACTGATGAAAGCCGCGCTCGGACAATTCGCCGTCAGCCGCGAATGGCAGGAGAACCTTTCCACCTCCGTCCGCCTGATGGGCGAGGCCAAGGCCGCCGGAGCCGATCTCCTGCTGCTGCCGGAGGGCATCCTGGCCCGCGACATCACCGACCCCGACATCGTGCTGAAGACGGCGCAGCCGCTCGACGGCCCGTTCATGCAGGGCGTGCTGGAGGCGAGCAAGGGCTCGGCACTGACCACGCTGTTCTGCATCCATGTGCCGAACGGCAAGGGCCGCGTCTTCAACGTCCATGTCGCGGTCCGTGATGGCGCGATCGTCGCGGCCTATCGCAAGCTTCATCTCTACGACGCCTTCTCGGCGCTGGAATCGACCAATGTCGAGCCCGGCACCGAAGTGCCGCCGCTGCTCGAGATCGCCGGCCTGAAATGCGGGCTGATGACCTGCTACGACGTGCGCTTCCCCGAGCTCGCCCGGCGTCTCGCGCTTGACGGCGCCGACGTTCTGCTGCTGCCGGCCGCCTGGGTGCGTGGCCTCGGCAAGGAGGCGCATTGGGATGTGCTCGTCACCGCCCGCGCGCTGGAGAACACCTGCTACGTCGTCGCCACTGGCGAATGCGGCCCGCGCAATATCGGCGCCAGCATGGTGGTCGACCCGCTCGGCGTCGCCGTCGCCCGCGCCGGCGAGGCCCCGGCGCTGATTTACGCCGAGATCGATTCGGCCCGCATCGCCGCCGCTCGTGCGGCGCTGCCAGTCCTCGTCAACCGCCGCTTCGCCGGTCCCGAGCTCGCCGCCTAAGAGCGGGCCGCCGGTTACCAGACAACGATAAAAGGGAACGTCGCTATGAACATGATCGTGAAAATCGCCGGAGCCGCCGCGCTGGCCACGGCCCTCCTGCACGGCCCGGCCTTCGCCCAGGACGCCAGCATCAAGATTCCCGAGCAGAAGGTCGACGAGGCCCTGCGCGCCAAATTGCCGGAAGCGATCCGCACGGCTGGCAAGATGATCTCGGTCAATAACGGCTCCTTCCCGCCCTATGAGATCGTCACCGACGCCAAGACCATGACCGGCGCCAGCGCCGAGCTCTCCGACGCGATCGGCCAATTGCTCGGCGTCAAGATCGAGCATGCGACGGTGAGCGGGCTCGCCGCCGCGCTCAGCGGTATTGCCGCCGGCCGCTTCCAGTTCGCCATGGGCCCGATCGGCGATTTCAAGTCACGCCAGGAAGCCAACGATTTCGTCGACTATGTCCGCGAATTCGTGATCTTCGCGGTGCAGAAGGGCAACCCGAAGGCGATCGCCAGCCTCGACGACACCTGCGGCAAGAAGATCGCGGTGATGTCGGCGGGCTCGGCCGAGAAAGTGATCAAGGCCCAGGCCGAGAAATGCGCCGCCGAGGGCAAGCCCACGCTGGAGGTGATGTCCTTCACCGACCAGCCGACCTCGATCCTCTCGGTCCGTTCCAAGCGCTCCGACGGCTTCTTCTCCTCGCAGGCGCCACTGACCTATTTCGTCCAGCAGGCCAAGGGCGATCTCGAACTCGCCGCTGTCGGCAAGGCTAACGGCTTCCAGGACCTGTTCCAGGGCGCGGTGGTGCCGAAGGGCTCAGCCCTGGGCGAGGTCTTGCTCGCCTCCATCAAGGCGCTCAAGGCGAATGGCACATATGAGGCGATCTTCAGGAAATGGGGCCTCGAGAACAACATGATCGGCGAGCCCGGCATCAATCTCTCGAAGAACTGAGCGGGCAGAAGCCATGAACAGCGCGGCTGAGCCGATGCATGACCGGCAGGCGACGCTGCGCGACGTCGCCAACGCCCATCGCCCACCGGAATTGGGGCGCTGGCTGCTCTGGGCCTTCGTGCTCGCGGTCAGCGCCAACTTCGCCTGGATCGTCGCCTGGAACCCGAACTTCGGCTGGCCGGTCGTGGCGCAATGGTTCACGGCTGAATCGATCCTGCGCGGGCTCTATGTCACGCTCGGTCTCACCGTCGTCGCGATGGTGATCGGGGTCATCATCGGCCTGCTGCTGGCGATCGCCCGGCTCTCCGACGACCGGCTGTTCAGCGGCCTCGCCGGGCTCTTCATCTGGTTCTTCCGCGGCACGCCGCTCCTGGTCCAGCTGATCTTCTGGTACAATCTCTCGACGCTCTTCCCCGAGATCTCGATATCGATACCGTTCGGTCCGACGCTGATCAGTTGGCACACCAACGACCTGATCACGCCGATGACGGCGGCGATCGCCGGCCTTTCGCTCAACGAGGCCGCCTATATGGCCGAGATCATCCGTGGCGGCCTGCTCTCGGTCGACAAGGGCCAGACCGAGGCGAGCGACGCCTTCGGCATGACCCGGGCGAGGGCGCTGTGGCGGGTGATTATCCCGCAGGCGATGCGCTCGATCGTGCCGCCGACCGGCAACCAGCTGATCAGCATGATCAAGGCGACCTCGCTGGTCAGCGTCATCGCCATGGCCGATCTGCTTTACTCGGTGCAGGCGGTCTACAACCGCACCTTCGAGGTCGTTCCGATGCTGATGGTCGCGGTGATCTGGTATCTCGTCATCACCACGGTCCTGAACATCGGCCAGGGCTTCATCGAGCGCTACTATGCCCGCGGCGAGCGCGGCGCGACGGAACGCGCGCCCGTCATTGCGGAGGCGACGCCATGAGCCGGATCGCAGTTGGTGGCGCCCCGCTGGTCAGCGCCCGCAATGTCCATAAATCCTTCGGTCACAACGAGGTGCTGAAGGGCATCGATCTCGACGTCATGCCTGGCGAGGTGGTCGTCGTGCTCGGGCCCTCCGGCTCGGGCAAATCGACCTTCCTGCGCTGCATCAACCATCTCGAGGCGATCGATCGCGGCTCGATCATGGTCGCCGGCGAGCAGATCGGCTACCGCCTCAACGGCGAGCGGCTGACCAAGCTCTCGCCGCGGGCCATCGCGGCGCAGCGCCGCCAGATCGGCATGGTCTTCCAGCAGTTCAACCTCTTCCCGCATATGACCGCGCTGGAGAACATCATCGAGGCACCGGTCGGCGTCCATGGCCATAGCCGGAAGGAAGCGACCGACTATGCCATGGAGCTACTCGGCCGCATCGGGTTGACCGAGAAGGCCAATGCCTATCCGCGCCAGCTCTCCGGCGGCCAGCAGCAGCGCGTCGCCATCGCCCGGGCGCTGGCGATCCGGCCGAAGCTGATGCTGTTCGACGAGCCGACCTCGGCGCTCGACCCTGAGCTCGTCGGCGAGGTGCTGTCGACGATGCGCGATCTCGCCGGCCAGGGCCTGACCATGATCGTCGTCACCCATGAGATCGGCTTTGCCCGCGAGGCGGCCGACCGCGTCGTCTTCATGGATGGCGGTCTCGTCGTCGAGCAGGGGAGGCCGGAAGAGGTGCTGGCCAATCCGAGCCATCCGCGCACCCGGCTCTTCCTCAGCCGCTTCATCCGCGAAGTGGCCTGAGGGCGCGATCGTCGGCTCCGCGTTGGACGGACTCAGTCGCCCTCAAGCTCCCTGGCTCGCTCCAACGCGATCGCGGTGCCCTTCTCGACGAAGCCTGCGATCAGCGTGAGCTCCTCGGCGCTGTACTGCCGCATCAGCGCGGCCGAGCGCTCTGCCATTGGCGCGAAAAGTTCCTGAAGCGGCCTGATCGCCTCCAGCACAATCCGGACGATGACCTTGCGGCGGTCCTGCGGGTCCGCTGCCCGTTCGACATAACCTTTCCTGGCGAGGCGATCGATCAGGCCGGTCACGGCGCCGCTGGTCAGCTTGGTATGCTCCATGATCTGGCCGGCGGTCACGGGGCCGGCGAGCAGGATCATGTCGAGGCATTCGAGATCGACCGAGGCAAGGCCGGCCCGTTTGGCGATGGCCTGGCTGTGCAAGGCGCTGGCGGCTCCCATGCGGCGCAGGATCGTCGTCAGGCGCTGGATCGCCTGGTCTTGACTTGAGGAGGGCATCTGTCAGATATCTTAGTTGATAAGATAATTAGCGAACGAGATGCTCTCATGGATCTGGTTGTGCTGTCCACGGCATCGACCGTGCTCCTCGCCAATATCGCGCTGGGCGGCGCAGTTTTCGAGCATGGCGTCATCGACCGGGCCTGGCCCGGCAAGCCGGAGATCATCCAGCCGCGGAGAGGGGGCGTCAGCCGCGCCCGCTTCTGGATACCGGCCCATTCGCTCTTCGAGCTCTGCTTGCTCGTCACGCTCTATCTCGGCTGGGACCGTGACGGGGTGCGCAAAGCCCTGCTTCTCGCGCTCGCCGCCCATCTGGCGCTGCGGTTCTGGTCGGCCTTCGACATGATCCCGAAGGCGCTTGCCTTCGAGAAGGCGGACACGGTCGACGAAGCTGCCGCCCGCGAATGGACCAGGCGCAGCCTGATGCGGTTTCCGCTGGCGCTGCTCACCAGCATCGCCGCGCTGGCCGCATTCGCTGCGGCTTGCGGTGCTAAGCTCGGCTGAGGCCACGAAGCCCCGGCTATGTCTGGCAAGAAGAAATGTGGTCGATTGACAATGTTTTGCATATAAGACAGATATTCATATATAAATGAAAAACGCGGCGCCCGGCACGAGTTCGAAGGCGCCCGCCGCGCCGGGGAGGGGCGATGGACCCGCTGAACGACAGCCAGGGCAGGGTCGCCGCGACGCCGTCCGAGCCGGCGCCGGCATCGGGCGCGAACGACATCCTGCTCGGCCTGCTCTTCGCCGCGATCGGGGCTCTCGCCCTCTATGTCGGCCGCAACTACGTCTTCGGCACGACGCAACGCATGGGGCCGGGCTTCCTGCCGCGCATCGTCTCCGGAGCCCTCGTCCTCATCGGCATCGTGCTGATGCTCCGTGGCATGCTCGCCCGTGGCTGGGCGCCGCCGGCCATCGTCTGGCGCCCGATCCTGCTGATCTCGCTCGCGGTTATCGTGTTCTCCTCGACCATCGACCGGCTCGGCCTCTTCGTCGCGAGCCTGCTGACCGTGGGCATAGGCGCCTGCGCGGCGCAGGAGATCCGCTGGAAGGAGCTGCCCTTTGTCGCGCTCGGGCTCGCGGCCTTCTGCACCGTCCTGTTCGGCTATGTGCTGAAGATCTCGATGCCGGTGTGGCCGCAATGAGCGACATCGTCCAATCGCTGGCGCTGGGCTTTAGCGTCGCTGCCTCGCTGAGCAATCTCTGGTACTGCTTCCTGGGCGCGTTGATCGGCACGCTGATCGGCGTCCTGCCCGGCATCGGCCCGATCGCGACCATGGCGATGCTGCTGCCGCTGACCTATTACCTGCAGCCGACTGAAGCGCTGATCATGCTTGCCGGCATCTATTACGGCGCGCAGTACGGTGGCTCGACCACCGCCGTGCTGATGCGGCTGCCGGGCGAATCCTCCTCCGTGGTCACCTGCCTCGACGGCTATGCCATGGCGCGCAAGGGCCGCGCCGGCACCGCGCTCGCGACCGCGGCGCTCGCCTCCTTCTTCGCCGGCACCGTCGTCACGCTGCTGATCGCGATCGCCAGCCCGGCCCTGACCGAGCTCGCGCAGAAATTCGGCCCGGCCGAGTATTTCTCGCTGATGGCGCTCGGCCTCGTCGCTGCCGTCGTCTTCGCGCAGGGCTCGCCGCTGCGCGCGGTCGGGGCAATCTTCCTTGGCCTGCTGCTCGGCCTGATCGGCGCCGACGTCAACACCGGCTTCGACCGCTTCACCTTCGACCGGCCGGAACTGCGCGACGGCATCGGCGTCGTCGTCGTCTCGATGGGCCTGTTCGGCATCGCCGAGATCATGCTCAATCTGTCCAGCGGGCCGGAGGGGCAGGGCGAGCGCACCAAGCTGTCGCGGCTTTGGCTGACCAAGGACGATTTCCGCGCGGCCTGGCCGGCGACCTTGCGCGGCACCGGTCTCGGTGCGCTGCTCGGCATCCTGCCCGGCGGCGGCGCCATGCTCGGCTCCTTCGCCTCCTATGCGGTCGAGAAGCGGATTTCGAGTACGCCGGAACGCTTTGGCGAGGGCGCGATCGAGGGCGTCGCCGGGCCGGAAGCGGCCAACAATGCCGGCGCGCAATCCTCCTTCATCCCGATGCTGGCGCTCGGCATCCCCGGCAATTCGGTGATGGCGATGATGGCCGGCGCCATGCTGATCCACGGCATCGCGCCGAGCCCGAACCTTGCCTCGACCCAGCCGCAGCTGTTCTGGGGACTGATCGCCAGCATGTGGTTCGGCAACCTGATGCTGCTCGTCATCAACCTGCCGCTGATCGGTCTGTGGGTGAAGCTGCTCGCCGCGCCCTATCGCATGCTGTTCCCGGCGATCCTGCTGTTCTGCTGCATCGGCATCTACACGGTGAACAACAGCGCCTTCGAGGTCGGCCTCGTCGCCCTGTTCGGCCTGCTCGGCGTCGTGCTGGCCAAGCTCGAATGCCCGCTGGCGCCGCTTGTGCTCGCTTTCATCCTCGGGCCGATGATGGAGGAGAACCTGCGCCGCGCCATGCTGCTCTCGCGCGGCGATCCCTCGATCTTCCTGTCGCGACCGATCAGCCTCGGATTGCTGATCGCCTGCGCGCTGGTGGTCGCGTTGCTGCTGATGCCGAATTTCCGCCGGGCGCGCGAAGCGGCCACCGAAGCCTGACATCTGCTCGAAAAAAAGGGAGGATGACGATGATGACACCCAGCAGGCGCCGCGCCCTCGGCCTCATCGCCGCCGTCGCCGTCACGGCCCTCCCGCAGGTCGCGACGGCGCAGGCCTATCCGACCAAGCCGGTGAAGATCATCGTGCCCTTCGCCGCCGGCGGGCGGGCCGATGCGCTGGCGCGGATGCTGGCGCAAGGCCTGCAGGAGCAGATGGGCCAGCCTTTCGTCGTCGAGAACCGCGGCGGCGCCAGCGGCAGCCTTGGCTCCGACCTCGTCGCGAAGGCGCCGCCGGATGGCTACACGCTGCTGCTAGCCTCGACCGGCACGCAAGCCATCCTGCCGAAGATCACCACCAAGCTGCCCTATGACGCCGATCGCGACTTCACCCCGATCGCGCTGATGGTCGAGAGCTACAGCTTCATCGGCGTGCATCCCGGCGTGAAGGCGAACACTCTGAAGGAGTTCGTCGATCTCGCTCGCGCCAAGCCGGGCGAGTTCAACTATGCCAGCTCCGGCGTCGGCACCTACAACCACTTCGCCGGCGAGTTCTTCAACATCGCCGCCGGCTCCAAGATCACCCATATCGCCTATCGCGGCAGCGGCCCGTCGGTGAACGATCTCGTCGCCGGCCATGTCCAGATGATGATCGGCGGCGAGTTCATCGAGGTCGCGCAGGCCGGCAAGGTCCGTATCCTCGCGACGACCAATCCGCAGCGCTGGCCCGGCCTGCCCGACATTCCCACCATGAAGGAAGCGGGCCTCGCTGAATTCTCGGCGCCGCCGCTCTGGTTCGGCCTGCTCGGCCCGGGCGGCATGCCGCGCGAGCTCGTCGAGAAGCTCAACCAGGCCGCCAACAAGGCGATGAGCGAGCCCAAGACGGTCGAGCGCGTCAAGGCCGCGGCGAGCATCGTGCGCACCGAGAGTGCCGATGCCTTCGCCAGCCTGATCAAGGCCGAGCAGAAGGCCTTCGGCGACGTTGCCAGGCAGACCAACATGAAGTTCGAGGAGTAACCGGGCGGATGATCCGGACCACTCGGCATGACAGGGAGGAAGCAATGTTCAAGGGACAACTGACGCGCCGCATGGCGCTGCTGCTTGCTGCTGCCGGAGCATTCGGCACGAGCGCCATCGAAGCCGCGGCGCAGGCCTATCCGACGAAGCCGGTGAAGATCATCGTGCCGTTCGCGCCGGGAGGGCGCGTCGAGGGCATCGCCCGCCTGCTCGCCAACAGCATGAGCATCGATCTCGGCCAACCTTTCGTCGTCGAGAGCCGCGCTGGCGCCGGCGGCGCGATCGGCTCCGATTTCGTGGCGAAGGCGGCGCCGGACGGCTACACGCTGCTGCTCGTCTCGGCCGGCACCCACGCCATCCTGCCGAACGTCGACAAGAAGCTGCCCTACGACTCGGTGAAGGATTTCACGGCGATCGCCAATCTGGTCGAAGGCTTCACCTTCCTCGGCGCGCACCCATCTGTCGAGGCGAAGACGGTTGCCGAGCTCGTCGCGCTGGCGAAGGCCAAGCCCGGCACGATCGGCTTCGCCAGCTCCGGTGTCGGCACCTACGGTCATTTCGCCGGCGAGCTGCTCAAGATCTCCTCTGGCGCCGACCTGATGCATGTGCCCTATCGCGGCAGCGGACCGGCGCTGAACGACATCGCCGCGGGCCATGTCCCGCTGATGATGGCGGGCGAGCTGGTCGAGCTCGCCAAGGCCGGCAAGGTCCGCATCCTCGCGACGACCAATGAGCGGCGCTGGTTCGAATTGCCGGATGTCCCGACGATGAAGGAGAGCGGCTTTCCGCAGTTCACCGCTCATTCCTGGATCGGGCTCGCAGGTCCCGCCGGCATGAACCCCGAGATCGTCGCCAAGCTCAATGCCGCAGCAGGCAAGGCGCTGGCCGATCCGAAGGCGCAGGACCAACTCAAGACGCTCGGCGTCCTGCCGAGTTTCTCCAGCCCGGCCGACTTTGCCGCGCGCATCGCCGCCGACCGCGCCGTCTATGCCGAGATCGTCGCCAAGGCGAACCTCACATTCCAGTAGGAGGCCGGCGCCCTATATTGAGGGCGGGAAATCTGCTAGGGCGCTGCGCTCGCCGGTGGGTTTCCGGCAACGCCAGACCACAGAGATGATCGCAGCAGACCACCGTTTCTCCGTCGCGCCGATGATGGACTGGACCGATCGGCATTGCCGGATCGTCCATCGCCTGATGTCGCGTCGCGCCCGGCTCTATACCGAGATGGTGACAGCGCAGGCGGTGGTGCGTGGCGACCGGCAGCGGCTGATCGGCTTCGACGATGTCGAGCATCCCGTCGCGCTCCAACTCGGCGGCAACGATCCGGCCCTGCTGGCTGAAGCCGCCAAGATCGGCGCCGATTTCGGCTATGACGAGATCAACCTGAATTGCGGCTGCCCCTCCGACCGCGTCCAGGGCGGGGCCTTCGGTGCCTGCCTGATGCGCGAGCCGGCGCTGGTCGGCGATTGCGTCGCGGCGATGAAGGCGGCGGTCGCCATCCCTGTCACGGTGAAGTGCCGCATCGGCGTCGACGATCAGGATCCGGAAGCCGCGCTCGATGCGCTGACGGCGTCCGTGCGCGCTGCCGGCGTCGATGCGCTCGTCGTCCATGCCCGCAAGGCCTGGCTGCAGGGGCTCTCGCCCAAGGAAAACCGCGAGATTCCGCCGCTCGATTATGAGCGCGCCTATCGTCTCAAGGCGGCCAATCCCGATCTGATCGTCTCGCTCAATGGCGGCATCCGCCAGCCGGGTGAGTGGCTGCCGCATCTTGAGCATCTCGACGGCGTCATGCTCGGCCGCGAGGCCTATCAGAATCCCGAAGTGCTGCTCGCGGTCGACCCGCTGCTCTTCGGCGAGGACGCGCCGGTTCCCGACGCCTTCGCGATGCTAGAGGCACTCGAGCCTTACATCGCCGCCCATATCGAGCGGGGCGGGCGCCTGCACGCCTTCACCCGCCATCTCGTCGGCCTCTTCCCCGGCCGGCGCGGCTCGCGCCTGTTCCGCCGGCATCTCGCTGAGCATTGCGTCGCGGCAAGCTCCGGGCTCGCCGAGCTGCGCGCTGCGATCGCGCATGTCGAGCGCGAAGCTCCGCCCGCGATCGCCGCGGAGTGAAGGCCGATGGCTGACCTGACGACCGATCCCACTCTAATCGCCCGTATCGAGGCGAGCTTCGCCAAGCAGGCAATGATGACGACGCTCGGCGCGCGGCTCGTGCGCGTCGCGCCGGGCGAGGTCGAGATTGCCATGCCGGCTTCGCCGCATCTTTCCCAGCAGCATGGCTTCGTCCATGCCGGTGCGGTCGCGACCATTGCGGACAGCGCCGCCGGCTATGCTGGCCTGACCACCATGCCGGCCGGTAGCGGCATCCTCACCGCCGAGTTCAAGATCAACCTGCTGGCGCCCGCGACCGGCGACGAGCTGATCGCCAAGGGCAGGGTGATCAAGGCTGGCCGCACCCTGACGCTCGCCATGGCGGAGGTCTTCGCGGTGACCGACGGCAAGCCCAAGCTCTGCGCCATGCTGACGGCGACGCTGATGGCGATCACAGCGCGCGAGGGCGTCAGCGACTGAGCTTCGCCTGTCGCGGCAATATGTTGCGCCCGGTCGGCGCATGCCAGCCCTGCCTCCCGAACCTTGCCCTTCACGGTGGGAGAGCTAAGAGCAGCCCGACTTGTTCTGCTCTTGGTACGTGATGATCACCGCTATTCCCCTGAACGACCTGATCTTCCTTGCGTTGTCCCTGACCGCGGCCGGCGCCGCCACCGGTCTGCTCGCCGGCCTGTTTGGCGTCGGCGGCGGTGCCGTCATCGTGCCGGTGCTCTACGAGGTCTTCAAGGTGATCGGCGTGCCCGAGGAAGTGCGCATGCCGCTGGTGGTCGGCACTTCGCTTGCGGTGATCATCCCGACCTCGATCCGCTCGTACCGGGCCCATCTCGCAAAAGGCTTGGTCGACACCTCGATCATCAAGATCTGGGCCGTGCCGGTCGTGCTCGGCGTGCTGGGCGGCAGCTTCATCGCGCGCTATGCCCCGCCGGACGTGTTCAAAGCGGTCTTCGTCGCGGTCGCCTTCGCCAGCGCCATGCGCCTGCTCTTCGCCTCCGACCGCTGGAAGTTCGGCGACACCATGCCTGGCCCGTTCCTGATGCGGGTCTATGGCGCGATCATCGGCGTGCTCTCGTCGCTGATGGGCATTGGCGGCGGCCAGCTCTCCAGCCTGTTCATGACCTTCTACGGCCGGCCGATCCACCAGGCGGTGGCGACCTCGTCAGGCCTTGGCATCCTGATCTCGATCCCCGGCGCGCTCGGCTACATCTATGCCGGCTGGCCGAAGATGGACATCCTGCCGCCGCTCTCGCTCGGCTATGTCTCCTTCATCGGTTTCCTGCTCTTCATTCCGACCTCGATCTGGACGGCGCCGATCGGCGCGCGCTTGGCGCATCGCCTGTCGAAGCGCCGGCTGGAGGTCGCCTTCGGTATCTTCCTGCTGGTGGTCTGCGCCCGCTTCTTCTGGTCGCTGATCGGCTGAGGGCAGGAACCATGGTTGCCGTGCGCCCTTGCGAGGAGGCCGATCATCCCGCACTCGCCGGCGTGATGGCTGAGATGCAGGCGCATTACAAAGTACCTTGCCCATCGGACGATGACATCCGCGCCGGCCTGGCGAGCCGGCCGGCGGGGACGGAGCTGCTCGTTGCCGAGCATGACGGCACAATCATCGGTTTCGCCGCCTTCTCGGCGATCTATCCGGGGCCTGGGCTGAAGCCCGGCGTCTTCCTCAAGGAAATCTACGTCATGGAAGCGGCCCGCGGCCTCGGTGCGGGCCGGGCGCTGCTCGCCGAGCTGGCGCGGCTTGCGCTTGCCCGCGGCCTTGGCCGGATCGACTGGACGGCGGCGCGCGACAATGAGCGCCTGCTGCGCTTCTACGAGAGCCTTGGCGCGACGCCGCAGCCGGAGAAGGTCTTCTTCAGGCTGACCGGCGAGGGACTTGCCCATCTCGCGAAGGGCTGAGCCGCTCCGCGAGCGTCGCGATGATGGCGAGGCGCTCCGCCTCGGAGAGCCGCGACCATTGCGCGATCTCCTGCAGGGTCCGGCCGCAGCCCTGGCAGAGCTTGCTCGCCGGATCGATCACGCAGATTTTGACGCAAGGGCTGGAGATCGCACTCATCGCCCGCCCCAGCCGATGACGATGGCGAGGC